>Ga0209749_1001082_pt1 | contig 27351 bp, 23 predicted proteins | sample EPASupsiteSAE347_FD_187267 | JGI IMG/M metagenome (GOLD analysis project Ga0209749, IMG submission 187267) | Bioremediated contaminated groundwater from EPA Superfund site, New Mexico - Sample SAE3-47 (SPAdes) (version 2) | ecosystem: Environmental > Aquatic > Deep subsurface > Groundwater >...
GAAAAACCATGATGGGGCGCTCGTTCCATGTTTCGACAAGAAATCGAAGGCCGAGAGAGGAGTCGTTCTCCGAAAAAAGCAGATCTTTCGGCGTCATGTCCCTTGATGCGGCTTTGAGATTCAATGTTACAATTCTTACATCAGGGTTGTATTCATCCCGGGAATGCCGAGTATCAAACGTAATAATCGCCAATTCCGTTTCAAAGATCCCACGCACCCTCCAGATTTGACCAAAGGTTGTTTGGTCAGGTTTGTTTAAAGAAAGAGCATCGTCTATTTTATCGGTTGTTCCCGCAAGCTTTTCGGGCATTTTCGGCAAAGGAGTTTCCGTGAGAAATCGGCAGTGAGAACACTTTTTTATGTGTTGCTCCAATTTTAGGTCGGAAGTTTCTTTTGAAGAACGGTTCAAATACCGGAAAAGTTGATCAATGGTTGGACAGGCACTCTTTGGACTCATGATAAAAACTCCTTTGCCTGCTCTGGGACAGGGGTGAGGGAAATAAGCCGGTTCAGAAAGCCCACAAAGGCTTTCCCTTCAATATTCTGATCCAGATTTCTGAGTTGACGATTGAGAAATTCTTTAAAATCTCTCCTACGATTAAAGACGGTTCCATTCGCCAGGTTCAAGATACTTCCCAAATGCTTGGTGACTTTTCCACCGCAGTTAGCCAGCGGTTTCCAGTTACCCGAATTATCCGTCAATTCAAGAATATCAGGATTTTTGGTAATGTAATATAGCAATGCGATCCGGCTCTCTTCAACCCAACTTTTTCTTCTTTGAAAAGCCGTGATCGTGTCATCTACCCATTGCTGAACCACCATATCAGACACCGGGTCAAAAACCACGGCAACGGCATTCAGCAGAGTCACGGTTCCATCATCACTCGGATATTCAAGAGGAACAACTTGGCTGCTCAAATCATTCAGCTTTATCAGCAGATTGGCAATGCCGGACGGCGACCATGCCAACTCTTTTTCGATGGAATAAGACATCAATTCCGCAAGACTCTCATCAAGACCGGAATAAATCCGACGACTTTGGCTCACACCCTCAGTTTCCGAAACACTGGAAATGGAATAAGTTACCTTCAATTTTCGAAGAAGGCACTTTTCAAGTCGATGGAGTTCCGGATCAACCGTAAGATTTTTCAGGATCGCGCCGTTCTTGTGAAAAAACGAAACTCTTCTAACCCCTCTGGAAATGGTTGTTTTGCCTAATTCATGCATTTTTCCCAGACGGTATCGCACCGAGTCGGTCAGGTCTTTAAAGTCAGACCCCCAATTCCGGTTGGCTATTTGGACAATTATGGAAGTAACGGTTTGCCGAAGGTAATTCCTGCACGATTTCTCGGAGGTTTCTTCCCTGAGAATCATTTCCCAGATTGGTCCGCTGGTGACATCAATATCTCCTAATAGGCGGCTGAACAGTTCCTGAAAAACATCATCCGGTTCAATTCCAAATCGCCCGCATTTCAAACGCATTACCTCGCGCAATGTAAGCGATTTCAACTCCAGGCATATCAATTTAAAGAGTATCTCTTTCCGACGATGGTTTTTTTCTTTAACACACCGACGAAGGGAATCCAATAAAGAATTTTCTCTCATGAACGTTTCCCCTTCAAAATCAGTTGATGGAACCGTTCAAGAGCTTTATGCAACTCACTTTGCTTCTTCTCGGAAATCGTATGCGGTTTTGCCTTGGAAAAATCAAGAAAATGGTAAGGAACCGGAATGCGTGATTTAAGAAGGAAAACAGTCGGACACATCAACACTTCAGGGCAATCATTAGATTCCACAAAAAATAAAGAAGGATCATCGGTATCTCGATTTTCTACTTTACTGGAACCGAGGACCATTTCATGCGAACCGGCTTTGATTGCAAGTCCGGGATGGCTGGGCGAGGAATGAGGAAGAGAAGTAAAATCGGGGTAATCTCTAAATATGGAGTTGCCGACAAAGGAGACTTCACCAAAACGAAAACCGGTTGGTAATTCTCCGAAGTTCTCCAGCAATGACCGTTCAACAATGTAGTCATACTTTGAGATTTGATCGGGCTTTCTGCGCGGATTATCTTTTCGAAGTCCGTTTAGATTTTTCCGCTTTTCAGATTCTACAATTTCTTTTTTCCCTCCGTTTTTTTTTCCGGCAAATCTATTTTTGATGAATTTATTCATTTCACATTTTTTCTTTTCGCCATGCCCCATCTTTCCCTCTCCGGCCTCGAGTGCTGAGATGAATCGAACACAAAATACCACCGAACTTCTCTCATGGCAATATGGATGCTTCAATCAGGGCAAACACACTAAAAATGCAAAACCCTCTTGTAATCACGGTAGCCAACCCGACTACGCGAGGTTCGATTGTCGCAATCCCCGTTTTCGTGGGGTTAGTGGTTGGATTGTTGAGGCGTGATCTTAATTTCGATTCTCGTCTCGAGTCGCAATCCCCGTTTTCGTGGGGTTAGTGGTTGGATCCGAGGAATTGCGGGTTTTAATTGCGGCGCTTTTGACGCGTCGCAATCCCCGTTTTCGTGGGGTTAGTGGTTGGATCGGCGATCGTTTGATTTTTTGCGGCGGTCCTCTCTGGGTCGCAATCCCCGTTTTCGTGGGGTTAGTGGTTGGATTCACATCCCTAGCATCGCTATTGGCGGGCGCTCGCCGAAGTCGCAATCCCCGTTTTCGTGGGGTTAGTGGTTGGATGTTACTACTGATCTCGGGTTCTGTTCCTACCAGATTTGGTCGCAATCCCCGTTTTCGTGGGGTTAGTGGTTGGATTAGTAAAAACTCAAATGATATTCAGCTCGAATGTAACGGTCGCAATCCCCGTTTTCGTGGGGTTAGTGGTTGGATACTTTTAAAACCAACAAAATTAGCGAAATTCTAGAGGGTCGCAATCCCCGTTTTCGTGGGGTTAGTGGTTGGATAGGCACTCTTCGGGGGCCAGCCCTGGAAAACCCCGCGAAGTCGCAATCCCCGTTTTCGTGGGGTTAGTGGTTGGATAAAAAGCCTGTTCAAATGGCTTTTCATCGATTCATTAAGTCGCAATCCCCGTTTTCGTGGGGTTAGTGGTTGGATATCAGGCTGGCCGTTGTTGTGGCGGCCAGCCCGGCCGAGGTCGCAATCCCCGTTTTCGTGGGGTTAGTGGTTGGATAAGCCAAGAAGGACGCCACCGAGTTAGGGAAAGCGGCAAGTCGCAATCCCCGTTTTCGTGGGGTTAGTGGTTGGATCCCGGAAAAACTGGTGATAGAGTAGTCAGTTTCCCCCGGTCGCAATCCCCGTTTTCGTGGGGTTAGTGGTTGGATGGTAGTTCTATCGCGGCCCCTTCGGGGCCAGACCTGGACGTCGCAATCCCCGTTTTCGTGGGGTTAGTGGTTGGATATGTATGAAAATCCAAATCGATCACGGGTTCGCCCAGGTGTCGCAATCCCCGTTTTCGTGGGGTTAGTGGTTGGATAAAAATTACCCCGAAGTAGTCGTCGCATGGGCGCACAGGTCGCAATCCCCGTTTTCGTGGGGTTAGTGGTTGGATATGGGAAATCAAATGACCGCGACCGAGCGGCCCGGTTAGTCGCAATCCCCGTTTTCGTGGGGTTAGTGGTTGGATCAGGAGACCAGTTACCCCGTCCTAAGAGGGGAAACGTCGCAATCCCCGTTTTCGTGGGGTTAGTGGTTGGATACCCGCGCATTAACGCCCATGATATCGCGACTATTGGTCGCAATCCCCGTTTTCGTGGGGTTAGTGGTTGGATGGAAGCCATGGACGAAATGAAGCCGACTCCGATCGAGGTCGCAATCCCCGTTTTCGTGGGGTTAGTGGTTGGATGGAAGCCATGGACGAAATGAAGCCGACTCCGATCGAGGTCGCAATCCCCGTTTTCGTGGGGTTAGTGGTTGGATGAAGCGTCCCCGTAAGGGGAAAGAAAATACGCGACTGTCGCAATCCCCGTTTTCGTGGGGTTAGTGGTTGGATCGAAACCGGGGAAGAGGTTGGTGAAATTCGGAACACGTCGCAATCCCCGTTTTCGTGGGGTTAGTGGTTGGATGTAGAAACAATGTGGCGAGCTATTTTGAGTCGCCAGCGTCGCAATCCCCGTTTTCGTGGGGTTAGTGGTTGGATGAACCTGATGGTTATACACATTCCTAGATTTTAATATGTCGCAATCCCCGTTTTCGTGGGGTTAGTGGTTGGATGGATCGAAAAACTTCTGAAAAAGCGGCTACCGCTTCCGTCGCAATCCCCGTTTTCGTGGGGTTAGTGGTTGGATATGGATTGTTTTAATAATGAATTAGGAGCAGAAGGAAAGTCGCAATCCCCGTTTTCGTGGGGTTAGTGGTTGGATTGTAATCGTTGTGAGTAATGGGAGAAGAGGAGAGCAAGAGTCGCAATCCCCGTTTTCGTGGGGTTAGTGGTTGGATGTATTTCTCATAGCGAGTAGATGCGAAGGAAAGCACAGGTCGCAATCCCCGTTTTCGTGGGGTTAGTGGTTGGATGAGACCAGAAAAAGGAATGCGATGTCGACATATCCGAAGTCGCAATCCCCGTTTTCGTGGGGTTAGTGGTTGGATGGGGTACCGCCTTTAAAATTGAAAAGGAAAATGAGTATGTCGCAATCCCCGTTTTCGTGGGGTTAGTGGTTGGATGTTGAACGTGGAAGGATTACCAAAGAGGCGTACGAGTCGCAATCCCCGTTTTCGTGGGGTTAGTGGTTGGATGAAACAACCAACTGCGAGACCTGCGCAGACGGCAACTGGTCGCAATCCCCGTTTTCGTGGGGTTAGTGGTTGGATACACTCCGTTCCTGCAACGGGGAGCAACGTTTCCCAGCAGTCGCAATCCCCGTTTTCGTGGGGTTAGTGGTTGGATCCACGCGGAGACCCGACGAAACGCGGATTGCCGGGAGTCGCAATCCCCGTTTTCGTGGGGTTAGTGGTTGGATCGGACGGCTCGCGCCTCCGCGTTGGGAATCCCATTCAGGGTCGCAATCCCCGTTTTCGTGGGGTTAGTGGTTGGATTATCGAATCGTCGGGGAAATAGAGGCCGCAACGTTCGTCGCAATCCCCGTTTTCGTGGGGTTAGTGGTTGGATACAAGCGGTCCATGCCTGTCTGAACAATGAGGTGGACGTCGCAATCCCCGTTTTCGTGGGGTTAGTGGTTGGATATAAAAACTCGAATGATCTTATCGTCAATGAGGGAAGTCGCAATCCCCGTTTTCGTGGGGTTAGTGGTTGGATCCATCTTCATTTTAGCTCGCTTCCCATGCGATTGTCAAATGTCGTTTGCGAGAACCTACCCCTAAAAACTGCTGAAAATTCAGCGGGCAAAAAGGAATCTTGATTTGATCATAGTTTGACCACGCGAGGACCTCCACCTAAAAATGCGGGTTTCCGAAGATCGAGGAGATGCTCGCAAGGTCTAAAAACCACAAATAACCTCTCCGGGAGCAAACAAGAACTTTATTTTAGGCACGCGAGCGGCATGTAACAAATATTTGGCCACATCAAGCCGTGCAGAGCAATCGCACGAAAAATCGGCAAATTCCATTCGATTCAGGGTGGATTACGCTTTGGCGATGACTTGCTAATCCACCCTACAATCATCTCGCGGCAATGATTTCATCAGTTTCGTGCAATTGCCATGTCAAGCCGCAACCTTCGCTATTTTATTTTCAAAGAGCTCCGATATTCCGGTATTTTTTTACCAGATTTGCAATAATAATGCAATCGACGGCGGGGCAATCACACTTAACTTCCGGGAAAGACCATGGATTGCAGGTTTCTCAAATTCCCGGGCGGAGCAAGCGCCGCCCCTACGACAGGAAATGAACCTGATCTCCAAATTTTAATGCAATCGTCATGCAACCGATGGTCCAATATTGATGACATGGTTTTTACCCACCCCGCCCGTATCCGCAATTTCCCGGATTTCCGGCCATAAGAGCCTGTAATACCAATTCCATTAAATAAAGACGTATTTTTTTCGGCGGATTACGGTGGAAAGCACCTAATCCGCCCTACGGAATACGACATTTCTTTTTGGGAATGGTATAAGGAAACAACCACGATCCGGTTGTTTTCCAACAGGCTCTAAAGGCTTTCGGTAACGGCAATGTCTTCCTCCAATTCTTCGTCATCGACGAATGAAATCGCGGTTCCCGGAGGATTGTCGATGATGAAATGGTCAGGGTCCTCCAGCATTCCGGGAAATCCGAACACTTTCATTTGGCGTTGCGCATCCCGTGTCATGCCATAAATTCTTACGCTGTCGACGGCCGGATCAATAAGTTTCGAAATTCGAGCCAACATTTCCTCAAACCTCGGGGCTTCAAGAAATGTTTCAAAAACACTTTTCTGAATCGCCACCGCGAAATTTTTCAAAAGTTTGTGCAGTTTGCGACGACGCCGATCGGAAGGGGTATCGTAAGATACTATGTAAAATAGACCGCTCATCTTATGGCTATCGGACGATATTCGTCCGCCTCCCCTAAAACGACTGATTTATATTGCCACGCTTGTTGAACTATCATCTCTCGAAAAGAATAGCTTTTTCCGTTAACGGGATGCGGTAATTGTTCCGAGAGACGCGCTTGAAAAGCGCGAACCAATTTTCCGATGGCGATTTCGGACATTCTGATACCTTTTCCCGAGAGCATCGTGAAGTCTCCCGGGCCTACCTCTACCCTGTTTACCATGGCCATGACGATCGAATCCACCACGGGAACCCGGAATTCCTCCATCAGGTCCAAAGCCAAAGAAGGCCGACGATCTTCAAAAGCATGAAGATTGGCCAGCATAGGATCGAGACCGCCTTGTTCGACGGCTGAAAGAACACGATTAAACAGGAGCGTATAAGCAAAGCTCAGCATTGCGTTTACAGGGTCGGTGGGCGGTCGACGAACGCGGCCGGAGAAACCGAGATCCTGCTTTAAAAGCCTTTTCAACGCATCAAAATGATTCCTTGCGCCGGTTCCTTCGATACCCATCAACTCATTAATCGTGGAAGCACGATCCACAAGATCGATGCAAGTCTTGACACCCATGATCTGCGCCGCTACAGCATCATCACGATTTCGGTTTTGACGAAGAAGCCAGACACGGCTATTATGCATTTTACCGCGAACGATCGTTTGAGCCTGACGCAGTCTGAAAGCCGGTTCCCCTGCCCGGCAGTATTGCCGCAATCTGCAATTCACGGCCTTTGGTTGAAGGTTGGACAATCGACATTTGAATCGTCCGTCGACGGTCAGAAAGACAACGTCAATTCCGCGACGAACAAGAGCGGTAAGAGCAGAGCAGGAAAATTCGACGCAACCGAAACAAACCACCTCTTGAAGACGAAACAAGGGAATATCCGAGGCTATTTTTCCGTCCTTCCCGCGAACAAGAAGTCGCTCACCCGTGCGCGTGAGGCGTGAGCCCTGGGCGGTTATATAAAGCACCGCGTCTTCCATGATTTATTCTCCCGATATTGGGATATTGCCGCTCTCGACTGTTTTTTCCAAGGCATCATCGCAAGGGATCAAACGCTTATATTCGCCCAGCTCGGTCCGGATAACATCGTTTCCCGCGTTATCAAATAATCGGTTAATGCGGTCTCTTAAAATTTTTTCACGCGCCTGCATCCGGCCGATTTCCTCACGCAGTCGGCTATACTCTTGCATCAAACGATCGATTCCGGCGCTGGGCCCGATCACTTCTTCGGCTTCAGCCAGTGCCGGGGGCGATTGGCCCGGACTACCGCAACCGTTTGTCACGCCTCCGCCCGTGGGAATTATTCCCGCGTAAACCAACGGTGAAGCGTAGGCGCCGGTAGGCAGGCGAAATTGACATGCGCAGATTTCTTTTCCCGCCAGATGAGGAACGTTACGACGAACTTTTGCACAACTCATGGGATTGGGACAAACAGCGTGAATATCTCTATTGACTTGATCGGGGTGGTAATCCGAAGTTTGATTTAAGATCTGATGCAGGCATACTTGTCCGTCTTCTCCGAGAGCGGTCATGACATAGACTAGCACGTGACGCTCGGCATGTGACGGAGTTCGACCGGCCATGGCGTTGGAAGCAATTTCCCACACTATCCGACAGCCGGAAAACAACGATTCGATTTCCGGCGGAAATCTTGACGGTATCGGCATACGAACTCCAAGATCCAGAGGCGTTGACGGAGGCTGATCTTCGGCCGATTTAGTCCGACTAATTTCGAGAGTCGTTTTTCCGGAAGTATTCTGAGATATCGTGAGAGTATCGGTGCTCAACGTTTCCGCGAGCCGTTCTCTGGCGCTTTCCGCCGTTTGTTCGAGCGTCAAGCGACCGAGCAGCTCCTGAAAAAGGTCACGGCTCATGATGGTGTGCCTTAATAAGGCTTCGCCCTGATCCGTCCAGGGCTGAAAAGTTGCAGGATTAATAAACCAAGAGCGCCGGTTACTCCGCCGATGAATTCCGAGCGGAATCTTCACGAGGTTTCCCAGTCCGTCAGATTCGACTGAATCTTGCTTGGGGAAGATTTCCCAATGCAATTCCGAATGAGGCGCCGGAAGGCGCGAAAGCATCCATTGCCCCAAGGCCCGCCAATGTCGCGCGGCAACGGGAGCTTCAGAAAAAGCCCAGAAATGGAAACCCTTGAAACCGGAAAATTCGGAAAGCAACGGCAGGCCGATGGTTCCGGCAAGGTTGAGAAGGCGTCCTGCTTCCTCGTGCAAAAGCTTGAGCAACCTACGCCGTTCAAGGGGGTCTTTTTCAAAACGCACCGCATGAGATTTCGCGACATCCAGATCGAGAACCATCAAATTACTCGAGTTGTCACGCCGTACCAGGTATGTTCCCAGCGTAACGTCGCCGGCGAGATGTTTTTTAAGCGCCGCCATATCTAGGGATTGACGAACGGGTCGATATCCCCAACCGCCTTTTTGCCGGCATTGCACCGAATGGACCCCTTCCCTACCGGCAAACAAGCTGAGGAATCCGCGAATAAAATCATCGGTCATGGGTATTCGCGGCTCGGTAATCATTTCGTCGCGAGCTTCACGAAGCGCGGCGACTGCTCGCTGCATCGAATCGGCAGCAGGCTTCAATCTTTGCAACATTTCCTGCAACTCTTGATTATCAGGCTGGTCTTGAATCAATCGGCTCAAGAGATTTTCGGCACCGGAAGGATCGCCCATGAGTTCGAGCGCATCAACGGCCAGCGGCACCCACCGACGATCTTCCGGGAATTTAGTTCGAATTTGTTCGCCCGTATCGCGGGCCAGTTCCGGAAACCCCGCATCCAGCAGCATTTCCATCTGAAGAAGCCAAACATCAATGGAATCAGGAAAGCGGGACAGCACATTCTGAATGCTCTGCAACCCGGCGGTTGCACCTTCCATCTGGCCGATTACACGCGCATACCAGGCTGCAATGAGATGATCATGCGGTTTTTCGATCGCGGCTTCAGAGAGGATTCGCTTGGCGTTCTCAAGATCTCCGGAGGCAAGACAATTTCGCGCGACTGAAACCGGGTCAGTCTGGTTAACATCAGCTTTCATATATCACCCCCGTCACTTTATCCATATTTTATTAAAGACGGCGTTATACCGCCGATTCAAAAAATAAACCATAAAAGGAGAATGAAATAATCGACCAAGGCCTTGTCGGCAAATAACCGTAACAAATTTCCGGGATATCCGGCCATAAGAGCCTGTAAGAAAACAACCAGACGATTCGGTAATTTTCCAACAGGCTCTAAATAATTTGAACCGGTAAGAATTTACGGCCTTTTATTAAAATGAACCGACTTGTACTTCAAAGGAGAGAAGTCATGACAAGCCAATTTGAAGCGATTTTATCCTGGAAAAAGGCCGAAAATGACCGAAAATCAGGTCGTCTGAAAGAAGCCCTCTCCTATTTCAACGAACATTTCAAGTCGCACGCAAATCCGGATGCGGGCTGGCGTCGCGTCTACTGTCTAAGACGACTGGGACGGCTCGAAGAAGCAAAAGTTGCACTTGCAGCCCTGCAAGAGATATTTCCAAACGATTCGATGGTTCATCAGGAATCGGTTTGGATGATATACGAGACGACAGTGAAACCGGCTCGTGAAGCTAATGAACCGCAAAAGCTTCTCGACGGTGCCCGGAAGATGCTCGAATCGGGTGCCGAAGGAATCGCGCGGCAACTGGCGGTTTTCGCGGGAATACATGCGGCCAAATCATTGCAGGCTTGGGATGAAGTTTTGACGCTTTGTGAGAGAGTCACACCGCAGCAGTTGCAAACCTCGCCGCGAGTTACGCACGGCAAGCGTTTGCCGTCAGAGCGCGAACAATATTACTTCGCCGCAATCAAAGCGCATTTGTCGCTCAAACAATTTGCCGAAGCCCGGGAATTATCTCTGCAAGCCTCTCGGGAATTTCCCTACCGCTTGGATTTTCAGCGTTGGGCCGCCCTCGCCTTGGAGGGAAGCGGTGATTGCGCCGGCGCCATTCGGGAGTTGTCGGAAATTGTCGGTCGCGGCCGGGCGCCGTGGTATATTTCGGCCGATCTGGCAAAACTGCTGGTGGCGCAGGATAAACCCGACCAGGGTTGGCTGGCGGCTTGTCGGGCTGCCGATAATCCGGGTGGAGAAGCGAAAGCCAAAGTTAATTTGTTCTGCTTAATCGCCAGAATCGCGGAATCCCGCGGTGACATCGACAATGCGGTCCGACATGCGCTATTGGCCGCGAGATTACGCGAAGATGAAGGATGGCAGCTTCCAACCGAGTTGTCCGATCTGCTGCTTAGACTTCCGATTTCCGAACCGACGCCGTCGCTCGGGGAACTTGAAGCCGCTTGTCGCAAAGGGCGATGCGGAAACAAAGCCGGTGAAAGTGAAGTCGAACCGCGAAACCATGATGATTCAAACGAGGTCATTGGAGAATCCGTTACGGGTATCGTATCAATGCGTCAACCGGATGCTCCGTTCGCTTTCATAAAAACGAGCAAATTTCAAGAACCGGTTTTCGTTGTCGTCAAGGATCTTCCTGAGGGGTCCAGGCATGACGGCGCCGAGGTTAGATTCACGGCCGTCAAAAGCTTCGACCGCAAGAAAAACCGCGAGGGTATAAGAGCAATGCAGGTAATCGCCACTGCCACATAAATACCAAGTTTCGCGACAAAAACATGGAAATACCTTGTATCCGAAAACCGGCTTTCATTTTGCAGCTATCAATAATTCGCCTGATACACTAGAGTTTTTGGAAATGATATAATGATTGCCGAAACACCGACAAACTCACGCCACCGAGGTTGATATGGGAATGAATCTTCGCTGGATGCAGGAAATCAAAAGATTTCTGCCTGTAAAGCCGCAATACTTACTTTGGGGAAATATTTACGATGTTTATCCGTTCGTGAATAATCCGCTGAACCCCCCGATGACGCTCAAATTGGGTGATTTTCTCAAAAATTCGCTGAAGGAAGCGGGGAACTATCGGCTCTTTCTTGAATACACACCGTTGGTGGGTTTTCGCCTCATGGAAGGCGATCCTGAAATTTTTCAGAGAATAACTTCTTGTTCCATATCGCCCGATTTACCGCTTCATGTAACTCTCGTAAAATCGCTTGAAATCATTGAAAGATTATTGCGTTCGCAGGAAACCCATTCCGTGATGATAATGAATATGGCTTCTCGTTATCGCCTTTTGGAACGGGAAGAAGTTCTGAATGAATTCCATTATCGGATGTTTTCGCTTTCGCATGATTTGTCGCCCAAGATGATTCCCGCGTTGAACGATCAAACGCCGCTTTTCGATCCGGTATTTTGGCTCGTCGATCGGGAAAATGAAATCCCGGATTGGTACACTGTCGGTAATATCAAGGTGCGATCGATCAGTATTCCCAAACCTGATTTCGAAGGTCGCAAATCCATCATCCAGGCTCTCTGCCGGAACATCGCCGGCTTCGGCGAGCTTTCCGCGGAAAAACAGAAAGAGAATATCGGATTATTCGTCGATCAATCCGCAAGAATGTTTGCTTCTGAAATCATTTCAATTGTACAACTTGCCCGGAATGAGAAGTTGAAATTCGGTGAGATCGGGGAAGCTATTAAGAGATATCGCGTCGGCGTTATAGAGAATCCCTGGGCCAAGCTCGATTTCGATAAGATAAAAAAAGCCGATATGCATTTAAATACAAGAGTGAAAGGGCAGCCGCAGGCGATTCAAAAAACGGTCGACATCATACGACGAGCCGTTTATAACCTCAGCGGTTCGCAGTATTCGCGGTTTTCCATGCGTCCCAAGGGCGTGCTGTTTTTCGCCGGACCGACCGGGGTTGGAAAGACGGAGTTGGCGAAAACCGTAACCGAGCTTCTTTTTGGTTCCGAGAACAATTACCTTCGATTCGACATGAGTGAATTTTCGCATGAACATTCGGACCAGCGCCTGATAGGTGCTCCACCCGGCTATGTCGGCTATGACGTAGGCGGGGAACTGACGAACGCGGTCAAGCAAAATCCTTTCGCGGTGATTCTTTTCGATGAAATCGAGAAAGCTCATCCGAAAATTCTCGATATTTTCCTGCAGATACTCGACGACGGCCGCCTGACCTCGGGGCGAGGTGAAACCGTCTTTTTTACGGAAAGCCTGATCGTTTTTACCAGTAATCTCGGAATTTATGAGAAACTTCCGGATGGTACAAAAATTCAACGTGTGTTGCCGGAAATGGAATTGCCGAAAATTCAAGCCGAGGTCATTTCCGCCATTGAAGATTTCTTTAAATATAAAATCGCAAGACCCGAAATCCTCAATAGAATAGGTGAAAACATAGTGGTTTTCGATTTTATTCGCGAAGAGATCGGCAGGAAAATCCTTGATCGCATGCTTGACAACATTAAGGCAAAGCTGCTGGAAACGCATCAAATCATGATTGAGATATCACAGCCGGCTTACGAGCGGATAGCCGATTTTTGCGTCAAGGATCTATCGATGGGCGGTCGCGGCGTAGGAAACAAAATCGAAGCGGCTTTCCTCAACCCGCTTTCTTCAGCTCTTTTTGAAGCCGGTGTCAAAGCCGGGGAAAAACTGCTGGTGAATATCGATGCGGCGAATAAAATAATTCTGCAAAAAAAATCGCAGCAGCAACCTAGAGCCTGTTAGAAAATAACCATTATAAATAGTTGTTTTCTTACAGGCTCTTATGGCCGGTCGATGAACGAAATTTGTTACAGTTATTTATTAACAAGGTCTTGAGATCATGTCTTGAAGTGAGAGTAAGCACATTCGTTCATGGGCATTTTTAAAATCAAAAGCCGAACCGCCGATCTCAGGCTATTGTCAAGTTGAAATAAAATCCAAATCGGGTTTTACGTTTTTTGGGGCGGTTTTGGTCAAATCGCGAACATTCGCCAAATCTTTGTTTATTTGAGAGATCAAGGCGTCCATTGATGGGAAGCGAATTTCTTCACGTATCTTTTGGATAAAGCGCACTCGAATGGTCTGATGATAAATGTCGGCGTTGAAATCGAGTAAATGAGCTTCGAGTAAGGGAATCTTGCGATTGAAGGTCGGTCGAACACCTATGTTTACAAGAGAATAGAAGGTTTTAGTCGGGGTGTCGACAAGGCAGAAATAGACTCCGTGGGGCGGAAGAACTTTGGTTGTTCCGGACAAATTAAGATTTGCCGTCGGAAATCCCATCTCGCGTCCGCGATGATCTCCGTGAATTACTTCACCGCTGAAAGAGGCATATCTTCCCAGGAAGCGGCTTGCGGTCTGAAAATCTCCATCGACTATGGCTTCCCGAATCTTGGTGCTGCTGATTATCCGTTTTTCGATTTTCACCGGTGGAATAATCCGACATTCGATATTTTGACCGATCAACTCATGTTCTAAAAATGCCGCGGTTCCTTCCCGATGTAATCCGAAGCCAAAGTTGAATCCGACAAAAACTGAGACGCTTTTAAATTTCGCGATTACTATATTCCTGACAAAGTCGGTCGGTGAAGTCATGGCGAATTGTTGTTCGAACGGACGAAAAACCACCCAATCCACGCCGGTTTTCATCAGAAGGTTGAATTTTTCCTGCGGCGTCGTGATTTCCCCTGGAAATGTCGCGGGGCTCAACAGGCGTCTTGGAGAGTGATCGAACGTAAAAATCACGGCCGGAAGGTGCAGTTGAGTAGCTCGATCCCGCAATTCCTGAATCAGGGCTTGGTGTCCTCTATGGACGCCGTCGAACGCTCCCACGCCAAGAACGCACGGCCCAATGTCCGTGGGATTGGAAAGAAGATTGATCAGTTTCATATGGTTCCTATAAGAGAACTCTTATGGGAACCAATTTTGCGCCGGATTTGGACTCGCGATCCTCAGGCGGACCGTAAAGAGCCAGCAGCTCTCCGGTTGAAGAAAAAACTTGAAAGATATCCTTGAGCTTGTCGATACCGCTCGATGCTTGTATTGAACGAATATCGCGCTGCTCCAGAGGATTTCCACTTTTGATTTTCTTTTGCGCTTCTTCGGAAACGGTCAGCTTGGAAAAGGGGAGAATCTCCTCGAAAGGCATAAACGACTTCGTGTCGATGAACGGATGGCGGCTTTCGATTTTCCAGGCCGGAAACGAATCCCGGTGTGACCAGGTTCCGACCCGCTCTCTTAATAAGTATGAGAGATGAGCTCCGCAACCCAGCTTTTTGCCCAAGTCATGCGCCAACGAGCGAACGTAAGTTCCCCGCGAGCAATGCACTCGTAAAACCAAATGTCGCAATGAACGAGATGTGTAATCCTTTACAAAGCGTATGGAAGTCACATGAACGCTTCGTGCCGAGAGTTCGGGAGGATTGCCGGCTCTTGCCAGCGAGTAGGCGCGTTTCCCATTCACTTTGATGGCTGAAAAAGCCGGCGGGGTCTGATCGTAAGTTCCGACGAAATGTCGCAACGCGGCAAGAATTTCCTCGGCGGAATAGTTGATGTTTCCCGCGAATTCGGCAACCGTCGTTCCCGTGGCATCGTAGGTATCCGTAGTCTTGCCCAGTGTAACCCGCATCAGATAAGTCTTGTCGAGATAGCCGACGGGTATGTACGGAAGCACTTTCAGCGCTTTTTCCATGAAGATCAAAAGAACGCCTTGCGCCATCGGGTCCAATGTTCCGCCATGACCGGCCTTGACGTGATATGCTTTTCGAACCATGTCGACAACGTCGTGGGATGAAAGACCTGACGGCTTAAAAACCACCAGACATCCGTGCGACAGGTGCTTCCATGGCTCGCTTTTTGAGCCGTGGAAGCACGGGACCTGCGGTGTTTTATGGGACATTCGTCAGCTCAAATCCGCGACGACGGGCTCTACCGCCGCCAGCACTTCTTTGATCGTGGGATTCAGTGAACCGGGAATAACGGTACCGGCAGCCAGTTTGTGGCCGCCTCCGCCGAATAACTTGCACACGCTTTGGATATCGACTTTTCCTGTCGAACGAAAACTGACCTTAATATTACCGTCGACGGTTTCGCGAAAAAAGAGAGCAACTTCAACTCCGGTGATGGCGCATAAGTGAGAAATAAAACCGTCGGCATCGATTTCGGATGCTCCGATTTTATTGAAATCATCAAGCGTCAACCAGGAGTAAACGGTTTTTCCAGCGAATTCGCTGGCGGTTCGGGACATGGCGACGCCGTGAATTCTCACCCGATTAAACGACGAATTCTCATAAACCAGCTTATGAATCTTGGGAACATCGAGACCCGCGTCTATCAGCATACCCGCAATTTCATGCGAACGTCGGGTAGTGTTGGAATGCCGGAAATTTCCGGTGTCGGTTAAAATGCCGACATATAGAGGTTCGAATATGTTTTTATCGAGAGTGAAACCGTACCCGGCCAATAAATCGTAAAGAATCTCACATGTCGATGATGCATTTTCATCCAGCAGGTTGATGTCTCCCAGCCCGGGTATTCCACGATGATGATCAATGTGTATCCTGATTTTAGCCTTGTTGAACAGGGCCGCGCGCTCGCCCATGCGACTGATTTCGGTAGTTTCCATCAAGAACGCGACATCAAAGATTTCATCATCGGGAAGCGACGGGGAAAGCTGATCAACGCCCGCCAGCCATGAAATTTGCGCGGGAAGGGGGTCGAAATTCAAACATAAGGATCGCTTGCCCCGACTTTTACAAAAGTGGTGCATCGCCAACTGGGAACCAAGAGCATCGCCATCTGAGAAAGGATGAGCGATTGAAAAGACCGAACTTGCCCTGGAAAGAACTTCTCGAACCAAGGCTATGGTGTCGTGGTCAAAATTTCTACCTGTCATTCTTTGGGAATATTGAGCTTGCGAAGAAGATCTAGCATGTGATCGCCATGGCGAATAGAGGGATCGAAGAAAAAGGCGATCTCGGGCGAAACGCGCAATTTGACCGTTTTTTTCATTTCGAGCCGGATAAAAGATTTTGCCGAATCAAGACCCGCTTGAACCATTTCAATATCTCGATCGGATTCAAGCGTGCTGTAATAAACTCTCGCAAGATGAAAATCCGGGCTGATATTAACCGATACTATGTGGACACCGCGAACACGAGGGTCCGCTATTTTCCTTTGGATGATGAGGGAAAGTTCCTGCATGATGAGAGATTCGACACGTTCGCGTCTTCTTGGAATCATACGAAATCCCATTCTAAGTTGAGCATCTGCACTTGGCAGTGATCGGTAATGATATCCTCAACCTTTTGTCCGATTTGAGTCAGGAGCGTGCGATCGTTGGAAACGATTGCCACACCTACGGTTCCACGTTGCCATAAATCATTTTGATCTACTTCGGCGATCGAAACGTTGAATTTTGCTTTTACACGGTCAAGAAGACATCTCAAGATTTGCCGTTTCTCCTTGAGGCTGTGCACCTCTGGAAAATGAAGATCGAAAGTTCCGATAGCAACGACCATGGCCACGATTAAGAGTTTCCTAAATAGTTTATTTTATGCCCGCTGAATTTCTTTCAGTCTGAATAACTCCAAGACATCCTTGTCTTTGACGTCATTGAAATTGGCGATACTGATTCCGCATTCAAACCCCGCCGCGACTTCCCTGACATCATCTTTGAAACGTTTCAGGGAATTGATCTTGCCTTCGTATACTTCGACGCCGTCGCGAATGATTCGCACTTGAGCATCGCGATTGACCTTGCCTTCGAGAACATAGGTGCCGGAAATGGTTCCGGCTCCGGTGATCTTGAAAACCTTGCGCACCTCACATCGACCGAGGATTTCCTCCTCATAGATGGGTTCGTACATGCCCTTCAATGCGAGTTTAACCGCATCAATAGCATCGTAAATTATTCTATAGACCTTGATTTCCACGTTCTCTTTTTGGGCGATATCGTCAACCCCGAGTGCCGGTCGTACATGGAACCCGACGATGATTGCGTTGCTGGCTGCGGCGAGCATGACGTCCGATTCCGTAACGGCTCCCACGCCCGTATGAATGGCGTTTACCTTAACTTCGGCCGTGCTCAAGCGTTCCAACGCATCTTTAAGGGCGCCGGCGGAACCCTGAACGTCGGCTTTGATAATAACGGCCAGTTCCTTGACTTTACCGTCGGTGATTTTTTGAAAGATATCGGTTAATTTCAGACGGTTTTCACGTGCGAGACGTTCTTCGCGCTCCTTCTTCAAGCGGAGCATGCCGACGTATCTTGCGAATTTTACGTTTTCGACCACCATCAATTTGTCCCCGACCCTCGGAACATCGTTCAACCCGAGAATAGCTACGGGACATGACGGCCCGGCGCTTTTTTCACGCTTTCCGGAATCGTTGATCAGCGCTTTAACGCGTCCAAAACAGGTTCCGCAAATGATATTGTCGCCGAGCTCGATGACGCCGTTTTGTATTAAAACAGTGGCGATCGGCCCCATGCCTTTATCAAGCTTGGCTTCGATGATGGTTCCTTGGCCGGCTCGCTCGGGATTTGCCTTCAATTCCATGATTTCGGCTTGCAGGATGATCATTTCCAACAATTGTTCGATTCCGTCGCCGCGTTTCGCGGAAACCGGAACCATGATCGTCTTTCCGCCCCAATCTTCAGCAACCAGATTATACGGCATCAATTGCTGTTTCACTTTTTCAGCACCTGCTTCGGGCTTATCTATTTTGTTTATGGCCACAATGATGGGAACGCCCGCGGCTTGTGCGTGATGAATGGCTTCAATGGTTTGCGGCTGAACTCCGTCGTCGGCGGCGACAACAAGAATCGCGATATCCGTTACCTGTGCTCCTTGAGCCCGCATGGCCGTAAAAGCTTCATGGCCCGGCGTGTCCAGGAACGAAATGACTCCGTTGGGGGTTTTAACCTGATAGGCGCCGATGTGTTGGGTAATACCACCGAATTCTCCCTCCGCGACGCTGGCGTGCCTGATTTTATCAAGCAACGAGGTTTTGCCGTGATCGACATGTCCCATGATGGTAACAACGGGAGGTCTCGGTTGAAGTTCCTCCGGCTCATCAGGTGTGTCGTCAAATTCTATGACATCATCGATAAAGATGATTTCTTTTCCAAATTCGCGTCCGATCAACAATACTTGGTCTGCTTCGAGACGTTGATTCAAACTTGCGAAAACTCCCAGGGAAAGCAGTTTTTTTATGATCTCAACGCCTTCAATGTGAAGATATTTCGCCAGTTCATTTACGGTTACTTCCTGGGGTATGGTGATTTGAGGAATTCTTTCGGCTTCCGGGGTTTCCGCTTCCTGCTCGAATTCGCTGATTTGCCCATCCTGGTCAAGATTCGCTTCCGGAGCGATCTCGACCAGAACCTCGGCTTCACGTGCTTCTTCAAGGAGTTTTTTGGGAACATGCGGACCTTTGAGAAGCTTTTTGATTTCCTTCTTTTTCTTAAGCTTTTTACCGACAACTTCTTTTTTAAGCGGCGTAGTTTTTATTATCGTAATTTGTTGATTGACTTCAACTTCATCTTCTTCCGCCAACCTGGGCGGCTTTGGTCCTGTTTTCTTCTTTTCATCACGCGAAGCGACAATAACGGGTTTAAGGATCTTCGCGTCCGATTGAATAAAAGGAATCGAGGTCGACTTGGCGGGCATTTCCACAATCAGCGGCTTTCCCGGCTGATTTTGCCTATCGATTTTCGACGGCAATACGGTCGGAATTTCCGGTTTTACATCCGATGTCGGTCTCTCAATCTTGGGAGGCAAGGCTTTGGCTTCATCCGGTTTGGAAGGGGTTTTCGAAGGTTGCTTGGGAATATCCGGAGTTGTCGTTGTTTGCGGTTGACTTTGCATCGCAAAATGCTTTTCCAGGGCTTGAATCATATCCTCACTCACGGATGTAAAAGGATGCTCCTTAACCTGGAATCCCAATTTCCCGAATAACGTAGCCAGCTCTTTGCTTGTTAAATTATATTTTTTGCCTATTTCATGTAATCGAATCGCCATTCCTTACCTCCGACTGCCCTTATTGCCCCCGCTGGGATCTATTTTTCGTTGCCATCCGCGTCTTTTTCAGTTTTTATGTCAATTTTAATTCCGGTTAATTTCGAAGCCAATTTGACGTTTTGTCCTTCCTTGCCGATGGCAAGGGATAATTGGGTAGGGACCACCAGCGCTAGAGCCGATCTTCCCTCGTCAAAAACTTTAACGGACTGAACCTTGGCGGGGCTGAGAGCGTTAGTGACATATTCAACCGGATTTTCACTAAACCTGACAATATCAATTTTCTCACCGTTCAATTCATCTACAATGCCTTTGATTCTACTCCCTTTTAAGCCGACGCAAGCGCCGACCGGGTCGACTCTTTCGTCTTTACTCCAGACCGAAATTTTTACACGCAGTCCGGGTTCGCGCGAAGAACTCTTCATTTGAACGATTCCGTCCATGATTTCCGGAACGGCTTGTTCAAAGAGTTTCTCAACAAATTTAGCACAGCTTCGTGAAAGCATGATTTGGGGACCTTTTGAAGTAAAACGGACTTCCGAGACGTAACACTTGATTCGATCGTTGGCTCGGAACACTTCGCCTGGAATCTGGTCTTTGAAGGGAAGAACGGCTTCCGCCTTGGCGAATTCCACGAAAACGGACCCTTTCTCCACTCTTTGTACTTTACCGGCGAGGACCATTCCTACTCGATCTTGAAATTCTTGAAAAACGATATTTCTTTCCGCTTCCTTGATTTTCTGACTGACCACTTGCCGTGCGGTTTGCGCCGCGATTCTACCAAATGAAGGTGGTGTAACGTCTTCCTCGATTACTTCTCCTATTTGGGCGTCAGATTTAACCTCCAGGGCTTCTTCCAGGGTGTATTGCTTGTCGGGATCGTCGAGGGCGTCTTCGGCTACGACAGTACGCCTGGAGAAAACGAGAAATGTACCCGTATCTTCTTCCAGTTGAACCCTGACGTCTTCCTCCGAGTCGAAATTCTTTCGATAAGCAACAACAAGAGCTTCTTCAATGGCTTGTATCAGAACGTTCATCGGAAGGTTTTTTTCACCGATGACTTCTTTTAATGCGTCGTAAAAGTTGGATTTGGTCATGTTGCCCTCCCTTCTTATCCTCGTTTTGCCTTATTTTTTGAAGGGAATTCAAGGACTGCCCTTGCTTCTTGAACCCTTGACAGCGGAAATTCCTTTAATCCATCGCCTGCCTGGATCACAATTCTATCAATGGAAAATTCTTGAAGGCGTCCGTTCAATATCTCTTTTTTCTCGCCTTCCAGAGGGTGAAGAATCCACTTCACCAGTCGTCCGATCTGGCGTTCATAATCGACATTTCTTTTTAAAACCCTTTCCACACCTGGGGAAGACACTTCAAGCGTGTATTTGCTGTGGATAAGATCTATTTCATCCAAATACTTTTCCAGGGAACGGGAAACATTTTCGCAGTCTTCGACTTTAATCCCGATCGGACTATCGATGCGAACCTCAAGAATCAACTGACGATTAGCCGACTTAAAACATGCGTCGTAAATATCGAAACGTCCGGCAAATGAATTTTCGACGAAATTCTTGATCTTGGCAAGGACATCCGATTCATTTGCTATCACTAATGGTTCCCCCAAAAATTAAATAAACCCCATCTGCCTTATACGGGCCATTTCCGGCAATGCCCAAAAGGCAGCAACTAATTGCCTAGTCGAGCGGTCAGTCTAGCACGAACAGCGAATGAAATCAAGACCCACGAAATGTTTTCGCACCGACAAATAAACAAATGACGTTGGATGGAAATCGAAGTTTTAAAGCTTGGAAATATGTTGCTGCTCGGAAAATTATTTGGCGGGCGTGAATCGTAACAACAAGTGAATGCAAATGGATACGAATCAAAATGATCCGTGTCGGTTCATGTCAATCGGCAACGATAAGATCGTCAACTTGAATCGAGGCATCAACGGATGTATTTTCAAGCAAAACCTTGATGTATCTTTTCCATGCGTATGGAAACGCAGAATAATCCGATTGTTTGCTTTTGTCATTTTGCGTTGATTCCTTGTTGTGGGCATTTTGTTTAGGTGTTACTTCCAAAGAGTCGTTGGAAGTCAGTTTTAAGAATACACGAAAGTCGCCATGCCTTGTTTCTAAAATAACCGGTTTTCCCTCTGCCAATTGCATTATGATTTCCGTTGCGGAATAAGAGTGGTCGAAGAACTTTTCCAACTTGAGCATCTCGGAAATCACTTTTGTTTCGAGGAATGAATGAAAAAAAGTCTTTTCCAGTTCGGAAATAAGCCGTTCTTCAATTTTCGTTACCAGTTTTTGAAAATTATCGGTGCTTATCGAATCAAGTCTTAGAGCCTTTTTAATGTCGCTGTGAAGAGGGTGTTTCTCGGCCGGCATTGCCAGATAAGCCTTGAGTTTGTGGCGAAAATATTCGGTTGTACCGATGGCGTCTTTAACTTTCTTGTAAAATCGTCGTATTTCGTCGCGAGCAGCAAAAACCTTTTCGGGAAGATCGTCATCGAGCCTTTCTTCCTTAATCGCCTTTATGCTCGCCGGAAGAATGATTCCCGGTTTGGTTTTCAGATTTTGATAATAAAAATTTATTTCTTCCAAAGCTCTCTTGATTTTGCGTTTGTCATCGACGATTTTTTTTATCGCGGGTGATAAAGATCCAACAATGTTTTGAGAAGGTGAATAATAATCCTTGGCGGTCGAAAATTCTTTCATGAATTTGTGAACGATTTCTTTGTCCAAAATAGAGGCAAGCATTCCGGTAAACTCCGCCAAAAGCTTGGTTTTTTTTTCGCCTTCGGAATCCGACGTCGTCTCTATCTTTTCGCTTTCATTTCGTAAATCCTTCATCAATGATGAGTTTACGCCGAATTTTTCTCGAACTTTTTCAAGCAATTCCCGCACTCGCTTTGCAAAAAAATCGTTTGTTTCCCTGATTTCATTTTCATAAGATTCACTCACGAAAATATCTTCAATCAATTGCCCGACAGCACTCTTAATGGTTGCTGCTTCGAATTTCGAGAATGAACCGGCTGAAATCAATCTTATTGCGGAGTTTCCCAAGTTGGTAAGCTCGAAATAATTCGTCGCGAGATTTTCACGCCGAGAGCCTCCGACTCGGGCTATTTCGATACGTTTCTTGATGATGCTTAGAACCTTTTCAAAAAATAACAGCGAGTCGTTCACACATGTTCTCCGCTGCGAATTGTTCAAAGAATCAAGATTGGCGGCAATAGAATTGAATATCACTTCGATGTATAACGGTAAAAATGCGGATGAGCAATTTGAATCCACATTCTTGTGTGTAAGCGGACAAGATAAAACCCTCGGTTTTATAATCAAAGTTTCACCCATATGATTAAAAAGCAGCAAAAAACAAGGGAAATCGGAGAAAAGGAAGGATTGGAGAAAAACATTAAGGTCTTTCTATTAATTTTTATTTTCTCCAACTTTTACAATTCTCCTTAGACTCTGTTAGAAAATAACCGGATCGTCTGGTTGTTTTCTTACAGGCTCTTATGGCCGGAAATCCCAGAAATTCGTTACACTTATTTGCTGACAAGGCCTTATTCTTGCTTATCATATAAAATCTTTCTTTCGTAAGAGGTTGTTATAGTATATTTAATAGGAAAATATAATTCTTTCAATAGGTAATCTATGGAATATCAAAAATGTTGCCCTGTTTGCCGGACCAACAATCCGGCACATGAAGTTATGTGCATAAAATGTCTGGCGGATATATCGAAAGTATCTCCGACTCCGGTTCAAATTGCCTCGATGAAAACCGTAAACGGATTGCCGATCTCCGGGGCATTCCGAGATGAAAGCAAAACCGTCGGACGAAACGCATCCGCTGCGATGGCCCCGGAGAAACCGAGATTAAGACTGAAATTTGATGCCTTCGACTTGGAAGTTATCGACGGCGATGTTGTCGGAAGAAACGGCATCGGGAAAGATGTTTTGGCCAAGTATCCTGGGGTTTCTAGAAAACACGCATTATTTACTTATCAAAATTCAAAATGGTTCATTGAGGATCTTGAAACCACAAACGGAACATATTTGAACGGTGTTCTTCTTTCTTCCGACAAGAAGCACGAAATCAAGCCGGGTGATCGCGTTCGTATTTCCAAAAAGGCGACTTTTCAAATTCTGCAAGCTCCCGAAGCGAAAAAATGAAGATCGCCGAAGGTCGATCGGGCTTGGTAAATCTGATTTGCTGTCCGATCGTGGTGTTGGGTCCCGGAAAACGTGTGGGAATGTGGTTTCAAGGGTGTTCAAGGCATTGCGCCGGTTGCTTTTCCCCCCACACTTGGAATTTCGACGAATCTTTCATGATGTCCCTGGACGATGTCGCATCGCGTTTAAATGGTTATGCTGTTTTTTCGGATAAATTGACTATAAGCGGAGGAGAACCCTTTGAACAAGAGGTTTTTCTAAAAGGTGTCCTTGAAAAAGCACGAAAAATAGGATACAGGGATATTTTGGTCTATACCGGGAAAGAATACGCGACAATCAAGCGAAGATGTAAAAATATTTTGAGCATGATCGACGTTTTGATTGATGGTCCTTTCGTTCAGGAGTGTCCAACCACTTCGATTTGGAAAGGCTCGTCCAATCAGCGAATGCATATTCTTACGACCGATGCCGAATTGCGGAAAAGTTACGAACAATTTGCCCGATGCGAAGATGTCACAGGAAGTATGCAAGTAATCAGGTCTGAAAGAGGAAGCTACATCATCGGAATTCCTCGCCATCACGATCTTACGAAAACAATCGAGAAAGCGATAAAAGAACAATGAAACGCATAAAAGCTAACAAACTGGGGCAAGAAAAAACCGCAGCCACGGAAGCCCAGAGAATAACTAAGGTCTTGTTAATAAATAACTGTAACAAATTTCGTTCATCGACCGACCACAAGAGCCTGTAAGAAAACAATTATTTGTAATGGTTATTTTCTTATAGGCTCTAAGAGAAAATTGCTTCCGCGGGAAGTACGGAGAAAATGCCGACTATTGTAATCGTTGTTTTTTAAAAAAGCATTGATTTGAACCATTCCTCAACGATCTTTGCTACTTCCGATGAATGAGGACCGCCAACCAGGCTCAAATGATCGGCCCGCGGAACAATTACAAACTTTTTGCGAAGAGATGAAATTCTATCGAAAGCAGGTTTCATCGATTCGGGCGATGCGATGCGGTCATACTCGCCGGCGAGGAATAATGTCGAGGCCGAAATCTTATGAAGCTCGGTCAGGTAATCCAGAGAGCCCGACCGATTCAGAAATTTCGCCGTCGATACCCACGAAGTCGCCTGCTTCAGGGTTTCCCATGGGATATCGGCCGCGGTTTTTCTGGCGAGCAAATGAAACAAAGCAAGCTTCGGCGTCATCGCGCCGCCCCTTTTATATAAAAGATAAAGGCAAAGCACTCTCGCCGCCAATTTTATGGGAATGCGCCTAATGCCTGTTCGTTTTGCGATTTGCAGTGCAAGCCTCATGAGAGGCGGATAAAAAGGAACGTTCGGAAAAATATGGGGCGCCGCGACGATCACAAGCCTTGGAGCGTTGATGATACCCAAAGCTTGAGCAGCGGATGCAAGCATCCCGCCCATGCTGTATCCTAGAACGCTTGGTTTGGTTCCGAATTCCTCGCAGGCTTGATTCCAAATTCTCGGAAGGTCTTCAAATAAATGGTAATCGAAGTCCCAGCCACGTTGTCCGGGCTCAGGCCTGCCGGTTCGCAATTCGCCCAACGTGACCGCGAAATTCTCGGCAAGAAGCCTGCCCAGAGCCGATTTGCGTGGTATAAGGAAAACTCGGCCGGTGCTGCTGATTCCGTGAATGAGCAGTAGGGGAGATTTCATTTCATCGATTTTATCATACTGCGTTGCATGTGAACAGCGATTAGACGATGACGCGATTACGGTGTATAATATTGAATATCGGAGGTGTGACGACAATTATGAATACGCAGGAAAATAAGACTTGTCACCATGGGCAGATCTCTCTTTTTGATCCTACGATAGGATTTATTTACAGCACCGAGCTTTTTGAAAAAGATCTATATCGGGACAAGCATATTCAAGCCAAGAATGATGAAATTCCAACGGATATCGGCGCCTCTAAAACCAAGCAAATTCGGCATCCCAGGCCATGACCGGCACGCCAACCGCTCGATCGGCCAGTCTCCAGGCACTAAAGAAGGCTTTGGTCGCGGGCTATCCGATTATCGCCATTGATTCTTACGAGGAAGATCAAGTCTTAAGCGCTTTGGCGTCGTTTTCCAAGTCGGTTTACTCTTCGGACAAAGGCCTCACGATCTGGGATCTCCAAACCGGAATCATACGCAACGATAAGAGCATCGATCCCAAAAAGGATCCGACGGCGGCTCTTGATTCAATGCAGGAAATTGAAGGGCCGGGTTTTTTTGTCTGTAAAGACATCGTATCTTATTTAACTTCCCCTGAAATTCAACGCAGGTTAAGAAATATCCATCTGGCTTTTCGTGGCCAAAACAAGTTTCTTTTCATACTTGGGTCGGACATCATAATTCCCCCTGATTTGCGAAAAGATATCCATTTGATTGTCTTTAGTCTTCCCGACTTCAATGAGCTTCAGGAAATTTTCAGTCGCAATCTTACCGCTTCGGTTAAAAAGGGTGTGGAAAATCGACTCACGCCGGACATGGTCGTCCAGTCGGTCGTTTCTCTTCAAGGTTTTACGGCTGCCGAAGCTCAATATACAGTCAGTAAAGTGCTCTGGGGGCTCAAAACAATCGGTCCGGAAATCTTGGAAATACTGCAAAACGAAAAAGAGCAGCTTGCCCGTAAGGAAGGAATCCTGGAATACGTTCGAACTCAATATTCCATTGATGACATCGGCGGGTTGCAGAATCTTAAAAATTGGCTCGAGAAAAGAAGAAAATTATTTACTCCGGAGGCCGCCGCGGCCGGAATCCACCCGCCTCGCGGCCTGTTAATGATGGGAATCTCGGGTTGCGGAAAATCGCTTTCGGTGAAAGCCATAAGTTCTCTATGGAACCTTCCCCTATTCAGGCTAGACATGAATCAAATCTATTCCGGAATGTTCGGTTCCCCGGAAGCCGCTTTCAACCGTGCCATCAGAAGTGTCGAAGCAGTTGCTCCGGCCGTCCTTTGGATCGACGAAATCGAGGGCGGTATCAGCAGCTCCGAAATGAAGGGCGGAGGAACGGGTTCGCACATATTCTCAGCGTTTTTAACCTGGATGCAGGAAAAAAGCGCCCAGGTATTCGTTGCCGCCACCGCAAACCGTATCGATTTGCTGCCCGCTGAAATAATCCGAAAGGGAAGATTCGACCAGGTTTTTTTCATCGACCTGCCCACCGATAAAGAGAGGGAAGACATTTTCCGCGTACATTTGAAGCGGCGCGGGAATGACCCCGACGCATTCGATTTGACGCTGTTGAGCGTGGCAACGGAATATTGGAACGGAGCCGAGCTTGAACATGTCGTCGAAGCCGCGATGGTTGAAGCCTTCAATCGCGGCAATCAGATGATGCAAGACGACTTGTACAACATCATCCGCGGCACCGTTCCCTTGGCGCGAACCATGGCCGAACAAATCAAATTCATCAAGGGGTGGGCGAGCGAACGGGCGATTTCAGCTTCAATTCCAGACAAGAACTGAACAAATAGCCCGCAGCCGCGAATAGTGCAGATTCTGTAACGCCGCATGCTCGGATAAAAAGGATTTCTTGGGCGAAGTGTTCAGTCCCGAGAAAAGAGCAAGCGCCTCGTCAAAAATGAGGTCGGTGACATGGCTTTTCCGCTCGGTGCCGACCAGTTTGAGAGCGAGGGCTGATCGGACCGCATGAGTTGCAGGTATCATCCTGGTCCCAGGAAATTTTGCCTCTTTGACGATGGCATCGAGATCAAGTGCGATCAGATGCGGCATTAGTAAAAAGAGACCGGCAATACGGA
>Ga0209749_1001083_pt1 | contig 27335 bp, 18 predicted proteins | sample EPASupsiteSAE347_FD_187267 | JGI IMG/M metagenome (GOLD analysis project Ga0209749, IMG submission 187267) | Bioremediated contaminated groundwater from EPA Superfund site, New Mexico - Sample SAE3-47 (SPAdes) (version 2) | ecosystem: Environmental > Aquatic > Deep subsurface > Groundwater >...
CCCCCAGCCCCTAGCCCCCAGCCCCTAGCCTCTATCCCCTCTTCCGTCGTCGCTCTCCTGAAGGTATTCGAGAACGCAAAAACCTTTGGTTCATTGATTCGAGTTCCAGATGAGTTAATCAAGATATTACCTACCATTGAAAGGCTTGTAGATTCAAATGTCGGCAGAGATTTGCCTGGAATGGTTTCAGCAAATGTCCTTCGACCACTTGCACGGCAAGCTGGAATATTATCAAAACAATACGACCATGTTGTTGCTAACCCTCCCTACATGGGAATGAAAGGAATGAATTCGGATTTGAAGGACTTCGCAAAGAAGCATTTTCCCAGCACAAAGTCAGATCTATTTGCGATGTTCATCGAAAGAGGATTTGGTTATGCAAAGCCCGAAACTGGTTTCAACAGTATGGTTACCATGCAAAGTTGGATGTTTTTGTCATCATTTGAAGAGTTTCGAACAAGAATCCTTTGTGAGCGAACCCTTCAATGCATGGTTCACATGGGAAATGGGGTGATGGGGATTGCCTTTGGCACAGCAGCCACAATTTTTTTGAACAAGCATATCGATGACTTTTTTGGAAATTTTTCTTTCTGTGAAATTGACGATATTTGTAAAACTGGGGCACCAAAAGAGTTTCCGGTTCAGAATGATCGTTTGAAAACCACCAAACTAGATGATTTTAAAAAAATCCCAGGGAGTCCAGTGGCATACTGGATTTCGAACGCGTTTGTTAATATATTTACAAAAGGTCAGACCCTTGAGGAGGTTGCGACACCTCGACAAGGTTTATCCACATCAAATAATGACCTATTCCTTAGACAATGGTTTGAGGTTTGCTACGAGAAGATTGAATTTAATGCAAATGATCGTAGTGATGCAATCGCTTCGGGGAAACGGTGGTTTCCCTATAGTAAAGGTGGGGTTGCGCGTAGATGGTACGGAAATCATGATTATGTTATTAATTGGGAGGCAGATGGTCGAGACGTCAAAGAATTTCTTAAAGACAAAAATCCCAATGTCGCCCGAGGTGAATCCCATTACTTTAAGCCAGCTGTATGCTGGAGCTTGATCACTTCAAGTGCTAAATTTGGATTTGCAGCAAGAAACCGACCACGAGGTTTCATTTTTGACATCAATGGAATGTCTTCTTTTCCCTCGCAAATAGATTTTGTGACTGCCCTTATGAACTCCCGAGTAACTGACTCGTTATTGAAGATAATTAATCCAACAATGGCTTTTCAGGTTGGGGATATAAAACAAATTCGGTCAATTTTTCATTCAAATGCGGACAAATGTTCTGATATTGCCCGAAAGGCTGTTGAAATAACCAAGGAAGATTGGGATAATTTCGAAACCTCTTGGGATTTTTTTTCATTTCCATGGTTACCCAGCGAAAAAAAAATTGCTCAAATCAAGCTATCTTGGGCAGGATGGTCAGATTCTTGCCGAAAGAGGATTCATTCGCTTAAGGAATTCGATGAGGAAAACAACCGACTTTTTATCGAAGCCTACGGTCTTCAGGATGAGATGACCATTGCCATGCCTGAAGGGCAGATCACACTCACAGCAAACCCGAGATACCGTTATGGGGAAGGTTTCACCGAAGAAGAATATCAAACCCGATTTCGTTATGATTCGACCAAAGAACTTCTTTCTTATGCCGTGGGTTGCATGATGGGACGGTATAGCCTGGACGCTCCGGGACTGATTCTGGCAAATTCTGAAAGCACGCTTGATGACTATTATCGAGTTGTTGCCGAGAAGAAACAGCGGCCAGAAGGGTTTAGGGACCAGGGAGTAAAAGCAGGGACTAGGGATCAGGGACTAGAGCCTAGCGGCGGAGAAAAAACTAGCCCCCAGCCACGAGCCCCTAGCCCCTCGTTTCCCCCGGATGATGACGGAATTGTTCCGGTTAGCGACATAGATTGGTTCCCCGATGACGCAACCCCCCGTTTGGTTGAATTCATCACAAAAGTTTTCGGAACAGAAACCCTCGATGAGAACCTTGCCTGGATCGCGGAGGGGATTAGCCACAGAGACACGGAGACACGGAGAAATAATGTAAATATTAAAGAAGTACAAGAAGAAGATTCCCCAAAAAAATCCTCTGTGCCTCTGTGCCTCCGTGGCAACCCCGTTGAGGTGATTCGTCGTTACTTTTCGACCAAGTTCTTTAAAGATCACATGCAGATGTATAGGAAACGTCCGATTTACTGGCTCTTTTCGAGTGGTAAGCAGAAAGCCTTTGAAGCCTTGGTTTACCTGCACCGATACAATGAATCAACCTTGTCCCGAATGCGAGCACAATACGTAACCCCTCTTCAGGGCAAGCTGAATGCCCGAATCGAATACCTGAAGAAAGAAGCCGAAAACGCTTCCTCCGCTTCCGCCAAAACCAAATTCCGCAAAGAGGCTGAAGCCCTCACCAAAAAACAAGCCGAACTCGCCAAGTTTGATGAAGAACTCCGGCATTATTCCGACCTTCGTATTAAACTCGACCTCGATGAGGGTGTCCGTGTAAACTACGGCAAATTCGGCACACTCCTAGCCGAAACCAAGCACATCACCGGTGGAGATGAGGAATGATCAGGAACATTGTCCTTGCGTTAAGCCCTGTTTTCCTCTTGGGGCTGGTTTTGGTACCCCTGTGGGGATTCAGTTCCTGCAATAATCATTGGATTTCTCTATATATTTCAATTCTTGCAAATTTTTTGTTCCTGCTTGTGGGTATTCTTCTCCCTTGGATTATATGGCATTTTTTTTCCCATGGGAAAATTACCTCGTTCTTCAAACCCCTAACTGGAAATAGAATTGTCATTGCAATTTCCTTACCCGAAATGGCGAAGGACAAGGGGCTGGAGATTCCCATGGTTTCATTTGAAGAGATGAAGCGTGCGTATGAGCTTGCCGAGATTTTTACTTACCGAATTCATCAATATGATGATTCTCATCAGGGGATTCTGGAGCGAACAATAGTTTCACCATTTTGTTTTGAGGTTATTCACGCACTGGAAGAAGGAAAGCAAATCCCTGATTCAAATTTTAACATTTCACTGGGTTCGCCTTTATATAATAGCTATTCCAAATGGGTTGAAGAAACCCTTTCTCCAATAATTAAAACGAAAGCATCGGAAGCCGAGATTTCATTCTCTTATTCAGGCAGTCCAGAATACAAAGATTTGAATCACGCTTTTATTCAGCGAATAGTCAAGGATGACAGGGTATTCTTTTATTTGGGTGGAAACTCTGATCTTGCAACTACTGGTGCGGTTCTCTACTTTAAGAAGAAATGGGCTACTTGGATTGGTCTGCAAGACAAGAGCCTTGCTGTTATCCTCATGGTAAATCTCAACAATCCCAACATATCTTCGGAACTCGTTTTACGGGTAACAAATTGAGAATAATTAGTTCCGAAAAAAGAAAACTGAAATCCCTTATTGAAAGGAGTTAATCTTATGACTACCAAACAACTCGTGCTTCGAGCACTGGATCAACTTGAAGAGACGGATTTGAAAAGGGTTTATGATATCATCAAGGAACTGGTTCAAGGAAAGAAGCCAGCGAAAAAGCCCAGTCTTCTTAAATCGTTGTCTCGAATTAAGATTGAGGCACCCAAAGACTTTGCGGAGAACCACGATGCATATCTGAACGGAGAAAAACATGCCAAAACCTCTGTTCGTTGATACTGCATTTGTCATTGCCCTGCTGAACGCAAAGGATTCATTTCACCAGGTTGCGTGCAAGCTGTCGGCGGATTTTGAATCCCATCCCCTTATCACCACTGATGCCGTTATTCTCGAAATCGGTAATGCCTTGGCGAAAGGGTTCAAACAAGAAGCGGTTGAAGTCATTGAACACTTCATTGTCTCCGAAGATGTGGAGATCGTCCACTTGTCCCAGGAGCTTTTCAAGAAAGCTTTCCAGCTCTTCAAAAAGCACTCTGACAAGGACTGGAGCCTTGTTGATTGTTGTTCGTTCGTTGTGATGAAAGAGAACAGGCTTACCCAAGCCCTCACCTGCGACAAACATTTCACCCAAGCCGGATTCGAGCCTCTTATGAAAGCGGGTATCTGAGGGACTTATGAAATGTGATTTGTGTGGCAAAGATGGTGTGAAAACCAAAAAGGTAAGCCGAAGCTACGGAAAAGGGCTTGGTTTGTTCATTATCGAGAATGTTCCGGTTTTTTCCTGTCCCAACTGTGGTGAAAGCTACCTTTCGGCTGATACTCTCCATGAAATCGAAAGAATCAAGCTCCACAAAGACGCTCTGGCAAAGAAACGCAATGTCCCAGTCATTTTTTTTGCCTGAAAGAAAAAATGTCTTATCAATTTGGGGAAAATACATGAATGATTCATTGTCTTCGAGCCAGAATCAAACAAATCACTGGCGGTGATGATGAATAGATTGGCAAGGGAAACCGGTAGACAATCTGCACTTGGAAAAAGACATTAGGGGAAAAATATGCAAAAAAAATTTCAGATTCCACGCATTGAATATCTCAAGGTTTCGAATTATAGAGCGTTGAAAAATCTTGAGTTGAAGGACATCTCACCACTTACCGTTTTTTTAGGTCCGAATGGGAGCGGTAAATCAACTGTCTTTGATGTCTTTGCTTTTCTCGCTGAATGTTTCACATCCGGTTTGCGAAGAGCTTGGGATAAACGAGGAAGGTTCAAAGAGTTAAGAACCCGTGGAGCCAAAGAGCCGATTGTTATTGAATTAAAATACAGAGAATATTTAAAAGCCAAACTAATTACCTATCATATTGCGATAAATGAGAACCAGAAAGGACCGTATGTTGCGGAAGAGTGGCTTCAGTGGAAACGTGGACCAAGAGTTGGTCAACCTTTTCGTTTCTTAAAATTTCAGGAGGGGAAAGGTCAGGTTGTTTCTGGGGAAGTTCCGGATGAAGAAGATCGTGTTGAAGAACAATTGACTGCCCCCGATATGCTTGCCGTAAATACCCTTGGTCAATTGGCAAAATATCCTCGGGTCAGTGCTTTGCGTCGTTTCATTACAGGTTGGTATCTTTCTTATCTGACCGCTGACAATACCCGAGGAACTCCGGAGGCTGGTCCGCAGGAGCGTTTGTCCACAACGGGGGATAATCTTCCCAACGTCATTCAATATTTAAAAGAGCAGCATGAAGATAGTTTGGAGAAAATCTTGCAGACCCTTTCTCGGAGAGTTCCAAAATTGGAAAAGGTTTTTGCCGATCCAATGCAGGATGGAAGACTCTTGTTGCAAATCAAGGATGCACCATTCGATAAACCGATTTTGTCAAAGTTTTCATCTGATGGAACGCTCAAAATGTTGGCTTATCTCACTCTTTTAAATGACCCGGAACCACCTCAACTGATCGGAATTGAAGAACCGGAAAACCAGCTTCATCCTCGATTATTGCCGGAACTTGCTGAAGAATGCCGCAACGCATCGGCTCAATCGCAACTTTTTGTCACGACCCATTCCCCCTTCTTCGTGAACGGTTTGCGACCCAAAGAACTTTGGATACTTTACCGCGATGAAAAAGGGTTTACTCAGGCGAAGAATGCCTCGCATATTCAGGGAATCGAGCAATTCATGAATGCCGGGGCACAACTTGGTCATTTATGGATAGAGGGTCATTTTGGTGTGGGTGATCCATTAGTAAATTCGGGAATGCCCCGTGCTTCTGATGGAGCGAAAAAGCATGCATCTTGAATGTTTTGTCGAAGAGCCATCTGCCGCTGAAGCGATGAGGAACCTTTTTCCGAAAATAGTCCCTCCGGAGGTTTCATTTGAAATCCACGTTTACAATGGCAAACCCGATCTTATTTACAAGTTACCCAGTCGTTTAAAGGGCTACAAAGGATGGATGCCGAATGATTTTCGAATCCTTGTTTTAATCGATGAAGATCGCCAGGATTGTCATGATTTAAAATCCCAACTTGAGCAAGCCGCTGGAAATGCCGGACTTATTACGAAATCGTCAGCGGGTGGAAAAACATTTCAGGTTCTAAACCGAATCATTGTTGAAGAACTTGAAGCCTGGTTTTTCGGTGATATCGCTGCTGTCCAAATGGCATACTCAAGGATCAATCCTCATTTGGGGTCCAAAAAACCATTTCGGAAACCCGATGAGATTGCGGGGGGAACTTGGGAATCGCTCGAAAGGGTTCTTCAACAAGGAGGATATTTCCCTGGGGGTTTAGCCAAAATTGAAGCCGCGAGAGAAATTTCCAAGCACATGGAACCCTCCCGTAATACTTCCCCCAGTTTTCAAACCTTTCTGGCCGGTTTAAAGTCCCTTTTGGAAGAATAAAATGAACGTTCGAACCATTACCGAAAAGATTCGGGAGATTTTTGACGTTGAAAAAGTCCGGATTGTCTTTTGGCACGATCCGGAGGCGGAATTCGCTGAAACCGTTTCCGAACTTGCTCTTGATACAGTCACGATCCTCAATATCAATCAGATTGGATTCCTGGAACTGAAGATTCGGCTTGAAATCGAAAACCTCACGGGGAAATTCCTGCTTTATTGTCCCAGCCCTGAACCGACCTACGAAAACGATGGATTGCTGGACATCCGGCTATACAGTCGAACCTTCAGAGCTGACAGGGCTTCCTTATTGCTCAACGAGCTTGGGTTGGTTCATCAAACTCTCCGTGGTCATCTTTCAAACCGGAAAGCCTTTTTCAAGAACATCGAACGAACCCAGAAACTGAAGAAGCTGGTTCAACCGTCCGACCTGGAAGACGACCTCGATTGGAAAATGCTTGCCGTCCTGACCAAAGCACCCCAGCCGAACTCGTTTTCTGTTCTGATGAGCATTTTTAGCCACAGAGGCACAGAGACACAGAGAAAAGATAATGATGAAAAAGCAATAAAAAATGAACCCTTGTCCTCCGTGCCTCCGTGTCTCCGTGGCGATTTTTGGCTTTGGCAGGAAGTTCAAAAATTTGGGCTGGATACCGTTTTCTTTAAAGGGCTTGCTTCAACCTTTGGCTTTTCTCCAGCCGAAGGCAGTCAAAACCCCCTTCACGATCTCCTCATAAGAGTTTTGGTAACGGATTTTTCGGGACATTTGCGCGGGGGACCGCCTGGGGTGCGCCATCCGGGCGCCAGCGGTCCACTTCCGACATCCTGTGGGTCGGAAACCCCCAAAGGCTTGCAACATCTGGTTTTACCGGAAAAAACTAACTGTTCCGTTTTTGTTTCCCAATGGCAAAGGGACATTCACCATTTTGCCAGTTTCCAAAGCCTTTCTCATGCCATCGGCAAAGAATTGAAACTGACCGATCTGGTAAGCAAAATGGATGAACTAACGCTTGAGGATGTTTTTACCTTTGAGGGAATTGAGCGTCGAATCCTTTCCGTTTTGCGTGACAGTTTGCTCGGTCCTTTGCCCCATGACCCCGAACCATTTCGGACATTGATTCGACATCGTCGGGATGGAATCTGGACGCAAATGAAGCTCGATGCTGAAACCGATGAAAACCCGTATTCTCTTGCGTATGAGGCTCTGGAAACAGCCATTGATCTCTTTCTTTTGAAAGAGAAACATGTTCAAGGCTTCAGTTTTCCTGAAGCCAAAGAGTTTTATTCAGCTTATACCCAAGAGTTGTTCCGATTCGACCAGTTATACCGCTTATTCCTTGCCTCTGCCGACCAAATGGAGCTTTTCGGTTGGGATATTCTGAAGCCACTTCGGGAGGCAATCTCCGCTTGTTACGAGGGCTGGTATCTTGACCAGATTTCGGCTTCATGGGGAAAGCTCCTGGAGCAATCCCATGAGCGAAACCTCTTCCAGAGTTGGAAATTGGAGGGCATTCACAGCCAGCAGGATTTCTTCGATGATTTCGTTCATCCCATTCTTTCAAAAAACCCGAAGGCAAGGGCATTTGTAATCATCAGCGATGCCCTTCGATATGAAGCCGGTGAAGAGCTTACCAATAAACTGAACCAAAAAAGTCGGGTAAAAGCCACGCTTTCATCAATGCTCGGAGTGTTGCCGGGTTATACCGCATTGGGGATGGCTTCTTTGTTGCCGCACAAGAAAATTGCCTATGCCGGACAAAACGGAGAAATCCAGCTTGACGGGATGCCATGCGGTTCTTTTCAAGACCGCTCCAAGATTCTGGAAGCCCACGACGGAATAGCTTTTAAGGCTGATGAGCTTTTGGAAATGAGCAAAGAAGATGGACGGGAAGCGGTTAAAGGATTCCGTCTTGTCTACATTTACCACGACCGGATTGATTCGACCGGTGACAAGGCTTCGACCGAAAAGCAAACTCTCAAAGCTGTTCAAACCGCTCTGGAAGAACTGACTTCCCTGGTTCGGATCATCATTAATAACCTGAATGGCAGTAACGTTTTTATTACCTCCGATCACGGCTTTCTCTTTCAGGAGCATCCCCTTTCGACAACTGACAAAAGCGAATTATCGAAGAAGCCTGATGGAGCCTTTCTGACAAAGAAACGTTACATTGTCGGAAACAATCTTAAAACAAGTTCAAAGGCTTGGAATGGCTTTACTCGTGACACAGCCGGAACCGATGACGAAACCGAATTCTGGATTCCCAAGGGGAATAACCGGTTTCATTTTGTGGGTGGGGCACAGTTCGTTCATGGTGGAGCAATGCTTCAGGAGATCGTGATTCCCTTGATTACAGTGAAAGAACTCGAAGGAAAGCAGCTTGAAAAAGCTACGGTCCGGAAAGTCGGCATTTCCCTGCTCGGATCAAGCCGGAGAGTCGTGAACAACGTTCAAAAATTCGAGTTTATCCAGACCGAACAAGTTACTGATCGCCACCAGCCGCTTTCGGTAACGGTTTCTTTGCGGGATGGTGAAACCCTCATCAGCAATGAAGTTACCTTGACATTCAATAGCACCTCCGAGAGCATGGAGGAACGAAAGCGGGTTGCGAAAATCATTCTGAAAAAAGGTTCCTACGACAAAAAGAAGGAATATCACCTAATTGTACGAGATGCAGAAACCCAGATCGAGGTTGAGTCGATCGGAGTCACCATCGACTTGGCAATCATGAACGATTTTTAAGGGGGCAAGGACATGAGCGAAAATGAAACAAAAAAACCGGTTGAAGTAACAGAAAGCCTTGATTCCCTGTTAAACAAGCATTTTGCGGGACGGGTCGTTCGCAAGGATTTAACCAAACTTATCAAGGAAGGGGCAAACGTACCAGTATACGTTTTGGAGTATTTGATTGGAATGTATTGTGCCTCTGATGATGAGGAAATCATCAAAGAAGGCATGAAGAACGTAAAGAACATTCTTGCCGACAATTATGTTCGACCCGATGAAGCCGAAAAGGTTAAGTCCAAAATCAAGGAGCTGGGTAGTTACAAGGTCATTGATAAGGTCACCGTCACCCTCAACGACAAGCGGGATGTTTACGAAGCCTTGTTGAGCAACCTTGGCATCAAAGGGGTCGAAGTTTCCAGCGAATATGTAAAAAATTTCGAGAAACTCCTGGTCGGGGGGATATGGTGCATTTTGACTTTAAATTACCGATATGAAGAGCACCAGAGCGGCTCACCTTTTCAGATCGACGACATGAAGCCCATACAAATGCCGAATATGGATTTGCCAGCATTTTTCGAGGGCAGGAAAGGTTTTTCCGAGTCCCAGTGGATTGACGCTCTTCTTCGCTCGACCGGAATGGAACCCACTTTGTTTGAAGAACGGGTAAAATGGCATTTGCTGGCACGGATGATACCCTTGGTGGAGAATAACTATAACCTTTGCGAACTTGGACCTCGTGGCACCGGAAAAAGCCACATTTATAAAGAGATCAGCCCCAACAGCATTTTGGTTTCTGGTGGACAAAGCACCGTTGCCAATTTGTTCTACAACATGGGAAGCCGCAAAGTCGGACTCGTAGGCTTGTGGGATGTTGTTGCGTTCGATGAGGTTGCCGGAATCTCGTTCAAAGACAATGACGGGGTTCAAATAATGAAGGATTTCATGGCATCGGGGTCGTTTTCCCGTGGTCGTGATTCAATTAGCGCGGATGCCTCAATGGTATTCGTCGGCAACATCAACCAAAGCGTGGATTTGCTGGTCAAGACCGGACATTTGTTTTGTCCGTTCCCCGAAGTCATGATTGATTCAGCATTTTTTGACCGGATGCATTGTTACGTCCCTGGCTGGGAAATACCCAAGATGCGACCGGAATTTTTCACGAACCAGTTCGGTTTGATAGTGGACTACCTAGCAGAATTGTTCCGAGAAATGCGGAAGCGGACTTTTGCCGACGCTATCGACAAGTATTTCAAACTTGGAAACAACCTTAACCAGCGCGATACCATCGCAGTTCGCAAGACCGTATCCGGCTTGCTGAAACTCTTGTACCCGCATGGTGACTATGACAAGGAAGCCGTTCAAAAGTGTTTAATGTATGCTTTGGAAATGCGTCGCAGAGTGAAGGAACAATTGAAGAAAATCGGTGGCATGGAGTTCTATGACGTACATTTTTCTTTCATCGACAATGAAACCCGAGAAGAGCATTTCGTCGGGGTTCCTGAACAAGGTGGTGGACACCTGATTCCCGAAGGGCAGGCAAAACCAGGCACGATTCACACCGTCACAACCGGTTCAAACGGATTTCTCGGTCTATACCGGCTCGAACTTCAAGTCGTTTCCGGTAACGGCAAAATAACCATTTCCGGTGTTGAATCCAGTTCAAAAACCCGTGAAGCAATTAAGGTTGCGTTCGATTATTTCAAAGCAAACGTGGGTCGGGTCAGTTCATCAGTGAAGCCTCTGGAGCACGATTTCCACCTTCACGTTGTCGAACTTCACAACACCGGACCAGCAAATGCGATGGTCTTGGTCAGTTTCATCAGCCTTTGTTCCGGCTTAATGGGCAAACCCGTACAGGGGAGCATGGTGGTTCTGGGCAATATGAGCTTGGGTGGCAGCATTATTCCTGGCGACAACCTTGATGCAAGTTTGCAGATGGCTTTCGACTGCGGTGCAAAACGGTTGCTTCTTCCCCAATGCAGTTTGCGCGACATTGCCAGCGTCCCTGGTGACTTATTCGCGAAGTTCCAGAGCAGTTTCTACGATGATCCCGTAGTTGCCGTCTTTAAGGCTTTGGGAGTTGAGTAATGGGTAATCCGCTTGATTCGGTAATTAGACCCTCTTTATGAAATATGTATATTCATTATTTCCCAATACAAAACAAGGTTGTAACATCTCAATAACTCGGGGTATTTTTTGCATTGACGTTTTGAAAATTCTGTGAAAAGCCGTACAGATCAACATCCCAAAAATTGAAAAAAGGAGATTTTGGATAAAAAAATTCATGTCAAGCCTCCGAATTATTGAGAAGATACGAAAAATTCATACCAGAAAAAAAGTGCCCGCTTTAAAGGCAAAATCAAGTTGTTGCATCGAGAACGACAAACCGTGGTCAGCGACTTGATCGCCGTCTAGCAGTCGGTTTTTATTTGGCTTTTTCGTGAGCCTCAGCGACAAAAGGGCCGGAGGGTTGGACTTTTAAAACTTCCTTCCACATCTGACGCGATCTTGCTGTTTTCCCCAAGGTTTCGTAAGCTTTCGCGGCTTCGACATAAGCTTCGGCAACATAGGAACTCTTGGGATGAAGCACGGGAACCTTCAATACTTCCAGGATTCCGTCATCGATCTTTCCGTCGGCGATCAGGGTTCGACCGTACCAGAGGCGAGTCTCCGGAACGGCAATGTCGCTCGAAGGATAATCCTTAAGGATCGCTTTAAACGTCGCCACGGCGCCGGGATAATCTTTCATTTTATAAAGACAGATGCCGATGGCTCGTCTGACGCGCGAAACCAACGGATTGCGGGGTTCTTCGTCGACGATGGCTTTGAATTGTTGAATGGCGAGCGGGTAATTCCCGAGATTGCGCGAGATTTCTCCGATCTGAAATCGCGCTTCCTGTCGGAAATAACCTTTCGATTCCCGAAGTTGCGAGAATGCCGCAAGTGCTTTGCCTGTTTCCTTCAATTCGATATCGCATAAACCGATCTTAAAATGAGCGTCATCCGTGAGTTTTCCATTCGGAAATCTTGCGATATACTCTTCAAAAGCCGCGACGGCATCGACGAACCTGCCCGCTTTCATCAACACTTCGCCTGATCTGAAAACGGCTTGCGAGGCCAAGTCGCTTCCGGTTTTACCGATGGCGGTAAACGCTTCAAGCGCGCTCGAATGGCGGCCGGATTGATATTCGATTTCCCCCAACTGATACAAGGCGTCGGCTCGACTCACGCCTTGCGGATATTCATGGATCAAACGTTCAAAAGAATCTTTAGCGCTGGAAAGATTTCCGAGATTGAAATAACATTCACCCGTTCGATAGATTGCCTTCTCTCTTATTTCCGGTGTCGTTTCACGGCGAAGCAATGGTGACAGATCGTTGAGCGCGTCTCGGAATTTCCCGAGAGCAATCTTAACGAGAGATGATTGATAATGAGCTTCCTCTGCTCGCGGATGCTTCGGATGTGCCTTGATGAAAGTTTTGAATGCGGTGAGGCTGTCTGCGAATTCGCCCAATCGGGAGAGAGCAAGACCGCGCAGATATTCCATATCGACAGCCTCGTCGCCGGAGAGAATTTGGGAGGCTTTCGCCATCCAGGGAATCGCTTCCTTGTATTTGTGAAGGTTCATAAGTAGTTCTACGAGATTCTTTACGGCTTCGGCCCGCGTCAAGCAATTGGGATTTCCGGCAAGACGCTCGAACAAGGCAACGGCTTCCTGGGCTTTGCCGATCTTTATTTTGCACCAAGCCAACGAATAAGTCGATTTGTCGGTGATTTCAACACTTGGCGAAGCGGCAAAAATTTCCTGATATGACTTTTCCGCATCCGAAAATTTCTTATTTCGGAATAATGATTCGGCCATATAAAAGAGAATTCCGGCTTTTTTATTCGGCGGAGCGAGCAACAATGCTTCGGAAAACTCCCGGTATGCGGATTCATATAAACTTGCGTTGAAATGTCCGACTCCGACTTGCAGGGTGACATCGAATTTTTGCTCGGGTGACAAGTCCTTGTCTTTCAACAACTCCTCGTAAACACCCAACATCTCAATCGAATCCATGCCGTATTTCGTCATTAAAAAACCCATCTTTAAACGGGCGTCGAGCCATAACTTCTTGTCGTTCTTTTCCACGCGGGAAAAAGCTTCCACGGCTGATTTCGGATTGTTGTCCTTGGCGTGAGCCCAGCCGAGACCGTAAGCGGCTCTATCGCGAAATTTACTTTGAGGAAAATCTCTTCGCAGTTGTTCGTAAAACCCTATGGAGCGTGTAAAATTGTTCTGTCGATATTCGCATTCGGCCAACCAAAAGAGTGCCGCATCCCGATATGAGAAGCTGCCGGGATCGGATAAAACCCGCGAAAGAACATTGGCGGCTTCCTCATACAGTTGCCTCTGAATCAAGCCGATGGCATATTTGTATTGTTGAAGGCTCTCGGGAGAATCAGCTTCTTGGGCGCTTAAGATCAGACCAAGAACCAGGAAAAATAAAAGTAAAACCGCTGGTTTACGAATACCGGGCTTGCGGTTGTTTTGCCCCTTAAACTTGAATTTCACTTTTTCTCGTTCTCGTTGTCCGGTGTTTTTTCTTCCGTATCATCGGAAAACTCCTTTTGCGCCCTTTTGAATTCTCTAATTCCGCGCCCCAAGGCTTTTCCGATTTCAGGAAGCTTTCCGGGACCGAAAAGAATAAGGATTATGATTAAAATTACTATCAGTTCAGTAAAGCCGATACCCATCGAACCCTCCTCAAGAGACAATAGTCAGTTATTGAGTCCTGCCTTTCTAAAACTCCTCAAGCTCGACGGATTACGGCGCCGGCGTCTAATCCGCCCTATATCGCCCAGGGATGGCGTAGATACCCGAAATGCGCCCGGATGGCGCGCTTTTTCGGGTACCCGAAAACCGGCTTTCATTTGCAGTTATCAATATTTGCCTCTTGGACCTTGCATGGCCTTGCGTCGCATTGTAACATGACTTCCTAACTGCATCAAGGCATTTCAGAGGTAAAGCCATGAACAAAATGTCACGAAACAAAGCCGTCATCGTATTGGTCTGTTTCTTTTTCCTAACCGTTTTTTTCGGTTATGCCCAGAGCGAAACAGCTCCGGTCAAAATCTTCGCGGAAAAAGCCTCTACGACTGATGATCTTGAAAACACCCTCGATCCGGAGATTTCAACCTATGAATTGACCGCGATAGCGGTAAATATTCAAACCAAGCGTGCCAAGGTTCAGTTGGATACGCTTAATCCCCAGTCGGAAACCGCCGAATCGAGCGATTTGGATGTGCAGGCTGAAAAAACCGCATTGGCGGAATCGTTGAAAGCTCATGTCATCGATTCTGATGTATTGAAATCAGGAAATCAAATCGAATCGGCCAAACTTGAGCTGAAACTTCTCGAATCAAAACGAGATATATTGATTTCTAAAATCCATGATCTGGAATCACTGATACCCGCTCTTGAAGCAAAGGAAGTTCAAGCAAAGACCGAGATTGAAGAAGGCAACCGTTTATTATCGGATCTTCAATCGCGTCGAGCCGTTATCGATAAAATCAGTTCCCAAAGTGATTCTCAAACATTGTCGCAACGGAAAATCGCCGCGATAACGGATCTGATTAAAGCACGAGAAACTCATCTCGATTTATTGAGTAAATTGCTGAGTCTGTTGACGAAAAGAATTAAAACGATTCAAAACGGGCTGGAAATAAAAAAACAGGCATCCGACTTGTATGACGATTATGTAAAACAATTTTTGGGATTAATCAGTCACGCCGAAGAAAACCTTGCGCGACAAAATTTCCAGGCAATGGAAAAGGAAGCTCAAAACCAGATTCAAAGACTTAAGCAGGAGATGGAAGAATCCAATCCGAAATTGGAGCAATTGGAAACATCTCTGCTGAGTTTTCAAAATGCCTCTACGACATCGCAGCAACGCCCTCTCGCTGCTTTACAGCGTGATACGTTGTTGGCGCAGCGTGACGGTATTTCGGAAGGTATTCGCCATTTCGAATTGATTATTCGTAAGAGCAGAGAATTTGCCCATCTCGATGAGATAGAAAGAAAAATCAGGATGGAGGACGGCGAAATATCCGGATCGACCGTCGCATGGGCAAAAGATCTACTGGACAAGGTAGATGCGCTTGCCAAGGAAATGAACCAGAATCTCATACTGGTACAAAAGCGCAAGGAATTGCTGAATGCCACCAAACAATTGCTCGAACGATCTTATAAAGAGTTCGCGTCTCGTAAATCCTCCGTGAATTCCGAGGAAAGCGCTTTATTTAAGGAAGAAAACATCATTCGCAAATCGAAGGTATCTTTCTGTGAAATCAGAATAAAACACTTAACGGGCCAAGAGAGGAGTTTACAGGAAATCTTCGAACGATCTTCGACCGTTCGGGATGCTTTAAGCAAAAGCTTGTCCAGAGAAAAAGAACGGCTGCTTTTTTCGCGGAATATTTATCGTCCAAGACCGGCATTTCTGCGCGATTTTATTGCCGATTTAACCTCCGCGCCTGGAATGATGGGACGTATCAGATCCGAAGCATGGAATTCCGCCGATATCGGAGATCACGTTGTCACTTTTTTCCTTTTGATCGCCGGATTTGTTATCGGAGCTTGGTTTCGAAATTTTGCGGGTTCCACTCCGCTTGAAAAACTGAGAACTGCATCCGGTATTTTTTGGATCGGAAGCAGAATATTGGGATGGCTGAATCGGGAATCGTGGCTGATGTCGGTCTTTATGTCGTTGATTATTCTCGGATTGAGAGTCCCTTCTCTCTTCGTAATAATGTTTTTTCCCGCGCTGCTTATGGGAGCAAGGCTGATTTACACGCTTTCAGTGATTTTTATCCGGGAGTTCCTTGCTTCCATACAGAAAGTATCCCGATCCTTGGAAAAGTTGGCTTTTATGGCGTCCTTTTTTCTGCCGCTGATCTATTACCTTCGATTTCTTCAAAAATATCATGAGATCTCCTTTTTCATTGAAATGTCTATGAAAATTGCATTTATTTTTCCGATTTTTCGACTTTTATTTTCAGCGCAGGATGTAGCTCAATTCATTATCGAAAAATTCTCATTACAGAAAAAAACAGGGGCGCAACGTTTCCTTCTGCAATGTTATCGATTCGTAGTATCGTTAACGCTTTTAGTATTATTCTTGGCACTGTACGGCTATGACAATCTCGCTTTCGCCGTTTTTGTCGCCAGTTTACAGGTTACGGGCATTCTGCTTTTCCTGGCCGTGGGCAGGTCCGCCGGCGACAGACTGTCGAAATTCCTATTCGATCCCGAGCACGGATTATTGATAAGCCCGGAAAGTGTAAGCCGATCGAACTTCTTTCTTTTCGTTTCCAGAAAATTGTTAAGATTCACCGTTTGGGTGTTGGGTGCTTACGCGGTTGGAGTCATGATAGGAGTTTCGGGCGATACTCCCATGATTAAAACCGTCATTTTATGGTTGGGCGCCAACAGCGAATGGATATACGGCCGAACCGTTCACATCATTATTATATTGATCGGCGTGGGTCTCATTCTCGAATTCTTTCGAACTTTGGGCGAAAGTATTGTTGCGTATGTTCGCAATGAGGACCCGGTGAATCTTTCGGAAAACGAACGGCGTGTTTCGACGCTCGTGCAGATCATGAATACCACGGCTCGCGTCATTACTTTTTGTATTGCCGGCATAATGATATTAAAGGAAATGGGAATGGATATCACCCCTTTGCTGACCGGCGCCGGAATAGTCGGAGTCGCGATAGGCTTCGGCAGTCAGAGCCTGGTTAAGGATTTTTTCTCCGGCTTTTTTATTCTTGTAGAAAATCAATTCCGGGTTGGCGATGTCGTGGAAATAGGCGATAAGAGCGGTGTGGTCGAACGGATAAATCTGAAGACCACGGTTTTGCGGGATATCGACGGAAGCGTCCATATTATTCCCAACGGCGAAATTCACTCGGTGAAGAATATGACCTATGCCTGGTCTCGCGCGGTGTTGGATGTGGGTATTTCCTATGATGCCGACATAGATAACGCCGTATCCGTGTTGAAGGAAATCGGTGCCGAGTTGGCGAGTCGATCGGATCTTAAAAGCGATATTCTCGGCTCTCCGGAAGTTCTCGGCGTTGAAAGCTTGGGAGACTCCGCCGTCACGATAAGAATGTTGGTCAAAACAAAGCCTCTTGCACAATGGAATGTCGCCCGTATTTTCCGTAAAAAAATAAAAGAAATGTTTGATAAAAAGGGAATCGTAATTCCTTATCCCCACCACGTTGTAATTTTACGCACCGACGTTTCTCTCCCCGGTCTCTTGGAAACAATAGGCAACAAGAGTCCTGATAAGTAAGCGGATTACGGCAACGAGCACCTACTGAGTCATGCTTTTCGAAAGCTCCTCCGGCTCGGCGGACTACGGCGCCGGCGCCTAATCCGCCCTATATCGTCCACGGATGGCGTAGATACCCGAAATACGCCTGGATGGCGTGCTTTTTCGGGTACCCAACTTCTGCCTTTCGTTCTGCAATCATCAATAATCCGCTTTATATTATTTCACAGGAGTGCGTATTGTTGAAAAAATCCCCGCTCCACTTGGGTGATCATAACGACATAATGGAGCAGGGATGCGTAAGACGATTTCTAGAACTTGAGAAAGTAGAATGCTCCGCCGACTATGACTACGGTAATTATCGTTTTAATTATAATGGAGAGCATTACGGAATCGGCATTTTCCGAGATTCCGCCGTCGATTGCGGGTTTTTTATCTTGAATTGACATGAATTGGCTTCCTTTCAATATGTACTGTAAGAACTAAATAAAATTACGGCAAAGTGTGAGGGATAACCCGTTAAGCTGAAGGAAGCTTATCCGTCCGCGCGCGGAAATCGAGGCCAAACCAGCCCCCATTCCATAGGACGAAGATTCGCCGATGGGACATTTTCAAAATGAAAATTCAAATCGAAAAAATGGCGATCATACCGCGCTTTAGAGAGAAGAAAACGGTCTTCTTTAAAAATCATTATTTCATCTTGGTTTTCGGTTATATTGCCTAAAGAATCAACGTGAGGAATCGGAACGCATTTGAGAGTTCCCGATTCCCTAGAGAGGAATTTGGGGGCGGCGCCGAATGTCCTATTTTCATATTTCGTATTGGTAAAATCTATGGTTCCGTGGATGGCCACGGAAAAACAAATAATCAAAATCCATTTTCTTTTCACAAGGCAATGATAACCAAATACTTCGATTTTGTCTACCGAACTGCCGATCGTTTGACGAATACGATGGTAGAGCCAACGTCAACATTGACAAAAGCAAATACCTGATTTAATCTTAAACTATGAAGAAGATAAATTACCTTAAGGTCTGGATATTCCTTGTATTTTTTGGATTAATCGGCACTTTTGCTGCTTTTTCCGGACAAGCCCCCGATGTCAGCGGGCTTGCAGATGATATTCCCGAGCCTCCCGAAGCCAAGCAGGAACTTCCTTCTCCCGTTCCCATGATATATGAATTTATTGCCGGAATTATGGCGGGCGATCAAGACCGGTGCTTGGTTAATTTTGACGTGAAGACGTTCCTGTCGATTCTTTTTGGTAAGCAGATCAGACTCATGAGTCCGTCGGATTTTGATGAATTATATGCATATCAAGTTCAGTCCCAGCGGAATGAATTCCGGTTTCTTTCGAAAGTCATGAATCGGCTCGCGAAAGACGCGAAATTCTATTACTCGAATCCCAGATTTCATCAAAAAGTTCAGAGTAAGGTCGTTATTAAGCTTAAAACCACGAAAGGCGATTATGAATTCATCATTTATTGTCGCTATATCGATGAAAAATGGTATGTCTACGACTACGTTCTTGACGGCAAAAGATTCAGCGAAATTTTCAAGCAGGGTTTCGGAAATATGAAATTGGATGATTATATTAGAAGTCTGAGACCGTTTTATGACGATGATATTCGTTTCAGGAGCTGGAAAAACGACGAATTTGGAATTGCGATGAGGTTGCCCAACTATTTTCTTGTGAAGCAAAAAGTGAATCCCGGGCTTTTATTCTCAATATCCGCTCTTGAAAATCAATTCTTGATGCAGATTCAAGCGGCGGTTTACTCCAAGGCCCAAACTCTAAAACAAGTGGCGGCGGAAATCAAGCAGACTATCATGCCGTTGAAACCCAGACTCTACGATCAATGGAAAACGGCTATCGCCGGCGTCGATATCGGAAACGTTCTATTTCAATTCGAGAAAAACGGGAAACTGCTTTTCGCGCACATGGTGATTATACCCATCGGAGAAAAACTTGTCGTACTGAATTTTTATCATAATTCTCTTCAACTGATGAAGCATTTCACGAACCTCCGTGAAAAGATTCTCGACAGCATTAAACTGACGAAAGTGGAAGCGCTTGGCGGCGATATGTCGATTCCGGCGGATGACGCATCTCTTCCCGGGAAAACTCCCACCGAGATTCAGCCTTATGATGATGTATCTCAACCCGGCGGCAATATGCAACCGACCATGGCCAACAACGGGAACCAACCGCCGCAGCAGGTCGAAGAGGAAATTCCGCCTCCGCCTCCCGAGGAAGAAGGCCTCATTACTCCTGATACCGGGGTCGGGGTGAGTCCGCCTGAAGGTGACGATGATGGGAATAATCCGCCCGGCAGTCCTCCCAAGCCGCCTCCACCGCCTGACGACCAGGGAGATGGCGGAGATGATGCGTCGGTCGGTGACGATAATCCTCCTTCGCCACCCGATACCGGGACATCCGATCCGGAGTATAAATCTCCAGATGATGGCGGGGGAAGTGAAGTAACTTTTTAGGATTATTCGCCTTTTTTCAGAAGATCGATTTTAATCATATATAATTTCTTTAAGCTTCCGCGATTGTTTTTGCCGCCGACGATAAATGAATTTTGATTAATATTGAGACTTTCGTTATTACCATTGTCGCCCTTGTCGAGATTTCCAAGAAAAAACCATTGACCGAGCGGCGCTCGAACTTGTGTCACTAAAGTGTTGGCCGACATGTCCGTTCCTTCGGCATGGTGAATCGCAACAACGGCTTCATTTTTTCCGGCAAGTCTTCCGCTGATTTTTAATCCTCTTTCTTGTTTGATGATTACCGGTTGTTCGCCCCATGGAGCAGGCAGGGTTTCAACTCGAACGGTTTCGTCGGTCAATTTCAATTTTTCACCTTCCAACCCGACAAGTGTTCTGGTTTCCGTGCTTCTCGAATTTTTATCGAGCCATTTTGCGGATAGTGCGCCTGCGTTTTTATCGGCATCGATTTCGGCCGTCAGTCCTCTTGCCTGATCTTCCGAAACCAATCGAACACTATATTGCAGTGTTGCGGGAACTCGGTCGATTTCACTAATCAGAGCTTCGGCGCCTGCAATCATCTTCTCGTCGTCCGAAGAAATTACGACGGCGTTGATCATCGGAGCTTCAGCTACCCGCAGATCGTGACCGAAAGATTGACGAATGACATTCGCCACGGCTTGAGGCGATTGCATTTTAAGCTTGATGACTTTCGTTGAGGCTTGTACCGCGCGGTTGAATAGAGACATGGAAAGAAAGATCGGCAAGATAATATACAGTCTTACCGATTTAAAAAAATCAATGATTCGTATCAAAGCTAGCCAACGAGAAAATCAAAGGGAATTTTTCACCGCGCCGAGGCGCGAAGAAAATACTTCTAATAGCCATTCTCCGTGTCTCTGCACCTGGTTTTTTTCTTGACCTAACTTGATTGGCTTTCATGTGTTTCATTGAAAAAAATGCGTTATCATCATCCTGCCCTTAAAATTTTCCCGAATATTTTCTTAAAAAAGATCTTTCATCCGTCATTACTCTCGGGTTTGAAAACGATGCGATGTTTCAGCATCCTTCTTCGTGACGGCGCCCGCACATCCGTCTCGACGGTAGTCGCCGACCGCGATTAGTGTGTCCGAAGCCGCATGAATTGCCGAAATTAATCCGAAGTAATCGCTTCCTGCATCCGTAACCTTCAGGTTTTTCCATTTTCCCTTCACCGAACTGAGATCGCTGAATTCGGGAGACCATTCCATGTATGCATCGCCTTTTCCGCTGAAATACATTCTCGGATGGTTAACGGCTTGCGTAAGAGTCATTGCGTGCGAGAGACAAAATGCGGAAATCAGTCCGACGTTCGATATGATTCGGTTGTTTCCGGCGCCGCCGATAGCTAGTACCGGGGCTGAGTCTTCAAGAACGATAAGCGGCGCTTTAGATGAAATCGGTCCGATATCTTGTGGATAACTGTCTTGAACCTGCTTTTTATTGTATGTGTAATTTTTTAATTCGCCGTTGTAAAAAAAACCAAGCGGGGAATAATCGCCGGAGCCGAAATGCATGCCGAGAGTAAGGGTCATGGACACGACCATTCCGGTTCCGTCCCACGTTACCAAATGCGTGGTTTCGGGGGGTTGTTCCGGAGGGAAGTTTTCAGAGTCGCTGTCGGATTTCGTATTATTTACATCGAAGTATTTCAAGTCGTTGTAATAGGTGAAAAACTTACGGGGATTGTAAAGGCATGCCGGCAAGTATTTATTTTTTACATAAATTGCTTTTTGAATCAACGGCAGGCAGAAGGGTATCAAATCTTTTCCCGACGGAATTTTCCCGATCGACAAGATGTCGGCGGCCAAAGCCATGGCGACAACGGATGAAGACGGAGGGGGGGTTCCGATGAAAGTGAACTTTCCGACTTGCAGCGACACCGGATCGGTCGATTTGGGGAGATACGACATAAAATCTTCGAGTGTATAGCGCGATCCGCGTTTGGTCAGATCATTCACCAGTATTTTCGCCGATTCACCTCGATAAAACGATTCTCCACCGTCGGCAGCGATTCCACGAAGCGTCCGGGCAAGAATCGGTTGTACAAGTTTTTCTCCGGCCCGCAACGGACGACCCATCGGCGCGAACACGGCAAAACAGGAGCTGTCTCGCACGTAGCGAAGTCTTTTCATTAGAAGCATTTCCAGATATGGTGAAACTTCGAAACCTTCCTCCGCCAATCGAATCGCGGGGGCCATTACATCCGGAAGCGAAAGGGTTCCGTGGCGTTTGAGCAGCTCGATCAACAGCGCGGGTTCCGAGGGTAGCCCGGCAATGCAACCTACGGTTTTCCCGGATCGCGGAAGTTTTATCGAGCCGTCCCAGGCTTCGATTTTACCGGATTTGAGGCGAATTAGAGCGAAGCCTTCGCCGCCGATTCCTGAATTGGACAAATCGGTGACCGCTAAGGCAAAAGCTGCCGCAACGGCGGCATCGACAGCGTTTCCGCCGTGAGTTAACGTTTTCATGGCGGCTTTCGTTGCCTGCGGATGACCGGTAGACACCGCTCCGATTTTTCCCGAAGCGTTCAAACATCTTTCATCGGCGCTTATGGGGAGGGTTTGCCCGAAACAAAAAAAAGTTAAAAGCAACAAAATTCCAAATCCGAAGATGAAGATCTTTCTTTGTTTCGGTAATAATTCGCGGAATCTGCACGACAAAGAAAAATCAGCGGTCACAGAAACTTGGTGTTGGTGTGCCATTTCTTATTAACGACCTCCGGTTCTTCAAATAAATATGGGTATTTCAACTTGTCGTAGCCGTTATATGTCCAATACGGTTTCTCTTGATTCCATTGGTAAGACTTCATACTTCGGCAGGTTCAGATATAAGCGGCGGTATTCATCAACGGAATGGATTAATCTTTGATCTTGAAGTTACGCCGATCACGTCCAAATCGACTTTCTGTAATTTTCAAAGCTTGTGATTTCTATCAAATCAACTTATAATTGTCAACGGTTTTGTAGTTCTTTTGAATGATAGGACTTTGTTAATAAATAACTGTAACAAATTTCGTTCATCGACCGGCGATAAGAGCCTGTGAGAAAACAACTATTTGTAATGGTTATTTTCTTGCAGGCTCTAAGGAGCTAGGGAAAGGAGAGATTCGAATGGGACAATCAGAGAAAAGTCTTTCGGGTGGAAATGATGCCGTAGAAACGCAGTTGCCGTTGTTCAAGACAGGTGATGAATCCGGCCGGATTATTCCCCTGCTCCAACAAACTCAAGGGAAATACGGCTACATACCTGAAAAGGAAATCAAGAAAATCAGTGATGAAACCAAGGTTGCGGAAAGCGAGATTTTAGGAGTTGTCACCTTCTACAAGCAATTTCGCCTCAAACCTCTCGGAAAAAACCTCATTAGGCTTTGCGACGGCACCGCATGTCATGTAAACAACGCAAAGACGCTTCAAAGAATCCTTATCGAAGAGCTGCATTTGGACAGTGATGACACCACCAAAGACGGTCTTTTTACCTTGCAGCCGGTTGCCTGTCTCGGCTGTTGCAGTTTGGCACCGGTGATCATGATTAATAATGAAACCTACGGACGGCTGACTCCGCAGAAAGTCCGAAAAATACTCAAGGAATATCGGAAAAATGCGGAATCGGAAGTCGACGCCGAGAGCGGAGGCAAATAACGTGAAAATAATAACCGTCGGAACAGGAACGTGCGGTATCGCGGCAGGAGCTGAAAAGGTTCTGGACGAATTCAAACGTTTGGTCGGAACAAAAGCTGAAAAAAGAGTCGCATTGAGGGAAACAGGTTGCATCGGCATGTGCTACGCGGAAGTTGTCGTTGAGATCGCGGATGGTGATGAAAAATGGTTGTACGGAAATGTGACTCCCGAAAAAGTTGATCGCATTTGGGAAGATCATGTGAAGAATGGTCACCCCGTCGAAGAATGGGTGGCATTGAGAAACTACCAAATTGGTCGGGAAGATTCATTTCTCAAGGAACAAAAGCGCATTGTTTTACGAAACTGCGGACACATCGATCCGCTCTCTCTCGAAGATTATCTTACCCACGACGGCTACAAGGCATTGGAGAGAGTTCTCAAAGGAACGACACCCGATGAGGTCATCAATATAATACTATCTTCAGGTTTAAGAGGCCGCGGAGGCGCGGGATTTCCTACCGGTCAAAAGTGGAAATTCGCCCGCCAATCGCCCGGTGAAATCAAATATATGATTTGCAACGCGGACGAAGGTGATCCCGGTGCGTTCATGGATAGAAGCGTTCTTGAAGGCGACCCTCATTCGGTATTGGAAGGCATGTTGATCGGCGGTTATGCCGTCGGTGCTCGGCAGGGCTACGTTTATTGCCGGGCGGAATATCCCAAGGCGATCGTAAATTTACAAAATGCCATTACCGATGCTGAGAAACGAGGCTTCCTGGGCGACAACATAATGGACACGGGTTATTCTTTTCACGTAGAAATCAAGGAAGGTGCCGGCGCCTTTGTTTGCGGGGAAGAAACCGCATTGATAGCCTCGATTGAAGGAAAGAGAGGAATGCCGCGACTCCGTCCGCCGTATCCGGCGGTTAAAGGTTTATGGGGAAAACCGACCAACATCAACAATGTCGAAACTTTCGCCAACATTCCTTGGATAATTCTTAACGGCGCCCAAGCCTTCGCTTGCATGGGTACCGAAAAAAGCAAAGGGACCAAAGTGTTCGCCATGGCCGGAAAAGTCAAAAGATCCGGTTTGGTCGAAGTTCCGATGGGAATCACCATCAACGATATTATCTTTCGGGTATGCAACGGCATCAGCGGGGATAAGAAATTCAAGGCCGTCCAAATGGGTGGCCCATCCGGCGGTTGCATTCCGGCATCGTTGGGCGAAACGCAAATCGATTACGAGCAAATCAATAAAACCGGTGCAATAATGGGTTCCGGCGGGATGATAGTAATGGATGAAACAACCTGTATGGTCGAAATGGCGCGCTTTTTCCTCGAATTCACTCAAATTGAATCTTGCGGGAAATGTACAAGTTGTCGTGTGGGAACTCTTCGCATGCTTGAAATTCTTGAAAGAATCGTCGAAGGAAACGGGCAAGAAGGCGATACGCAAAAATTACTCGAACTCGGCGAGCAAATTCGTTCCACCGCTTTATGTGGTCTCGGACAAAACGCTCCAAATCCGGTTTTAACCACATTGAAATATTTTCCTGAAGAATATGATGACCATATCAAACGAAGAAAATGCACCGCTCATAGTTGCGGCATGTTGGTTAAATATGTAATAGATGAAAAAAAATGCATAGGTTGCGGGTTATGCGCACGAGATTGTCCCGTGACCGCAATAACCGGTGAAAGAAAAAAAACTCATGTTGTCGACAGTGAGAAATGCGTGAAATGCGGAAAATGTATTACCGTCTGCAATTTTGACGCCGTGCTCAAGGAATAGTCGAGGAGATCTCATATGAATAATTCGCGGACAATAAAAGTACGAATCGACGGGAAGGAATTTGAAACTCTTCCGGGGAATACCATTCTTCAGGTTGCAAATGAAAATGGGATCGATATTCCTACGCTATGTTATGATTCTCGCCTTAATCCTTATGGTTCCTGCCTTCTATGTGTCGTCGAAGTGGAAGGAATGCCGAAGCTGGCGCTTTCATGCGCCACCGAAGTCAGGGACAACATGAAAGTTCTTACAAAAAATGAAAGAATTTTCCGAGCTCGTAAAAGCGCTCTAGATATGCTTTTATCAAATCATTTCGCGGATTGTCGCGGTTTGTGTTACGAAAAATGTCCGGCCTGTGTCGATGTTCAAGGTTATTTGGCTCTCGCGAATGCCGGAAAATACCGCGAAAGTCTTGATTTAATCCGCAAAACCAACCCGTTGCCGCTTATTTGCGGTCGAGTATGTGTAAGATACTGCGAAGCGAATTGCCGTCGCAATAATGTCGATTCCGCCGTCGGCGTTAATTATATCAAAAGATACGTTGCCGATCTGGAATATGACAATCTCCCATCGCCGGTGACTTCTCCCCCTAACGGGCATAAAGTCGCCATTGTCGGCGGCGGGCCGGCCGGACTTTCCGCGGCTTACTATCTTGCGCTGGAGGGGTATAAGCCGACTGTTTTTGAGGCTCAACCTCAATTGGGAGGAATGCTGCGTTGGGGAATTCCCGATTATCGATTGCCTCCCGAAGTCATCACCAAGGAAATAAATTACATCCTACAACATGGAATTTCGGTAAAAACAAATGTCAGACTAGGCATCGACTTTACAATCGACGATCTCAAATCGCAAGGATTCGGAGCTGTTTACCTTGCGCTCGGCGCCTGGAAAGCTAAAAAAATGGGAGTAACAAACGAAGATACGCCCGGAGTTGTCGGTGGGATACATTTCCTTGCCGAAGTTAAAAAGAAAGGCACGTTTGACCTGACGGGGCATGTTCTCGTCGTCGGCGGAGGAAATACCGCCGTCGATGCCGCGCGAACCGCTATTAGATGCCGTGCCGCGAAGGTATCGCCCATGGATGGCGTGGATACCCGAAATACGCCTGGATGGCGTGCTTTTTCGGGTGTAACCATTTTATATCGGCGAACGCGTGAGGAAATGCCAGCCGATGATATGGAAATTGAAGACGCATTAGCTGAAGGCGTCGAAATCAAATTTCTCGTTGCTCCGCTGGAAGTGGTCGTACAAAACGGTCGCGTCAAAGGATTAATCTGTCAGGAAATGAAGCTTGGTGAGCCTGACCGGAGTGGTCGGCGTCGACCTATTCCCATTCCCGGTTCCGAAAAAGAGATTCCCTGTTCTCATATAATCGCCGCGATCGGTCAAGATTGCGATCTTTCCGGGGTGGGACAAACGGAGCAAGGTGAAATCAAAATTTCCAAATGGAATACGATTCTTGTTGATGAGAAAACCTACGCGAGCAATGTTCCCGGCGTTTTTGCCGGCGGCGATGTCGTTACGGGGCCGGCTGCGGCTATTGACGCCGTTGGTGCCGGCAGAAAAGCCGCGATTGTTATCGATCGCTATCTGAAAGATGGTGTCATTGCTCCACCGGCGTCGGAATTTTTGAGTAAAAAAGAAAACCTTGATGCTATGTCGCCTTCTCATTACGAAAAATACAAAAAAATCGAAAGAGTGAAAATACGTCAAAATGACGCGGAAACACGAATTGAAAGCTTCGATGAAGTTGACTTGGGCGTGACTGCCGCCGATGCCGCCGTCGAAACTTCACGTTGTCTATCATGCGGCTGCTCCGCCGTATTTAATTGTGAATTGAAAAAATACGCCGGGGAATATCAGGTCGATCAAAAAAAATACCATGGTCGCGTAAAAAAATATCCGGTTGATGATAGGCATTCATACATTACTCTTGAGCCCGGCAAATGCATTCTTTGCGGAAAGTGCGTCAGGCTTTGCTCTGAATTAATCGGAGTTTCCGCTCTTGGTTTCGTTAACCGCGGTTTTGAAACCATAGTCAGACCTTCG
>Ga0209749_1001087_pt1 | contig 27303 bp, 21 predicted proteins | sample EPASupsiteSAE347_FD_187267 | JGI IMG/M metagenome (GOLD analysis project Ga0209749, IMG submission 187267) | Bioremediated contaminated groundwater from EPA Superfund site, New Mexico - Sample SAE3-47 (SPAdes) (version 2) | ecosystem: Environmental > Aquatic > Deep subsurface > Groundwater >...
TCATCGGCGATCTGACGGATATCTCCCGGACCGCCATTGACGTCATTTCCACGGGCGACATGCGCCGCTACCTTCCCCTTTGGGAAAACGAAAAGCATCTACCCCCCTGCCAGGCCTCCTGCCCGACGGGCATTCCCGTTCAGAAGCGCTGGAGCCTGATCCGCAGCGGTAAAATGGATGAAGCCGTGGACCTGGCTCTTAGCTATACCCCCTTCCCGGCCACAGTCTGCGGCTATCTCTGTCCCAATCTTTGCATGACCAACTGCACCCGCCAGATCTCGCAGATGCCGTCACTGGATGTGGCCGGTCTCGGCAAGGCCTCCCTTACGGCCAGGACGCCGGCACCGGCCCCGGCCTCGGGCAAGACGGCCGCCATCATCGGCGGCGGTCCGGCGGGTCTTTCCGCTGCCTGGCAGTTGTGGATGATGGGACACGCGCCCGTAGTCTATGAGGTCCAGGAGCGCCTGGGAGGAAAGATCACCGCCGCGATCCCCAGCAGCCGCATCCCCGATGAGATTGTCGACCATGAGCTGAAGCGGGTCCAGGAGCAGATCAGTCAGATCCAGTTGAAGAAGCCCCTCACGAAAAAGGAGTTCCAGAAGATCAAAGGGAAGCACGACATGGTGGTCATTGCGACGGGGGCGCAACGTCCGCGCCTGATTCCCGTGCCGGGCCAGGAACTGGTTATGGCCGCCCTGGATTTTCTCCGGCTGAGCAAGGCGGACCAGGTTCAGGTTGGAGAAAAGGTCGTCATTATCGGGGCCGGCAACGTCGGCTGCGACGCCGCCGCGGAAGCCGCACGCCTGGGGGCCAAGGAGATTACCCTGATTGACATCCAGGAGCCGGCTTCTTTTGGAGTGGAAAGGAAGCACGCCGAGGCCGCGGGGGCCAAATTCCTTTGGCCGAAATTTACGCAGGCCGTTACGGCAAAGGGCGTGGAGTTGACCGACGGGACATTGCTCCCCGCCGACACGGTCATCATGGCCGTCGGCGACGCCCCCGATCTGACCTTTCTCCCGGAGGAAATTCTTCTAGACAGGGGATTCATCGCCGTCAACGACCGTTATCAAACGAGCGATCCCCAGGTTTTCGCCATCGGCGACGCCGTGCGCCTCGGTCTGCTGACGGAAGCCATCGGTGCGGGCAGAATTGCCGCCCGGACGATCGACGATATCCTGAGGGGACGGGAGGATTCCTACGATAACCTGCCGGCCATTGAACCGGCGCGGATCCATCTGGAATACTATGATCCCCGGGTCAACCCGACGGGCGACCTGAGCAACTGTTCGGCCCAATGCGCTTCCTGCGGCGCCTGCCGGGACTGCGGCCTCTGCGAGACCCTCTGTCCGGGCAATGCCATTTCCCGGCGTTCACTGGCAGGGGACGCCTATGAATATATAGTGGACGGAGAAAAGTGCATCGCCTGCGGATTCTGCGCCGCCGCCTGTCCCTGCGGGATATGGGAACTCGTGGAAAACCCGCCGATGGAATAGAAATTTTACCGAGGCCCGAATCGGAAAACAGAAAAAACTACAGAAAGGATATATGGAGGAATTATGAAAAAGACATGCCCAATTATTGCATCGGAAAGAAGCTACACGGCTGAAAAAGAGAAGTTTATCCCCATTTCGGAATATTACGGCGAGGACACCTTCAACGCCAAAATCATGAAGGTCAAGCTTCCCAGGGATGTGTTCAAGAAAATCATCGCGGCCATTAATGACGGCACTATCCTTGATATTGAAACAGCCAATATCGTGGCCCATGCCATGAAGGAATGGGCCCTCGCCAAAGGCGCCACCCATTTTGCCCACTGGTTCCAGCCGATGACGGGCATTACGGCGGAAAAGCATGATGCGTTCATCGATCCCTTCGGGGTCGGAGAAGTCATCGAACGTTTCTCGGGCAAGCAGCTTGTCCAGGGTGAACCGGATGCATCGAGTTTCCCGAGCGGCGGCATCCGGGCCACCTTCGAAGCCAGAGGCTATACGGCCTGGGATATGTCATCGCCCGCCTTTATCCGGCGCAACGGCATCTCGACAACCCTGTGTATCCCGACGGCCTTTATATCCTACACCGGAGAGGCCCTCGACAAGAAGACCCCGCTGCTAAGATCGAACAAGGCGGTCAGTAATAGCGCTGTGAATATGATGAAGCTCCTCGGTAATAAAGAGGTGAAAAGGGTTTACGCCACCCTGGGGCCGGAACAGGAATATTTTCTCATAGATACGGACTATTTCTACAAGCGTCAGGATCTGGTCCTCGGCGGCCGGACCGTCGTCGGCGCCCCGCCCGCGAAAGGGCAGGAGCTGGAAGACCAGTATTTCGGCAGTATCAAGGAGAGAATTTCTTCCTATATGCACGACATGGAAGAGGAACTCTTCAAACTGGGCGTTCCTGCCAAGACCAGGCACAATGAGGTCGCCCCCAGCCAGTTCGAACTCGCGCCGGTCTTCGAGGAAGCCAACTTGGCCGTTGACCATAACCAGATCGTTATGGACACTATGCAAGCGGTGGCGAAGAAACACAAACTTGCGTGCCTGCTCCACGAAAAACCCTTTGCGGGGATCAACGGTTCGGGCAAACACTTGAACTGGTCCCTGTCCGACAATAAAGGGAACAACCTCTTGAACCCCGGCCAAACGCCGCATGATAATATTCAGTTTCTGATCTTCCTGATCGCCACCATCCGCGCCGTTTACAAACACGCCGACATCCTGCGTGCTTCCGTCGGCTCGTATGCCAATGACCACCGTCTCGGGGCCAACGAAGCGCCGCCGGCCATCATTTCCGTCTTCCTCGGCGATCAGCTTACCAATATCCTCGATAATATCGAAAAAGGCAAGGTAACCAAGGCAACGGACAGCGAGATCATTGATCTCGGCATTTCCTCGCTGCCCATTGTCAGCAAGGACAACACCGACCGGAACCGGACATCGCCCTTTGCCTTCACGGGGAACAAATTTGAATTCCGAACCGTCGGTTCATCCCAGTCGATTTCCTTTCCCGCCGCGGTTCTCAACACGATCGTTGCCGAAAGCCTCGATTATCTGGCAGAAAAGATCAATGACCTGTGCGGGAAGAACATCAACATGAACCAATGCGTTTTCACCGTGATCAAAAAAGAACTGAAAGAGATCAAAGCGGTCCTCTACAACGGTGACAACTATGTCCCGGAATGGGAAAAGGAAGCCGGTAAGAGAGGGCTTCCGAACGACAAGACCACGCCGGTCGCCTTAAAAGCCCTGGTAACCAAAAAAGCATTGGAAATGTTTGATAAATATCGGGTCCTTTCCAATGTAGAACTCAAATCACGCTATTTAATCCACCTGGAGCGATACATCAAAGACCTGGAAATTGAAGCTAAGTGTCTGGATAATATCTGCCTGAGCCAGGTAATACCGGCGGCTGCAGCCTATCAGAAGATGCTTTCCAAGGTGATCGTCGGGACCCGGGAGGCCCTTGGCAAGGGGGCCGATCTTTCCGCCCAACAGGACCTGTTAAAGAGAGTTACCGAACTGGTGAATAAAATCTATGGCACCAACAAAGACATAATGGCTAAGATCGCCGCTGCCTCGTCCGTTCACGACGAACAGAAGAAAGCGGAGATGCTTTGCAGCAAAGTCAAAACCAAGATGAACGAGCTTCGGGACTATGTTGATGAGCTGGAAGGCCTGGTGGACGACGAATTGTGGCCCCTGCCGAAATTCTGGGAGATGCTCTTTATCAACTGATCAACGGAGGTTGTAATAGAGCTGAAGCACTTTAACCATCGACAGATGATATCCGTCCATCCTAAAAAAGTGGACAATTGAAGACGGATACGTTATGGGGAGGCGGGAAATGCGAAATCATATTTAAATGATTTCGCCTTCTCGCCTTCGTGTTTTTTTCATGATTGGCGATTTTAAATCATATAAAAATTGAGGGTTTATTATGTCGCTCTTGCGGCAGCAGTCACCAGCCATTCTCGTCTTGGAAGACGGAAGCGTCTTTCCGGGGTACGCCTTTGCCGGCGCCGGCGAGGTTTGCGGCGAGGTTGTCTTCAATACGGGCATGACCGGCTATCAGGAAGTCATCACCGACCCCTCCTATAAGGGTCAAATCGTGACTATGACCTATCCTCTCGTGGGCAATTACGGCATCAATCCCGAAGATATGGAATCGGAAGGTATTTATCTGGAAGGATTCATCGTCAAGGAATACCATTCCCGGCCCAGCAACTGGCAATCCCGGCAAACCCTGCAGGCCTTTCTGGAAGCCCACGGGAAATTGGGCGTCGAAGGGCTCGATACCCGGGCTCTGACCCGCCGCCTCCGTCTTGCCGGGGCTATGAAAGGGATTCTATCCACGGAAACAACTGATGTCGCCAGGTTGATCGCGAAGGTCCGGGCCTATCCCGGGCTCGTCGGCCGCGACCTGGTCAGGGAGGTGGCCTGTCAGGCGCCTTATCTATGGAAAAACGGCAGCCGTCAGGAACTCCCGACGGAACTCAAAAGCTGTCCGCTGCGACAAACGGAACGGCGTGTCGTCGTCATCGACTGCGGCGTTAAGTACAACATCCTCCGCCATCTGGAAGGGCGGGGATGTCAGATTGTCGTCATGCCGGCAACAGCAACGGGAGAGGACATCCTTGCCTGGCGACCCGACGGGGTTCTCTTTTCCAATGGCCCGGGAGACCCGGCGGCCCTCCCTTACCTCGTAGCAGCGGCAGCCTTTGTCCTGGGAAAAGTGCCGGTTTTCGGCATCTGCCTGGGGCACCAGATCCTCGGACAAGCCGCGGGGGGGAAGACGGAAAAATTGAAATTCGGTCATCACGGCATTAATCAGCCGGTGCGGCGGGAAGAGACGGGCAAGATTGAAATTACATCACAAAATCATGGATTTGTGGTCATTCCAGAATCCGTCGCCGGTCCTCGCGAGGCGACCCATGAGAACCTAAACGACGGGACTTCGGAGGGACTTTCCTATTCGGAATTGATGGCTTTCAGCGTTCAATACCACCCGGAGGCGGCCCCCGGTCCTCATGACGCCGCCTATCTCTTCGACCGGTTTGTGGCGATGATGGACAAAAACCAAGAGTGAAGATGAGAAAGGAGCAGCAGCATGATCCTGATTATCGATTTCGGTTCCCAGTATAACCAGCTTATCGCCCGGCGGGTTCGGGAGCACCATGTCTACTGCCAGATTGAACCCCCGGATATTTCCCTGCAGACAATCAGAGACATGAAGCCCGAGGGGATCATCCTGTCCGGCGGCCCGGCCAGCATTTACGAAAAAAACAGCCCCCGGGTCGATGCCGGCATTTTCACCCTGGGAATCCCGGTGCTGGGAATCTGTTACGGTCTCCAGTTCATGGTCCATGCCCTCGGGGGCGACGTTATCGCTGCGGCGAAACGGGAATACGGATTTGCGGAGCTGCAGATAATCAGTCAGGAAAGCATATTTAAAGGCATCGAAAAGACCACGAAATGCTGGATGAGCCACGGTGATACCATTGGCAAACTGCCGAAAGGATTCAAGATCACCGCTTCCACGCCGAATACCCCCGTGGCCGCCGCCGAGGATCGGAAGCGGCGATTCTACGGCCTTCAGTTCCACCCGGAAGTAGTTCATACTCCGGAAGGGAAGAAAATCCTGGGGAACTTCCTCTTTACCGTTTGCCGATGCCAGGAAAAGTGGACCATGAAATCCTTCGCCCGGGAAGCGATAGACGAAATCCATTCCCAGGTCGGCAACGGCAAGGTCATCCTGGGACTTAGCGGGGGCGTCGATTCCTCTGTCGCCGCCGTGCTCCTCCATCGTGCCATCGGTAACCAACTGACCTGTGTCTTTGTCGATAACGGCGTTCTTAGGCAGGGGGAAGCGGAAAAGGTTCAGGAAGTCTTCCAAAAGCATTTCCATATGAAGCTGCGCTTTGTCCGGGCCAGGAAGATCTTTTTGGCCCGCTTGCGGGGGGTCGAAAATCCGGAGAAGAAAAGAAAGATCATCGGCAGAACCTTCATTGATATTTTCGAGGAAGAAGCGAGGAAAATCAAAGGTGTCGAGTATTTAGCTCAGGGAACCCTCTACCCCGATATCATTGAATCCCGTTCCACCTTCGGCGGCCCCAGCGCCGTGATCAAGTCCCATCATAACGTCGGCGGCCTTCCGAAAAAGATGAAACTGAAACTTGTGGAACCGCTGAAACACCTGTTCAAGGACGAGGTACGTCTGCTGGGGAAGGAACTGGGACTTCCCGAGGAGATGGTCTGGCGCCAGCCCTTTCCCGGCCCGGGATTAGCCATCCGGATTATCGGCGAGGTGACGGAGAAGCGGCTCAATATCCTGAAAAAGGCCGACGTCGTTCTCCTCGATGAGATCAGGGCGGCAGGCCTCTACGGGAAACTATGGCAATCCTTCGCCGTCCTGCTGCCCATCAAGAGCGTCGGTATCATGGGTGATCAGCGGACCTACGAAAATATCCTGGCCATCCGGGCCGTGACGAGCGATGACGCCATGACGGCGGATTGGGCGAGAATCCCCCATGAGTTGCTCGCAAAAATATCCAACCGGATCATCAACGAGGTGCGAGGCGTCAACCGTGTCGTTTACGACATCAGTTCCAAACCACCGTCAACAATTGAATGGGAGTAAAATGCCCAAAAGAACGGACATAAAAAAGATCCTGATCATCGGTTCCGGGCCCATCATTATCAGCCAGGCCTGTGAATTTGATTATTCGGGAACCCAGGCCTGCAAGGCCCTGAAAGAGGAAGGCTATGAGGTCGTCCTCATCAACAGCAATCCGGCAACGATCATGACGGATCCGGAAACGGCTGATCGTACCTACGTGGAACCGATCACGCCGGAGGCCGTGGCCAAGATCATCGCCAAGGAGCGCCCCGAAGCCCTCCTGCCCACCCTGGGCGGGCAGACGGGACTGAACACGGCCGTGGCCGTGGCGGAAAGCGGCATCCTGGCAAAATACGGCGTCGAGATGATCGGCGCTTCTCTGGAGGTCATCCATAAAGCCGAGGATCGGGAGAAGTTTCGCGCCGCCATGGAGAAAATCGGCCTCCGGGTTCCCCGGAGCGGTTTTGCGAAAAATATGGACGATGTCTTCCGGATCGCCGGGGAAATCGGCTTTCCCATCATTATCCGGCCCTCCTTTACGCTGGGAGGCACGGGGAGCGGTGTGGCATACAATCGGGAAGAATTGGCCGAGATCGCCAAGGCAGGCATTGACGCCAGCCTCATTCACGAGATCATGCTCGAAGAATCGGCCCTGGGCTGGAAGGAATATGAACTGGAGGTCATGCGGGACAAGGCGGACAATGTCGTCATCATCTGCTCCATCGAGAACCTTGATCCCATGGGCATTCACACCGGAGAGTCCATAACCGTCGCCCCGGCCCAGACTCTGACGGATCGGGAATACCAGCATATGCGGGATGCCGCCATTGCCATTATGAGGGAAATCGGCGTAGAAACGGGAGGTTCCAATGTCCAGTTCGCCATCCACCCCGAGACGGGGGAAATGATCGTCATCGAGATGAATCCCCGGGTCTCCCGGTCCTCCGCTCTCGCCTCGAAGGCCACCGGCTTTCCCATCGCCAAGATCGCCGCCAAATTGGCCGTAGGTTACACCCTTGATGAAATACCCAACGACATCACCCGGGAAACCATGGCCTCTTTCGAGCCGACGATCGACTACGTTGTCACCAAAATCCCCCGCTGGACCTTCGAAAAATTTCCCGAAACGGAGGATTTTCTGACGACCTCCATGAAGTCCGTCGGCGAAACCATGGCCATCGGCCGGACCTTCAAGGAATCCCTCCAGAAGGCTATCCGTTCGCTGGAGATCGGGCGCTTCTCCCTCCTCGAAAAAATGCCCGCATCCATCCCGAATCCCCGGGAATACTTTGCCCCGAAGCTGCGCACCCCTAATTCCCTGCGTCTCTTTTATGTCGCCGCGGCCCTCGCCCACGGCCTGACGATAGATGAAATTTACGATTTGACGAAGATAGATCCCTGGTTTCTCTACCAGATGGAAGAAATCGTTGCGGCGGAAAAGGAACTATCTGCGTTTGGCGCGGCGGGGAATCCCTTCGCGACAATCTTGGAAAACAAACCCTGCCGTCATTCCGGACTCGATCCGGAATCCAGTAGTGATAACTTGAAAGTACTGGATTCCGCCCCGGTTTTCACCGGGGTGACTCGCCGGAATGACGATAGAGAGACTGAACAGCTAATACGGGCTGCCAAGGCTTTCGGGTTCTCGGACCGGCGCCTGGCCGAATTATGGGGAACCGATGAAGTGGCTATCCGCCGGTATCGTTTTGAAAAAGGGATCCTCCCCGTATACAAACTCGTCGACACTTGCGCCGCCGAATTTGAGGCCTATACCCCCTATTACTATTCCACCTATGAATCGGAAGACGAGGCCCGCCCGTCCGATCGCCCGAAGGTCGTCATTCTGGGCGGAGGCCCCAACCGGATCGGTCAGGGTATCGAATTCGACTACTGCTGCGTTCACGCCTCCTTCGCCCTGCGGGAAGAGGGCGTCGAGAGCATTATGGTCAACTCGAACCCGGAGACGGTGAGCACCGATTACGATACCTCGGACAAGCTCTTTTTTGAACCCCTGACCCTGGAGGACGTCCTGCATATCCTTGACCGGGAAAAGCCCCGCGGGATCATCGTCCAGTTCGGCGGGCAAACCCCTCTTAATCTTGCCAAGGGGCTGGAAGCGGCGGGGGCGAAGATTCTCGGCACCTCACCGGACGCCATCGACCGGGCGGAAGACCGGAAACGCTTTCAGGAAATCGTTGACCTCCTGGACCTCAAACAACCGGTCAATGACACGGCCATGAACACGGAAGAGGCCGTTCGTGCCGCCGCAAGAATCGGTTATCCCGTAGTCGTCCGCCCCTCCTACGTCCTGGGCGGCCGCTCCATGGAAATCGTTTATGATGAAAAGACCCTCCGGTCGTTCATGGAACGGGCCCTCCTCGTCTCTCCGGGCCATCCCATTCTCATCGATCAGTTCCTGGAGGACGCCGTCGAAGTGGACGTGGACGCCTTGAGCGATGGCCGGGAAACCGTCGTCTGCGGCGTCATGGAACATATCGAAGCGGCGGGCATCCATTCGGGGGACAGCGCCTGCATCCTCCCTCCCATGACCTTAGCGCCGGAGATGATCGCCCTCATTGAAAAGCAAACGAAAAAGATAGCCGCCGAACTGGGCGTGGTGGGGCTCATGAATATCCAGTATGCCATCAAGGACGGCAACCTCTTTATCCTGGAGGTCAATCCCCGGGCCTCCCGGACTGTCCCCTTTGTCAGTAAGGCGATCGGTGTTCCCCTGGCCAAGCTGGCGACAAAGGTAATGCTGGGGAAATCGCTGCCGGAGCTGGGCTTTACGAAAACTATCCGGCCGAAGCATATTGCCGTCAAGGAAGCGGTTTTCCCCTTCAACCGCTTTCCCAACGTCGATGTCCTCCTGGGCCCGGAGATGAAATCCACCGGGGAAGTCATGGGTATCGACGCCTCTTTCGGCATGGCCTACGCCAAAGCCCAGCTCGCCGCCGGATTCCGGCTGCCCCTGGCGGGGCAGGTCTATATCAGCGTCCACGATATTCACAAGGAAAGGACCGTTCCCATTGCCCGTGCCTTCCAGGAGATGGGATTTCAACTCGTCGGCACCAGAGGCACCGCCGCCTTCCTTAATAATTACGGAGTTACGATCAAAGCCATCAATAAACTTTCCGAGGGCCGTCCCCACGTTCTCGACTACATCAAGAACGGGGATATCCAGTTGATGATCAATACAAGCGTAGGAAGGAAATCTTCTTACGACGGTTACAATATCCGGCGGGGCGCCCTGATTTATAACGTGCCTTACACCACCACCCTCGCCGGAGCCAAGGCGATGAGCGAAGCGATTGCCGCCCTGAAGAATCAGGACTGGCAAGTGACGGCCCTTCAGGATTACTATAAAGACCAGATGTAAGCTTCCCTCCCCTTCAAGGGGAGGGTTAGGGTGGGGATGGGGTTCCAGAAATGAGCTGTTTGGCGGTAAATGTAGTCGATAACTGGTGCGTGTATTTTCAGGTGATAAAAAATGGATAATGCGGAAACAGGAAGACCACGGGAGGAATGCGGCGTTTTTGCCGTTTATGGGCACCCCGAAGCGGCCCGGCTTACCTTTTTCGGCCTCTTCGCCCTTCAGCATCGCGGCCAGGAAAGCGCGGGAATCGTTTCGGCGGATGGTTGCGATATCTGGTCCCACAAGGCGATGGGCCTCGTCTCCGAGGTTTTCCGGGAAGATAATCTGGCCAAGCTCAAAGGCCATCTGGCCATCGGTCATGTTCGTTACTCGACAACCGGGTCATCGGTGCTCGCCAACGCTCAGCCCTTCATCGCCCATCACGGTGAGGAATATTACGCCATCGGTCACAACGGCAACCTGACCAATACCCAGTATCTGCGCACGACCCTGGAAGATCGGGGTTCCATTTTCCAGTCCACCATGGACACCGAGGTCATCATTCACCTTATGGCCGCCCATTTACGGAACGGGTTCGAGGAGGCTCTGGTCAGCGCCCTGTCTCAAATCGAAGGGGCCTACAGTCTTGTCATGATGACCCGCAACCGGATCATTGCGGCCCGGGACCCCCGGGGGTTCCGGCCTCTATGCCTGGGGCAGATCAACGGCGGCTGGGTCGTCGCATCGGAAACCTGCGCCTTCGACCTTGTGGGGGCGACCTATATCCGGGACATCAAGCCCGGCGAAATCGTGATCATAGATGACACCGGCGTCCGCAGCCTTGCCCCTTTCCCGGAAATCAAACACACCCACTGTATCTTCGAGTTGATCTACTTCGCCCGGCCGGACAGTCAGATCTTCGGCCAGAACGTGTATCTCTGCCGAAAGCGCCTCGGCCATCGCCTGGCCCAAGAGTACCAGCCCGACGTCGATCTGGTCATGCCCTTTCCCGATTCCGGCAATTACGCCGCCCTGGGTTATGCCGAGGAAAGCGGCATCCCCTTCGAGATGGGAATGATCAGGAATCATTATGTGGGGAGGACCTTTATTCAACCCACTCAGCCGGTCCGTGATTTCGGCGTCCGGGTAAAGCTCAATCCCGTCCGGCCCCTCTTGGAGGGGAAAAGGGTCCTCATCGTCGAAGACTCCATCATTCGCGGCACCACCAGCCGTAACCGCGTTCGTAACCTGAGGAACAACGGGGTCAAAGAAATCCACATGGTCATCAGTTGTCCCCCCACCCGTCATCCCTGCCCCTACGGCATCGATTTCTCCGCGAAAGGCGAGCTTATCGCCGCCCAGAAGGGGGAAGTGGACGCCATCGGCAAATTTATCGGCCTCGATTCCCTTTATTATCTATCTCTGGAAGGAATGGTGGAAGCAACGAGAATTAACTATGAATCGTTTTGCCTGGCCTGCTACACGGGCCGGTATCCCCTTCCTCCACCCGCAACGATGGGGAAACACTGCTTCGAACCTTGACGGGTTTGATAATTTGACCTTACAAGACGAAATATTTATTGACATGAGACGACCGGTCTATTATACTGCCGGGCAGTTCCAAGGGATAGAAAAGGACCCTGAGATATGATCCCGAGAGATACCAAGGCCGTTATCCTCGAAACCGCCAAATCAATCATCCTTACCAAAGGGTATACGGCGGTCGGTCTGAATGAAATTCTATCGGCAGCCGGTGTACCGAAGGGTTCGTTTTACCATTATTTCAAGTCCAAGGAGGATTTCGGAGTAGAGTTGATGCAGAACTTTCTTACGGAACACGAAGAATTTCTGCAACAGCACTTGACGAATCCCCATGTGAATCCTTATGAGCGAATGGTTGCGTTATTCGATATGATTCTTATGTATCATAAGCAGAAAGGCTGCCAGCAGCTCTGCCTGATCGCCAAGCTGGGGGCGGAGGTGTCGGATTTAAGCGAAGCCATAAGAAGAACGCAAAGTGAAGGGATCAGGAAGTGGCTGGACATATACGAGGCATGTATCAGAGAGGGACAGGCGGCGGGGGTCATGGACGGCAATATCGACGCACATAGTGCTGCGGCATTTATCCATGATCTATGGCAAGGGGCGTCGGTTCGGAAGCAGATCGATCAGGACCTGGAGCCTCTGGAGAACGCAATCAAAACAATAAAGAATATGCTTTCGCCAAAAAAATAATTTTTTGTCGCAACTATAGACGACCAGTCTAATAATCAAGGAGGCAGGAAAATGAAAGTAGTCGGTTTTGTAGGAAGTCCCAGAAAGAAAGGGAATACGGCCATGCTCGTAAATGAGGTGTTGCGGGGGGCGCAGGAAAGCGGGGCGGAAACGAAGGTGTATTTTTTGAACGAGATGAACATCAAGGGATGCCAGGGATGCCGAGCCTGCAAGAAACCGGGAGGGGTTTGCATCCAGAAGGACGACATGGCGCCGCTATACGACGAAATAAGGGATACGGACGCCGTTGTGGTCGGTACACCTGTCTATATGTTTCAGATGACAGGTCAGACCAAGCTTTTTGTGGACCGACTCTATGCGTTTCTCAATGACGATTTTACGCACAAGCTCGGTGAGGGAAAGAAAACGCTCATGGCGTACACACAGGGGCAGTCCGACCCGGGTACCTTTCAGCCATCCTTCGACCTGAACAAAGGCGTGCTGTCGTTTCTCGGCTTCAAAGTTCAGGATACGATTGTGGCCGCGGGCACGGCTAAACCGGATGACGTCCTCAAAAACAGGGAGGCGATGGAAAAGGCTTACAATGCAGGAAAAACCGTGTGCAAAAAATAACGCTGCCGAAGCGCGACAATGGATCGCAGAAATCACGGCTGACCTTTCCGATCCGACGGCGATAAAATAGAAATGAATCCCGGGGAAAACGGCGGCAGACAGGCGGCGATGACCTCATCGGCCCATCCGCCACGGGTTGATCAAACCTCAACCCCATATTTTATGATCAGATCTCATTGACATACTAGAATGATTTCCCTATAATTTCTTCCGGTAGAAGCAATTCCTGATCAAAGAGGCGCTTTTATTGCGCCCGGATACAATTTGAGGTCCCGTCATGAAGGTAGCGAGTATCGTCATACCCGTCGAGCCATTGTCCCTTAACGACACGATCGGCCTGGCCCTCTCTCTTATGGATGCAAGAAATGTGGACATCATTCCCGTTTTTGATCCGCAAAAAGGTCTCATCGGAGCCGTGACCATGAAGGACCTGCTGGCGGCTTTGCACCGCGGTATACCCATGACCGGAACAATTGCAGACCGTCTTTCCGACCATACAGCCCGCCTGTCACCGGATGCAGAGATCGCGGAAATTCCCGAACCCGCCATCCCGGCGCTCGTAACGGACAATGGCGGCAAGTTCATCGGGGTTGTCTCCCTGGAAGGCTATATGGCGGCGCTTCAAGTCGTGATTAAGGAATTCCGCGAGCAGGTTTCCTCGATCATGAACGCCGTGGAAAGCGGAATCATCGCCATTAATGAGAGCGGAACCATCGTCGTGGCTAACAGCATGGCGGAGGATTTGTTCGGCATCAGGGATTCCGGATTCATGGGTCGCAACATTCTGGAGGTAATTCCCAACACGCGGCTCATGGATATCATGAAGTCGGGGAAGCCCCTGATCGGGCAGAAGTTTGAGGGGAAAGACGTGTCCCTCATGGTAAATTATGCGCCCGTTGTCCGGGACGGCAGGGTCGTGGGCGCCGTGAGCGTTTTCCAGGATATCTCCCGGTTGGAAGAGATTTCCAATGAGTTGGGCGTCGTCAAGGGGCTAAACCGCGAACTCGGCGCAATCATTCATTCTTCATACGACGGTATCTGGATCACCGATGGCGAAGGGCTCGTCCTCGACGTCAACGAAGCCTACGAACGGATCACCGGCATCCCGGCCGGGGAGGTCGTCGGCCGTACGATGCAGGAGCTCGTGAATGAGGGTTACTATGACCAGTCCGTAACGCTTGTCGTCATGAAGGAGCTGAAGAGTGTCACCATCAACCAGACCGTCAAGGGTAAGAAGCAGATTCTCGTCACGGGAAACCCCATATTCGATGAAAACGGCAAGCTCTTCCGCGTTGTTACCAATGTCCGCGATGTCACGGAACTGGCGAACCTTCAGGAAGAGCTGAGTCATGAGAAGGAACAGGTCCTGAAATACAAGACGGAACTGACTCACCTGCGATCCATGCAGATTCGAAATGCAGAGCTGATCTTCCGGAGCGGGCTGATGGTGCAGATTGTTGACCTCGCCATCAAGATGGCCGACGTGGATTCCACCCTGCTCATCACGGGTGAATCGGGCACGGGCAAGGAAGTCGTCGCCAAGCTCATCCACAGGCAGGGCAAGGGCGATGCGAGTCCCTTCATCAGCATCAACTGCGCCGCTATCCCGGAACAACTCCTCGAGTCGGAACTCTTCGGTTACGAGGGAGGCGCCTTCACGGGGGCCAAGAAGGAAGGGAAATTAGGTCTCTTTGAACTGGCTCACACCGGGACGCTTTTCCTCGACGAAGTGGCTGAGTTGCCGCTCACCCTCCAGGTAAAGCTGCTGCGGGCCATCCAGGACAGACGGATTACACGCGTGGGGGCAACAACATCCATTCCCGTAAACGTGCGGATCATCGCCGCCACCAACCGGAATCTGACCAAAATGCTCAAGGAAGGCGCCTTCCGCGAGGACCTCTATTACCGCCTCATGGTCGTACCCATTTATGTGCCGCCCCTTCGGAATCGCAAGGAAGATATCCCGCTGCTGGTCAAGCACTTCCTGGACGAATTCAACCGGCATTTCGGCTACAGCAAGGCTATCTCGCCCCAGGTCCTGGACAAGCTTGTGAACTATTCCTGGCCGGGCAACGTCAGAGAGCTGAGAAATGTCATCGAGCGCATGATCGTCATGTCGCAGGGAGATGAAATCGTTCTGAACGATCTGCCCGGATTCATCCATGTCAGGCAGCCTCTTCACCGGCATGGCGCCCGGTTGCGGGAGGCGGTCATCGAAACGGAAACCTATCTTCTGTCGGACACGTACAAGGAGTGCGGGTCATGGCAAAAGACGGCGGAAATCCTGGGGGTGGACCGGGCCACCGTATTCCGCAAAGCGGCAAGGTACGGCCTGCTGAACAAGTAATCGCATTAATGCGATTATCGCATATCTGCGATTATTAATCAATTCAATAACATCCATAAATAGCATCCCTCTCTTTGTGCATTCATGCGACATGGGCAGAAAGCAAGCCCCGCCGGCATCCTCCGTATTATAAAAAATAACTTAACTATTAAGAGGCCTTAACGAGTGCCAGGGGTTCATTTTTGAATGCTGGCATGGTTGATGTAATAGCAACGGCCCAAAACAAGTCTTTCAGTTTTCATGTCCATCGTTTCAAAAAGAGATCCAAGGCCGTTCATCTGAGAGAAACGACACAGCAAGCTTAAAGGCCAAATCTAGAAAGGAGAAGTTTTTATGAATATCTTTGGTCCCGCTTTAAAGCGTCAAAATGGTCAAATTCAACCCTATTTTCCATTCGGGCCCTTCCAGTTACGTCTGCCTTTTATTCATTATCGTTTTGAAATAGCGGATTACGTACAAGGTTTGATCATGTGTGCCGTCTGCCTGGGGATCATCCCGATTTTGCAGGAATACCTCGGGATGCCCTTTGAAATTGCCATAACGATCGTCATTTTGAATGGGTTTTTCTATTTATGGCATGCGCACCTGGGTGACCCGGTCGTACCCGGTTGGATCACACCGGCCATCCCGCTGCTCCTGTTATGGCTGAAGACATTCCCGGAAGGCGTGCCCCGCATGCATGCCCTGATCGCCTTTGAATTTGAACTGGGACTGGTCGCATTGTTCCTGGGTGCCACGGGACTGGCCAAGCGATTCGTCGACATCGTCCCCGACGCACTGAAGGCCGGCATTCTGCTGGGCGCCGGGGTCGCCGCCGTCCGGCTTGTCTTTGAAAAGGGGGGGCGATTTGATCTCTATCCGTGGACGATAACCATCGCCCTCGGTTCCGTCTTCTATATTCTGTTTTCAAATCATTTCAAAACATTACGCGCAAAGCACCCCTTCTTCAAGCACCTCTCCGATTTGGGGCTGCTGCCGTCGCTGATCCTGGCCATCATCATCGCCCCGCTGGTCGGGGAACTTCCCTGGCCGACGATTAAGTGGGGATTTACCATTCCACAGTTCGGCGAATTATTTACACAATGGACGCCTTTCTCCGACCGCATCGGCTGGCCGCCGCTTAGTCTCTATCTAGGTGCCGCCCCCTTGGTGGCCGCAACATATATCGTGCTTTTCGGTGAATTGATCCAGGCGGAAGCGCTCATTGACGAAGCACGGGAATTCCGCCACGGAGATGAGGATGTCCATTTCGACGCCAATCGCAATAACATGATCGTCGGCATTAGAAACATCGGCATGTCCATGCTGGGGCCGGACCTCTCGATGTGCGGACCGATGTGGGCGGCCATGCAGGTTGTGGAATGCGAACGGTATAAACATGGTCCGGAGGCGATGGACAGCCTTGTCGGCGGTGTCGCCTCCTTCCGTATGGGAACGTTCACGGCCTATTTCCTGTCTCCCATCGTTACCCTGGTAAAGCCCGTGCTGCCGATCGCCCTGTCGCTGACCATGCTGGTCCAGGGCTTTGTCGCCGTACGCGTCGGTATTTTGAAAGCGCGGACGTTTAATGATCTCGGCGTAGCCGGGTGTGTCGGCGCCGTCTTGATTTCCCGCGGCGCAGGTTATGCCTTTGCCGTCGGGGTCGTTCTTTGCCTGCTTGTCTATGGAAGGGATTTCTTCCGCAACTGGAATACATACGACAAAGTAAAGGATCCCGTCTTCAACAAGTGTATCGCCCCGGAACCGGATGATGAAATACATCTGCCAAATCAGTAATATGAAAGGAAAATATTATGCCATTGAAAACACCCGAACAATACGAAGAGAGTCTGCGTAAGATGAACTTCAAGGTCTACCTGATGGGCGAAGAGGTCAAGAATGTCGTCGATCACCCCATCATCCGCCCCTCGATGAATTCCGTCAAGATGACCTACACGCTGGCGCAGGATCCGCAGCATGCGGAGCTGATGACGGCCACTTCCTCCCTGACGGGCAAGAAGATCAACCGTTTCTGCCACCTGCACCAGAACTCCGAGGACCTGGTGAAGAAGGTCAAGATGCAGCGCCTGATGGGCCAGAAAACGGCGGCCTGCTTCCAGCGCTGTGTGGGCATGGACGCCATCAACGCCATGGACAGCACCACCTTCGAGATGGACCGGAAGCTCGGCACCGAGTACCACAAGCGCTTCCGGAACTTTCTGCTGAAGATGCAGGAGGAGGACTGGACGGTCGACGGCGCCATGACGGACGTCAAGGGCAACCGCGGGCTCAACCCCGGCAAGCAGGCCGACCCGGATCTGTTCTGCCGCATCGTGGAGAGGCGCGCGGACGGCATCGTCGTGCGGGGCTGCAAGGCCCACCAGACGGGCGCCGTCAACTCCCACTGGGTCCTCGTCATGCCCACTCTCACCATGTCGGCGGAGGACGCCGACTTCGCCCTGTCCTTCGTGGCGCCGGCCGACGCCGAGGGCATCTTCTATATCTACGGCCGCCAGTCCTGCGACACCCGCAAACTCGAGGGCGGCCAGTTCGACATGGGCAACAAGGAGTTCGGCGGACACGAGGCCATGATGATTTTCGATAACCTCTTCGTGCCCTGGGAAAACGTCTTCATGTGCGGCGAATACGAGTTCAGCGGCGCCCTGGTGGAGCGTTTCGCCGGCTACCATCGCCAGAGTTACGGCGGCTGCAAGGTGGGCGTGGGCGACGTGCTGATCGGCGCGGCGGCGCTGGCCGCCGACTACAACGGCGCGAACAAGGCCTCCCATGTGAAGGACAAGCTTATCGAGATGATGCACCTTAACGAGACCCTATACGCCTGCGGGATTGCCTGTTCGGCCGAGGGGCATAAGACGGCCTCCGGAAACTATCTTATTGACCTGCTCTTGGCCAACGTCTGCAAGCAGAACGTTACCCGGTTCCCCTATGAGATTGCCCGGCTCGCCGAGGACATCGCGGGCGGCCTCATGGTCACCATGCCCTCCGAGCAGGATCTGCGGCACCCGGTTGCCGGCAAGTACATTGAAAAGTATCTGCAAGGCATTCCCTCGGTTCCCACGGAACACCGGATGCGGATTTTACGCCTCATCGAGAACATCACCCTCGGGACGGCGGCCGTGGGCTACCGGACGGAGTCCATGCATGGCGCGGGCTCTCCCCAGGCGCAGCGGATCATGATCTCGCGCCAGGGCAACCTCGAACAGAAGAAGGCACTCGCCAAGAAGATCGCCGGTATCCCCGCGTAAGAGGCCGCTCCTCTTCCTCCGGAAGGAACCGGCATGACGGTGCCACGACGGCGGTTCGGGCCCCCTCGGCCCCGCTTTTCAAGCGGGACCGGACAGGGGGTCCGGACTATTAATAAAAACATATAACTTCCGGAAAACGAAAAGACGATGAAGACGGAGCAGTTGGAAAAGGATATCCATGCAGTCCTCGACAGGCAGGTCAGACCTGTACTGAAAGCACACAATGGCGATATTGAACTCATGGGAATTGAGGAGGACGGCGTTGTCCGTCTTCGGCTCCTGGGAGCCTGCGCCACCTGCATGGGCGCGGAGCAGACCGTCAGCGACATCATTGTGGGCAACATCCGCGCGTCCTGCCCCTGGGTCAGCGACGTTCGCGTCGGCACGGGCGTCAGCGATGATCTCGTCCGGGAAGCCCTGCAATTTCTCAAGAGGCCCCGGGGACGAGGCTGATGACGGTGGGCATCCAGTTCTGCGGGGGTTGTAATCCCCGGATCGACCGGGGGCGGATTGCCCTTGAGTTGCAGCAATCGCTTGTCGAGATGGGGTTTGACGTTGTCTTCAACAGTCCCGACGCCGATTTCGTTATCTTTCTGAGCGGATGCCTGTCGGGATGTGCCTTCAAGTACAATCCCAAGGACCCGCCTTACGTCACGATGGCGGCGGCCACTGTGGATGGCGTGGAAGTGTCCGCGGAGAAGATCGTCCCGGAAGTGTTGATGAAAGTGAGGAAATATTATGAACGACTGGAAACAGAAATACGCAAACAAGATCATGAGCGCCGAGACGGCGCTGAAACAGGTTAGGGATGGCGACCGTGTTGTCGTGGGCCATGCCTGCGGCGAGCCGCCCACACTGGTGGATGCCCTGGTGGCCAGGGCCCCGGAACTCAAAAACGTCGAAATCGTGCATATGGTGGCCATGGGACCCGCCAAGTACGCCCAGCCCGGCATGGAGGGGAGTTTCCGGCACAATTCGCTCTTCGTCGGGGCCGCGACCCGCAAGGGCGTCTCCGAAGGGCGCGCCCTTCATACCCCCTGTTTTTTCTCCGAGATTCCCCGTCTCTTCAGTTGGCGAATCCTGCCCGTTGACGTGACCCTGATGCAGGTCACGACGCCCGATGCCGAGGGCTATTGCAGCCTCGGGGTCTCCGTGGATTATACGCTCGCAGCATCCGGCGCCGACCGGGTGACCATCGCCCAGATGAACAAATTCATGCCCCGCACCCTGGGTGCGAAGATCCACCTCGACGAAATTGATTGCATCGTCGAGAAGGACGAGCCCCTGATCGAGCTCAAACCTCCGGCGATCGGCGATCTCGAGAGGGCCATCGGCGAGAACGTGGCGAAGCTTATTGAAGATGGTTCAACGCTCCAAATGGGCATCGGCGCCATTCCCGACGCGGTATTGCTCTTCCTGAAAGAGAAGAAGGATCTGGGTATCCACTCGGAGATGTTTTCCGACGGGGTGGTGGCCCTGGCCGAGGCCGGTGTGATCACGAACAAAAAGAAGACGATTAACACGGGCAAGTTTGTCGCCACATTCCTCATGGGTACCCGCAAGCTCTATGATTTCGTCGATGGGAACCCCGACGTAGAGATGCATCCCGTCAGCTACACGAACGACCCGGCCGTCATCGGCCAGCATGAAAAAATGGTCTCCATCAACTCCGCCCTGCAGGTCGATTTCATGGGCCAGGTCAACGCCGAGATGATCGGCCGCAACCAGTTCAGCGGCGTCGGCGGTCAGGTTGATTTTGTCCGCGGAGCGAGCCGTTCCGTCGGTGGGAAATCCATCATCGCACTGCCTTCCACAGCGGCCGGCGGAAAGGTGTCGCGCATTGCCGGTGCACTCGACCCGGGCGCCGCCGTGACCACCTCGCGAAACGACGTCCACTTCATCGTCACCGAGTACGGGGCGGCAGATCTGCGGGGCAAGAGTATTCGCGAGCGCGCAAAGGCGCTCATCGCCATCGCCCACCCCGACTTCCGGGAGTCGCTCACGGCACAAGCCAAAGAGCAGGGAATGCTGTAACAGAGAGATCTCTCCATCATCTCGCTATCTTTTGTCTGGAACCAGGTAGGATCACCGCCAAGGTCAGAAGGATCGTGGCGGTGATCCTATTGCTGTTTCTTTAAGGGTGTGTTAGAAATATTAAAATATTCCATACTCGCTGCGATCCTTGAAAACGGATCCCTGAACCCGGCAAGGAGGAGTTGAGCATGTCCATACTGAAATTCCTGCACGATGCCTTTGCTTCCACCAAGGAGCCGTACGACCGCTACGTGGGACGTCACACCCAGAGATTCTGCGCGAACGCGGCCCGCCGTGCCAAGACCAAGGAGCAGAAGCGAATATGGTTCTCCTCGGCCATATCGGCAGACGAGGTCATCGCCACCCTGGCCGGTCTGGAAAAGAGGCGATCGCTGGGAGCCCTTGCCGACTGGCAGCTCCGTCCCGGAGTGGACGGCGAGAACTACCTGAAGGCATTGCGGATATATCTCTCGGGTCTGCTTCTTCTCTACGGTATGTGTAAAGAGGAACTCCTCGCCGGATTCGGGATGACAGAGCCTGAATTCTTGCAGACCTGGCAGTCGGTGTTCGAATATGAGGAGGGAGATAAGGCGGTTTTTGATGACGACCTCCTGCCGGCTTTCCGTGACAGGGGCATTGGCGGGCTGGTAAGCGCCGTGGGCGGGTTGATCAGGGATGCCCTCTTCCTGCCGGGAATCGCCTGCGGAGAGGAGGAGCGCACCTCGCTGCAGGAACTCATGCTCAGCGATCTGGCGGCCCTCAAGCGACATCTTGAAAAGCGAAACGAAAATCCTGCTGAAAAAGGGAACCGCAAATAGGTAAACCATTTCAATAAGAGAAATGAAAGGAATTTGCAGGCGTTGACCGCTTTACTTCGCAAAGTAGATATCCTGTATATAGTGTCGCTTGGAGCCGTTATTTCTGTTTTCGTTTTATAACGGGGTTATGATATCAGCAGAACCATGAAGATAAAGAACCTTCTCACCCCCGTCTGCTGCTCCTGCCTGTTTACCCTCATCGTGGGTTGCAGCCAGGAGAGCCTCATCTTCTATCCCGAAATCCTGCCGACCGACTATCAATACACCTTCTCTCAGCCCTTTGAAGAAGCGACCGTGCCCGTCGCGGGGGCTGTCCTTAACGCCGTTCTCTTCAAGGCCGTAAACGCCAAAGGGGTCGTTCTCTATTTTCACGGCAACGCCGGGAGCCTGCGAACCTGGGGAGATGTGGCCGGAGATTTTACCTCCCGGGGCTACGATATTATGATTCCCGACTACCGGGGGTTCGGTAAGAGCACCGGAAGTATCTCGAACGAAAAGCAACTGCTTGCGGACGGGCTGGCGGTCTATGGTTATTTGAAAAAGTCCTATCCCGAAGGTCGGATTATCTTATATGGCAGGTCGATTGGAACGGGGATGGCGACATTCGTTGCCAGATCCGGCAAACCGAGGATGCTCGTTCTCGAGTCGCCTTTCTTCAGCCTCGCCGATCTGGCCTCTTATCACTACCCTTTGTTACCCAAAGGGCTTGTCTCCCTCTTCCTGAAATATCCCTTCCGGACGGATCTATGGATCCCGGAGGTAGCCTGTCCTGTTTATCTCCTCCACGGAACCGGGGACGACATCATCCCCTTTGACGCCAGCGCCAGGCTGGAGCCGCTGATCAAATCTCCCCACAAGTTGATCCGGATAGAAGGGGGCGGGCACAACAATCTCAGCGATTACAGCGCCTATGACCGGGAACTCGCTCTTATCCTTGACGGCCATCAGCGGCAATGACAATCGTTTGATATTATTTAAAATATGCTTTAGGAAAAGGAATGCTAATCTTCGAGCGGGATGATCCGCACCCGCGCCATCCCCTTGCCGAAAAACCCAAGTTGACGCGCCGCCGCCCGTGATAAATCGATGAATTCAAAACTATGCTTGCGGCAGCGATCGTTGACGGTTACCACCACCGATCGGTCATTGGCGAGGTTCACTACTTTTAACCGGGTACCGAGGGCAATAGTCGGATGGGCCGCTGTCAGCTTGCGGGGGTTATAGATCGCTCCGGAACTGGTTCTTCTCTGGTTGTAGCGTTTGGCGTAGTAATAGGCTTTCCCTTCTACGCCCTCCGGTTCCTTTTCCTCTACGGCGGCGGAGCTCTTTTGCTCTTTTATGATTGTTTCCGGCGGGGAAGTAGTTTCTGCCTGAAGAGGAGGTACGGCGACAAGAAGGCCAAGCTGATAGGCAATAACCAAGGCCATTATCACTCTCTTTTGAATATCGAGGCGCATACCTAAATCCTTCTTTAATCTCTTTCGTGAACGGGAATGGCCCATTTAAGGGCTTTTTCTACGTCAATCCGCTCGTTCCGTCAACTATAAATGTGGGTCAATAAATGTAACCGTCTAATTTTATTGTCTTGAATGATTTCTCTTGACACGGGAAGGCCTTTCCATGTAGTCCCCGCTAAAAGAAAGGGCGGTTTATCTTTCTCCTCCCCTGAAGGGTACAAGTAAGACATGAGGCGCACAATCTTCGATACCCCCGTCCTTAACCAGATTCTCCATTTCCTGGCCATATCCTATCTCTGGTTTTTTAGTTGGAAAAAGGAAGGTCAAGTCCCGGATGCCCCCAAGTTTGTCATGATCGCCGCACCCCATACATCCAACTGGGATCTTCCTCTCACCCTGATCCTATCCCTTGCCTTCCGGATGAAGGTCTTCTGGCTGGGAAAGCACACCATTTTCCGCGCACCCTTCGGCAGCCTCTTTAAATGGTTGGGAGGCGTCCCCGTCGACCGCCGCCAGGCAAACGATCTCGTAACGCAGTGCGTCCAGACGTTTAAAAAAAGCGCCAGGATGATCATGATCATTCCCCCGGAAGGGACGCGTTCAAAGGTGCGGTACTGGAAGACCGGCTTCTATTATATTGCCCATGGCGCCGGCGTCCCCATTGCCCTCGGTTATATCGACTACAAGCGGAAGGCGGGAGGAATCGGACCGGCCGTGGCCACGACGGGAAATATCGAAGGGGACATGGTAAAAATTCGCGAATTCTATGCCGGCGTGACGGGAAAAAATCCCCACCAATGGACGGAACAAAGCATCGGCGTCACGAAAAAGTAACCCCCACTCCCCACGAAAAGGCAAGGCTCAGCTCTTACGGCTGGTTTTCACCTGAAAGCCCGATATCTGCTGTTTTACCTTCTCGCTTTTACATTTGGGACAGGATACCTTGGCCTTGTCATGTTCGGAAATACGCTGGATCAAGGTAAACGACTTTTTACACGCCTCGCACCGATACTCATACGTAGCCATCGCCTTTCCTCCTTAATAATTCGTTGCCGATAACCTGATTATTGACAAATATTATTGTTGGAACTTCTTTTGTCAGGGATCACTTATCTATAATGGCCAAGGTGCAACGGGCGGCGCAGATCAGCTTCCCGCTCTCATCGGTAATCTTCACCTCCCAAACCGCCGTTCCCCTGCCGTTATGGAGGGGGGTGGCCGTAGCCGTCACGATTCCCTTGTCCTTCCCCCGGATATGATTGGCATTGATCTCCAACGCCACTACGGTCTTCTTTTCCTGATCCACATTCATCCAGGCCCCTATGCCGGCCGCCGTTTCCGCCAGAACCGCCGAGGCGCCGCCATGGAGAAAACCCGTATATTGGCGGGTTCTATCGTCCACCGGCATGGCCAGGACCATCTTTTTTTTGGATAAGGTTTCAAATCGGATGCCCAGATGCTCCAAAATCGTACCGCGATACCTGAAGGGAAGTTCCATTTACCCGCTGCCTCCTGGTGTTGTCTTTATGATGATGGAAATACATTCTCCTTATACTATTTGAATTTTTTTCATGCAACTTCTTTCAGAGATTCACGGCAGCCAAAAAGATCGACCTCATAATATATTACCGGATTTTTGTGGCAGGCAGGTGAAAAACGGGGGGTACTGTTGCATGTTGATAATCAATATCAGGCATTTAACCTCTGCCGGAGCACCGGCAGAGGTTCCGTGAATAAAAGTCATCTAAGAGAATGGCAGGATTCAGGAAGTTCGCTTGTACTTTCGCAGCTCCAGCTTGCCGATCTGGTTGCGGTGGACCTCATCGGGACCATCGGCAAGACGAAGCCAGCGAGCCACATTATATGCGTAAGCGAGGCCGAAATCGTCGCTGACCCCGCCGGCGCCGTGGGCCTGAATGGCCCAGTCCAGGACCTGACAGGCCATATTCGGCGCAGCGACTTTGATCATGGCGATCTCTTTTCTGGCCTCCTTATTTCCCACCCTATCCATCATGTCGGCGGCCTTCAGGGTCAGCAGGCGGGCCTGATTGATGAGGATACGGGCATTGGCGATCCGCTCCAGCGTCACGGTCTGCTCGGCGATGGGCGTGCCGAAGGTAACGCGCTTGAGGGTTCTCCGACACATCTTTTCCAGCGCCCGCTCGGCAAGACCGATCAACCGCATGCAGTGATGGATCCGCCCCGGCCCGAGACGTCCTTGGGCAATTTCAAAACCCGCTCCTTCGCGAAGGAGGATATTGGCGGCAGGAACCCGGACATCTTCAAAGATCATCTCCGCATGGCCGTGGGGGGCGTCGTCATAACCAAAGGTAGGCAGCGGCCTCAAGACGCGTACACCCGGTGTGTCCATGGGGATCAGGATCATGGATTGCTGTCGATATGTTTCGGGATGCTGCGGGTCCGTTTTCCCCATAAAAATGATAATTCGGCAACGGGGATCCGCGGCGCCGGAAATCCACCATTTCCGGCCGTTGATTACATAGTCGTCGCCATCTTTGACAATGCTGCTCTGGATGTTCGTGGCGTCGCTAGAAGCCACGTCCGGCTCCGTCATGGCAAAACAGGACCTTATCCGGCCTTCCAGAAGCGGAATCAGCCACTGTGTTTTCTGCTCTTCCGTACCATAACGGTCGATGGTCTCCATATTTCCCGTGTCAGGAGCGTTGCAGTTAAATATCTCCGGCGCCAGGGGAGACCATCCCATAATCTCACAGAGGGGGGCATATTCCAGATTGGTCAAGCCCGGACCATAGGCCGAGTGGGCCAGAAAGAGGTTCCATAGTTTCGCTTCCCTGGCCTTTTCCTTCAGATCCTCAATTATGGGCACCGGCTGCCAGCGGTCGCCCTCGTCAATCTGCTGCCGGAAAACCCGTTCATTGGGGTAGATATACTCGTCCATGAAGGCCGACAGGCGTTGCTGCAGTTCCTTCACCCGGTCTGAATATTCAAAATCCATAATCTCTTCCTCCTGATATTGTCAGTTCTGCTTTATACCTTCCACGATCCGCCAGCCCGCCTCAGCCATGGGCCTTGCCCGGCGTCCCGCATCAAAGGCGTCCGGGGAGGCGGCATTCCCATCCAGCATCCGCTTGAACACCCCCTGAAGAATCCCCGCCATCCGGAACATGTTGTAAGCCAGATAGAATTCCCAGTGCTCAATGCCGGAACGGCCGGTGTGCCGGCAATAGTCCTCCCGGTAAGTATTCTCATCAGGAATCCCCAAAGCGGCCAGATCGGCCCCCCGCATGCCCCGGAATTCCTCCGGCGTGAGCCGCCAGGCCATCATGGAATAGGAAAAATCCGCCAGGGGATTGCCTAAAGTTGAAAGCTCCCAGTCCAAAATGGCAATGATTCGCACTTCGGTGGGGTGAAAAATGAGGTTATCCAGCCGGAAATCTCCATGAACCAAGGTCGTCTCGTCACCAGGAGGAATATGTTCGGGGAGCCACTGGATGAGGTATTCCATGGATTCAACCCGTTCCGTCTCCGATGCCCGGTACTGTCGCGTCCAGCGGTCGATCTGACGGGCGAAATAGTTGCCCGGATTGCCGTAATCGCCCAGTCCGACAGCTCGGTAGTCCACTTTATGAAGAAGGGCAATGACACGGTTCATTTCATCATAAAGAGCCGTCCGTTCCTGCGGCATGAGCCCCGGCAAGGCGGGATCCCAGAAAACTCGTCCCTCCACATATTCCATGATAAAGAAGGGCGTACCGATAATGCTGCTGTCCTCGCAGAGACCGTATATGCGGGGAACCGGAACTCCTGTATCCCGAAGGGCCGTCATCACCCGGTATTCTCTCTCCACAGCATGGGCTGACGGAAGGAGATGGCCTGGTGGTTTTTTCCGCAGCACATAATGACGTCCGCCCGACAAAATGAGATAAGTTGGATTGGATTGGCCGCCTCGAAATTTACGCATCTCCGCTTCCCCGTGAAAGCCTTTTACATGTTCGCAGAGATAGGAAATGAGCGCCGATTCGTTCAAACGGTGCGCTTCCGGAACCGGCATGGTCAAGGTATCGATATTGGTTGCACTTCTTACATCTTCCATGTTTTAGCCCGCCCAGCCTGACTAATAAACAGTAGTGGAAGCGGAGTTCCTTGTCATCGCGATTCGGGGATATAATTGTCTGGTTACTGATACCGGAAGGTTGCAGGCCGCAAACAACATCCGCTCATCGACACTGGGCAACCGCTTGAAAACCTTTTTCCGCCATGTAGGAACTGCGCACGAAAGGAGAGGACGCCACACTCCGAAACCCCATATTCAGAGCAGTCTGGCGGTAAGATTCAAATATTTCCGGATGAATGTAGGCCGCCACGGGGAAGTGCCGGTCCGACGGGCAAAGGTACTGGCCGATCGTCAGCATTTCGCATCCCGCCTTCCTCAGGTCTGCCATGACGCCTTCCACCTCTGTTGCCGACTCCCCCAGACCCACCATCAGCCCCGATTTGGTCAGAAGCGAAGGGCTCATCTCCCGGGCCGCCTTCAAAAGCGCCAGGGAGCGACTATACGAAGCCTGGGGGCGGACATGAGGATAGAGGCGGGGGACTGTCTCTA
>Ga0209749_1001088_pt1 | contig 27298 bp, 22 predicted proteins | sample EPASupsiteSAE347_FD_187267 | JGI IMG/M metagenome (GOLD analysis project Ga0209749, IMG submission 187267) | Bioremediated contaminated groundwater from EPA Superfund site, New Mexico - Sample SAE3-47 (SPAdes) (version 2) | ecosystem: Environmental > Aquatic > Deep subsurface > Groundwater >...
GCATCCACCGCCGGGGCAATCAGACACGGAGTCCTCACTCCGGTCAAAACCAGCAACGCCAAGGCAACACAAAGCGCCGCCAACAGTAACATGGCCGTCCGCATCAAGATCGGAACTTCCGTGGCGTGCGCAGCGACCGGCTTGGGCTCCTCGCAAAAAGCGTGTTTTTGTATCTTCAATACGACTACCAGCGTCACCAAGCTCATCATGATCGCGGCCAAGGCCAGCCAAAAATGGCCGCTCTCAATACAGGCCAGCACAATGATCAGTTTACTCCAAAAGCCGTTGAACGGTGGAATGCCGGAGATCGCCATGGATCCCACCAGCGACGTATTGGCCGTAAGCGGCATGATACGGCGCAGTCCGCCGAGATGCCTGAGATCGCGACTGCCCGTTGCATATTCCACCGCGCCGGCATTGAGGAACAGGAGCGACTTGAACACGGAATGATTAACAAGGTGGAAGAGCGCGCCGGTCAATCCCAAGGTCGTCCCGAGTCCCAACCCAACGACAATATATCCGATTTGACTGATACTGGAATAGGCCAACAGACGTTTCATATCCCATTGCCCGATCGAAAGAATGCCGCCCACAATCATGGACGCCACGCCCAACAGGCGCAGAATTGGAAGCAGATCGGGCACCAATTGCACGGTGAACATATTAAACACCAGCCGGCACAGCACATAGATTCCGGCGGTTTTTATCACCACCCCCGAAAGCATGGCGGAAACCGGCGCGGGGGCCGACGGATGCGCATCGGGCAACCAGGCGTGGAAGGGAACCAGCGCAGCCTTCAAGCCGAAGCCGCACAGGAAAAGGCCGAGGGCAAAGGTGATCGGCATGTTCAGGCCGCCCGCGGCGAGTTTGACCGACATTGCGGCCATGTTGAGGGTACCGAGCATCGCATAGAGCAAAGCAATGCCGATGAGAATGAAAGCGGAGGCCACGGTGCCGAGCACGGCATATTTAAAGGCCGCTTCGAGCTCATCGTGGGCGCACCCGAAGGCCACCAAGGCATACGAGCTGATCGCCACGATTTCCATGAAGATATACAGGTTAAACAGGTCGCCCGTGAGCACAATGCCGTTCAAGCCCGCAACCAGGCACAGGAAGATGCTGTAGTATCGCAGTTTGGAGGTGTATTGGTTCATGTACTGAACGGAGAAGATGGCCATGGCCAGACCGATGGTGTTGATCGTCATCAGCATCAACGAGGTCAGGCCATCCAGCCGGAGATCGATGCCCAGCGTTCCCCACCCTCCCAGGTGGTAAATTCCGGTCTGGCCGATGGTCAGGAAAGCCATCGTCGCCAGCACAACCATCACGGCATTCGCCAGCAGGTCGGGCACCCACTTGAGCATGAGCGAAACCATCGGGATGAAGAATGCCGCTCCCAGTGGAATCGCGATAAAAAATAGAAGGGCGTCGTTCACGCTAACCTTTCAATCTCCTCATTTCGGTAATGTCGAATGTTCCGTAGCGCTCGTACAGCCGGATACAAATGGCCACCATCAGGATCAGCATGCCGAGGTTGATCATAATGGTCGTCAGGACCAGCGCCTGCGGCAACGGATCGACGGCGTGCGCCGCGAGGGTTGCCGCGGTCATACCCTGCTGCAGAATCGGCGCGCATCCGCCGCTGCGGTAACCGATCAGCACGAGCAGCACGTTGATCCCATATTCGATAATCGCCATACTGATGACGATTTTCACCACGTTTTTCTTGACGACCACGCCGTAGAGGCCGATCGCGATCAGAACCAGGCAAAGTGCGTAAACCATGCTATCTTCTCCTTCTATGGACCATCTTCCTTTGCCCATCCTTGACCGTCACATGAACGGCTGCCGTAATGGAGAAGATCGTAAAAAGCAACATGCTCACCACGAGCGCCAGGGCAATGTCATATATAGGCATGGCATTTTCCCCCAAAAAATACAGGATGCCGGTGCGGCCTGCGCCCAAGGAATCCTTGACAAAAACGTCTTTCCAGCAGATTACCGCAATGACGGCGCCCAGGAAGATTAACGCGCCGGCGCTGGCCAATTTCGCGGCAACGTTCTTGCTCAGGAGTTTCATTCCGGCATGCTGACCTTCGGCCAGCGTGAACAGAATGAATGCGCAGGCGATAATAATGCCGCCCGCAAATCCGCCGCCGGGGGTCGCATGGCTGTTGATCACAAGATACACGCCGAAAAGAAAAATAAAACCCTTCAGCCAGCCGGTAACCGACTTGGCCACCAGATCCATTCCCTCTCTGTGTGGGCTGTCAATCATATGGCATCAGCCTCCGCATCTTTCTCCTTCTGATCCTTGCGCGCCGGCCGGCGTAAAATGGCCAATGCTCCGATAACCGAACAGAATAAAATGGCAACCTGGCCAAGCGCATCGTAGTTCCGATAGCCGAGCATCAGCGCGGTGACCACGTTCTTGGCTCCCGTTTGTTCCGTCCCGTGCGCAAGATAGGCCGCCGAAGGCGTATTGGCCATGCGGTCCATCACGGGTTGTCCAAGCGCCGGAAACTCGCCGAACATCTTGATACCGGCAATCGCAAGCACCAGGACCATGGCCACCGTCACGGTCAGTCCGAAAAATTCGCGATCCCCGGTCACGGATGTGAGATCGCGATTGATCGTGGCGCGGATGAGGATGATCAGGCACAGTGCTTCAACGACCAGTTGGGTGATGGCCAAGTCCGGCGCACCCAGGAAAAGGAATGCAATGGAAATCAAGAAACCGACGGCCCCCACGCAGACGATGGAAGACAACAGGTTGGTCGTCTCGATGGCGATAATCGCGCCAATGATCATTAATACCAGCAGTATGACAAGCAGACTCATATCGCCAATCGGCCTCCTGCAAACAACATCCACAACAAAATCAGCAAACCGGCCAGGACCCAGGTCAGATACACGGGCAAAAGGCCGCGGTGCGCGCTGCGCAATATTTCCACGCAGAAAAAGGTCGCCTTGCCGCCCACATCGTAAATATCGAACAATTTCCTGCGGGCCGCCTCAAAAATCTCCCGCAACGGCGAAAGTTCCTCCACGGTCCGGTAAAAATCGACACCCGTGACTTCCACATTTTCCACCCTGCCATCGGCCCCCTTGTGACGGAACACCTCCTCCATGATCTCGCCGCCAATGTAAGTGCTGCAGGACCGCGCCTTCCGGACCGTCGAAAACAGGTACACGAGCAACCCCAACACATAGGCCGCCAGCAGGAGGGCCGTCGCGAGGCCGGCATACCAGACGCCGGACAACTGGACGACCCCGCCCATGGCCGGGAAAATCATGGTGGTCAGAGGCAGGCGATACGCGAACACGCCAAAAAGAATGCAGAGCCCAGCGAGGGCAATGCCCGGCAGCCACATTGAAAAACCGACCTCGCGGATGTCACGATGGCGCAATTCCGCGGAACGCTTGCACAGGAAAACCGCGTGGAGCACCTTGACAAAACTGGCCAATGTCAAAGCCGATCCGAACATCGCCGTCGCCAGGAAAATGACCCACAGGTAGTTTCCGCTCCGGCCGGAATCCACCATGGCTTGATAGATCATCCATTTGGAATAGAACCCGTTCAGCGGAGGAATGCCGGAAATCGCCAGCGCCGAAACGAAACAGGCTATGAAGGTCAGCGGCATTGCTTTGGCAAGTCCGCCAAGTCTATCCAGATCGCTGAGGCCCGTCTTCTTTTCCACCGACCCCGCGCAAAGAAACAAGGCGGTCTTGTAAATAGTATTATTCAGCATATGAAACAGACCGCCGGCAATTCCCAAGGCGGTGCCGGTGCCGATGCCCAACACCATGTAGCCCACTTGACTCACCGCATGATAAGATAACAGTCGCTTGAGGTCGTGCTGAACGAGGGCCATCATTACGGCGCAGATAATCGTGCCGGCGCCGACGAGCATCAGGAGCGTATTCATGGCCGTGTTCATCACAAACATGCCCGTGGTCAACCGGACCAGAAGATAAATCCCCAGCAGCTTGTCCAACGAGGCCGGCAGAAATGCCATGACGGACGCGGGCGCTTTCTCGCCGCAATCGGGAACCCAGGAATGGAAAGGCATGGCGCCCGCTTTAGTCAGCGCCGCAATGGCAAAACAAAGGAAGGCAACGTACCGGAATCCGCCGGAAAGATCCAGCCGGATACCGCTCAGCGCCAACGTATTTGTCAACACCCAGATTATGGCCACGCCGAGCATCAGCAGACAGTCCGATCCGCCCACGATAATGAAGCTCTTCTTGGCAGTGGCGGCGGCCTCCGGCCCGGCAATGCCGATCATGATATACAGGGTAAATCCAAGCAGGCCCCAGAAAATCAGAAGCAACAGAAGGTTATCGGCCAGAAGCACACCGCACGAGATGCCGATGGTCCACAGCAAGTAGGCATAGTATTCCCGCAATCGTTCCCTGCCGCGCATGTACCCAAAAGAATACAGCGCTATCAGGAACCCGAACACGGTCGTCAACAGGAGGATGAATGCGCTGAGATGATCCAGCCGCAGACTGCCCCACACGGGATCGGAGAACATCATCGGGACATTGCCCGGCATCCGTTTCCATTCCAGCAACAGCCGGCACACGATCAACACGGTGACCGCGCATCCGGCCGTTGCCAGCACGGACCTGGCGCGATCGAACGCCCTGGGCAGAAGCAGGCAGAGGATTCCCACGGCCAGCGGGAATGTGACCGGCAATACCATCGGATGTAATAGCAGTTCCATATCAATTAGGCCCCACAGCGGGACGACTTTATCCGTTTCCGACCGGTAGGGCGAACCCTCCGGGTGAGCCGCTCTTCATCAAACGGCTCGGCAGGGACGCCTCGCCCTACCTAAGATTGTCCGCCATAGGCGGATCCGCCTCCGGCGGAAAATTCCTTATATTTTCAGCCGGGGGCCTTCCGCGCCCAGTTCCTTCTTAAGCTTCGCGGTCTTTTCCTGTGACAGGCGGATCAATTCCGCCGATGACCAAATCCGCCGGCCGGTTCCGGCATCGACGGCGGCCATGCGCTCGGTGCAACAATAACACGGATCGACTGCCGCGAGGATGATCGTGGCATCCGCCACCGAGTGCCCGATGACGGCGATCTGGTCGGTGGGAACATTCATGTAACTGGGTGCCCTGACCTTGTGACGTATCGGGCGATTGCCGCCATCACTGCGGACATAATGGAAGACTTCGCCCCGCGGCGCCTCGTATGTGCCAATGCCTTCACCGGCCTTGATCTCCTTGGGATTGGAATCGATGGGCCCAGGCAGGGTCTTCAGCACCTCCAGGCATTGTTCGATAATCTTTATGGATTCGAGTGTCTCAAGTATGCGCACCACCGCCTTGTCGAAAACATCGCCGTTGCTCGTGGTAATGACCTTCCAGTCCACGCGCCCATACGCCAGGTGGGGATGATCTTTGCGGACATCCTTGGCCACACCGGAGGCCCGGGCGGTCGGCCCCACGGCGCAGTAGTCAATCGCCTGCTGTTTCGTGAGCGTGCCGACGCCTTGCAGCCGGGCATGAATCACCGGGTCATCCGTCACGGCGTCCCGGAAAAGACAGACCGGGTCCTTGAGATCTTTCAACGTCTTACGTATGGCAGGGAGGTCTTCGACCCTGATATCCCGCCGCACACCACCCGGCTTCATCATGGCATAATGGTTGCGATTGCCCGAGATGAGTTCCAACAACTCGAGGATCGGCTCGCGGTACCGCCACGCCCACATCCACACCGTGTTGAATCCCAGGAAATGCCCGGCCAAGCCCAGCCAAAGCATATGCGAGTGCAGGCGTTCCAGCTCGCCGATCACCGTCCGGATGTACTGCGCGCGCTCCGGCACCGCCACCTCGCCTGCGTCCTCGATGGCCTGCACACAGGCCAGCGGATGGGAGGTGGAACAAATGCCGCAAATCCGCTCCACGAGGAAAACGGTCTGCTCGAAGGTTTTGAGCTCCGAGAGTTTTTCAATCCCCCGGTGGTTGTAGCCGAGTTCAATATCGAGCCCCACGACCTTCTCGCCTTCCACGTGGAGTTTGAAAAACTCCGGCTCTTCCTGGAGCGGATGATACGGGCCGATCGGTATTATGGTCGTCTTAGACATGAAAAATAAAATGGTTAATGGTTAATGGTTAATGGTTGATGGTTCATGGTTAACGGGTATGTCTTCAAATCCCTCGATTTTTTCGGATCTTTTCTCACATAAACCATTACCCATCCCCCATTAACCATTCTGCACGTAGTCGCTCCGGAGCGGATACTTGCCTTCCGGCCAATCGTCGGCCAACAGCAGATGACGCATGTCGGGATGATTTCGGAACGTAATTCCCAGCAGCTCCCACATTTCCCGCTCAATCCATTCCGCACCTTTGCAGATCCGGGCGATGGATTCAATTACGGGCTTGTCCCGGTTCAACTTCGTGCGCACCGTGAACATCAAACCGCATTGATCGAAGGCCCAGTGATAGAGCACCTCGATCGCCGAGGGCGTATCCACGCCGGTCGCAATCGAAAAACGCGCTTCCAGCTCCCTGAAAAGGAAACGCGATGTCTCCGGGATATCTTCCGGCTTTACTTCCACATAGACCCGTCGGGAAGACTTGTCCGTCCATTGGACGATTTTATCGCCCAGTTTTTCCCTGACCCGCGTAAGCAGCTCATCCCTTGTCATGTGTTTCTCGTTTTTTGTCCGTTCTATTTGAATTAGCGGTTAACGCCGCAACTATATATTTACTTGGCGCCTCTTAACTTTTTCACCAGTTTCACCACCGCCATAATCATCGCCTCGGGCTTGGGCGGACATCCGGGCAAATAGGCGTCCACGGCGATATACTTGTCAATGGGAACATCCCAATTGTACGACTTCTGGAACATATTACCCGTGCAGGCACAGGCGCCTATGGCAATCACCAGAATCGGCCGGGGCGCCTCCTGATATACCCGCTTCAGACGGATAGCTGCCTTTTTGTTGAAAATACCGGTAATCAGCAGAACATCCGCGTGCCGAACGCTACCGACGAGCGTGATCCCGAAACGCTCCAAATCGTAGCGCGGCGTAAGCGTGTCGAGAATCTCGATGTCACAGTTGTTGCACGCGCTCCCTCCCAGATGGAACACGTTCAGCGACCTGGTCAGCATATTGACGGCAAAACTCATCGCGTCACCATCCCATAAATGCGGCCATGACCGCCACCAGGGCGGCCAACGTCACCGGTCCCCAGAAAAAGTTAACGGCCTGGTCGATCCGCACCCGCGGCGCCGTGTTTCGTATGAGCACCACAACCACTACGATCCCGAGATACTTGAGTGCGCCCAGCAGAATTGGCAGCCAGCCTTGGTTGAACGCGATCCCGCCGCAGAAAACGGCCACCAGAAAAATTGGCATCGTAAAGAGCATCATGGCGCGCGTCAATTTAAAAATACCCAGCGGCGGACCGGAATATTCCACATACGCCCCTCCCGTCAATTCCGTTTCGGCCTCGGGAGCATCGAACGGCACGAGCGTCAGTTTGGCCTGCATGCAAAGAATCGCGACCGCGAACGCGATAATACCGGAGGGCTTATCCACCGCCGGGCCGGCCGCCAGCAAATCGAAAAGCCGGATGCTGTGAGTATGGATGACCGGCACGAGGATGGCCAGAACGAACGGAAGCTCATACGCGAGCAATAGCTTCATTTCCCGGCTGCCGCCCAATGAGGCCAGCGGGTTTTGAGACGCAAACGATCCCAATATAACGGAAGCGGCGGGGATGGTGAGCAGATACAGGATGACAATAATGTCGCCGTTGAAAGTTTGCCCCAGCGGGATAAAGGCCCGCCAGATCAGCATCGAAGCCAGCGCCGCAGCGGCCATTCCGAACAAGGGGGCGGAAAGGAAAAGCCCCCGGGATGCGCCCGCAGGCATGCATGTTTCCTTGATCATCAGTTTCAGCACGTCATAGAACGGCTGGAGGAAAGGCGGACCGACGCGCATCTGAACGCGCGCGGTGACCTTCCGGTCAACCCAGCTTGTGACCAGTCCCACGACAGCCGTAAATAACAGCCCCGGGAAAACAATAACCTGCAATATTAGATACCCGAGATCCATCGGCCTATACATCCTTCTTATCCCATCGCGGCGCACGCACCGCGAGGTGCTCTCCGACCAGGAAAATACCCTCCTTGGGCGATTCCTCCACTTCCTTGAATTCAACCGCCTTTTTAGCGCAATTGACCGTGCACGGAATTTCCTTGTCGCCCATCAAGGCGCAGAAATCGCACTTGGTAACATAGAAGGGCACCGTTTCGGGGTAGATGGTTCCAAACGGACAGGCATGGCTGCAGCACTTGCAGCTCACACAACGCAGATTGTGGCGCTTCAGTACGCCGTCGGCCTGTCGCTCCAGCGCTTCGAATTTGCAGGCCGCCACGCAGCTTGGCTCCTCGCAACGACGGCAGATCAACGCAAACGTTGCCAGTTCGCGCAAGGCGAGTATGCCGTGATCCGTCATTTGCGGGCGATAGAAATAGGCGCAGTTCACCGCGCATTTTTCGCATGCGTCGCACTTGTTCAAATCTATAAATAATCGCTTCGCCATGGCCTAATCCCAGATCTTCGGCAGATTCTTGATGCGATCGAAGGTGAATACGGGACCGTCCTTGCAGGCATAGTAAGGGCCCAGACGACAGTGCCCGCATTTGCCGATCCCGCAACTCATGTTCTTTTCCATGGAAAGATAAATGTTTTCCGGCGCATAACCGAGATGCAAAAGTTCCAGTGTCGCAAATTTCATCATGATCGGCGGCCCGCACACGACGGCGACGCCCTCCTTGGGATTGCACTTCAGCTTGTCCGGACTCAAAATCTTCGTCACCACGCCTTCATTGCCGTTCCAGCCGGCATCACGCTTATCAACGCTGATCATGACGTCCATTTCTTTCCGGCCCCAGCCATCTTCAACGGCTTTGCGATACACGATATCCGCGGGGGTTTTGGCGCCATAACGGACAATGATCTTCTTGTATTTACTTGCATCCTCTAAAAGCGCGAACAACAGGGCCCGCAGCGGCGCCAAACCGACGCCGCCGCCCACGATCAGGACTTCCCGTCCGTAGTATTTCTCCAGGGGGTACGGCTGGCCCAGCGGCCCGCGGATGGCCAGGTCCGCGCCGGGCTCCAGGGCGTGGAGTTTTTCCGTGACCCGGCCCACGCGCATGATCGTGATTTCCATCTTTTCGCTTACGGCCGGCGCCGATGACGGCGTAAAAGGCGCTTCCCCTATTCCGGGCACGGTCAAGGCAATAAACTGACCGGCCTTAAACGCAAGCGGTTTCGCCGGCCGCACAAAGAAGGTCTTGATGTTGGCGGTTTCCCGGACCACATTTTCCAGCTTGGCCGGGATGGGCATGTATGGATTACAACTCATTGACGGCTCTCTTCAAAACCTCGCGTATGTCAATCTTGCCCGTGCATGCTTCAACACAACGCCCGCAACCATCGCAGGCATAGCTTCCGAGAATTTCCGGAAAGAAACTGAATTTCTTGTCGAAACGATTTTGCAGCCTTTCGGCGCGGTGCCGGCGCGGATTGGCCCCGCCGGCGACGGCGGCAAAATTCTTGTAAAGGCATGAATCCCATTGTTTTATGCGGGAGGCCGTGTTATTTTTTCCTTTGCCATCGGCCAGCAAGAAACAATGACAGGTGCAACAGATCAGGTTGCAGGCTCCGCATTCAACGCAATCCGCCGCGAAGTCATCCCATATCTTTTTACCCTGGGATTTTTCGACCGCCTGGCGCAGGTCGGCGCCGCAGGTAAGCCCCATTTTTTCGGTCTGCGCGCACACTTTTTTGGAGATTTTCTGCCGGTTTTGATCGCGCTCTTTCAGAATTGCGGCATCGGCCGCCGACAGCAGATTTTCCGCCTTCTTCAGCAATTGCTTGCCCCGTTCGCTTCCCGCTTCGACCACGTAACCGAGATCGGTCGGCGCAAGATTGATATCGAAACCGGTTTTGGGATACGGCTGTTCCTTGACCGCCGGGCAGAAACACACCTCGCGCGCATCGGTGCAATCGCAGGAAACAATGATGGTTTTTTCGCGCACTTCCTTATAGGAAGGATCCACCGGCTCGGTGTTAAGAAACACGTGGTCGTGAATCTTGAGCGCGGCAACATCGCAGTTTTTGGCGCCAATAACAATGCGTTCCGGGATGGGCGCGCCCAATGCGGCGCTCCCGAGCGATCCAAGCAACTCGCGGGGACGAAACACCAGCGCCTTTAACGGCTCGACTTGACGGAACGCACCCAGCGTGTGCTTGCCGGCTTGCCAGGAGTCGGATCGAACCAGATGATACTGCGACTCGGCTCGTTCGAGCGCGTAGACCTCACGACCTTTGGCGATGGCGCCGAGAAAATCATCCAGCCTGGTTTTTTCAAGTTTATACACAACGGTTTCTTTCTGGCTTGAAAAAAACGAAGGCACCATACAATGCCTTGAATAATCTGTCAAACTTTTAAGCCGGCGGCCGGATTATCGGCCCCGCCCTCGGTCAGGACGGCGATCAGGCGGCACAATTTATCGCACTTATCCTGGAGCTCCTGTTTGCGAGTCCGCTGTTGCGCGATAATTTCGGCCGGGGCCTTCTGCACAAACTCGACGCTTTCCAGCTTGCGCGCAACGAACGCGAGATCGCCGGAGGCTTTGGCCAATTGCCCGTTGAGACGCTGGACTTCCGCCTGCACGTCAATCAATCCCTCGATCGGAATAAAAATGGTGCCCAGCTTGCTGATCCCGTTGATCATGCGGACCGGGCGGAAATCCGGATCGACGGTCAGCGATTCCGCGCGCAACAGGAAGGCAATGGAAGCCTCATCGGCCCGCAGGAGTTCGGTCATGCCGGCGCTCTCCGGCCGGATGACGTACCGGATTTTCATGGCGGGCGAAATGTCGTAATCGGCGCGCAGCGTCCGCCCGACGCGGATCAGGTCATGCTTGTTTTCCACGTATTCCACCGTGCGGCCGTCAATCCCCCACTTGCCCAGTTCATCCATGTCAAAAGCCTTGGGCCAGGGCCCCGCCGTGATGGAATCGGCCTCGGCGCCGTAGCCCATGGCATGCCACAGCTCTTCCGTGACGAAGGGAATGATGGGATGCAGAAGTTTTAAGGCGTTGGCAAAGACATAATGACAGACCAATAGGGTCTGTACGCGCCGGGCAGGATCTTCCGCGTTGAGCCCGATCTTGGCATATTCGATGTACCAGTCGCAAAACTGATGCCATACGAATTCATACAGGGATTTGGCCAGATCGTTAAACCGACACCGTTCCAGATTCTCCGTGCAGGCGGCAATCGTATCGTGCAAACGGGCCAGGATGTGCTTATCGTCCGGCGTCAGCAGATCGGGTTTAAAGGTTGGTGCTTTGCCATGGACCGGAACATCCTTGGTATGCATCTGCATGAATCGGGCGGCATTCCAAAGCTTGGTCAGGAAATTGCGCCCCAGTTCGAATTTTTCCTTGGCCAGATACACATCCTGGCCCACGGCTGTGACCATGACCAGGCTGAACCGGAGGGCATCGGCGCTGAAATCCTTGATGATCGCCAACGGATCAATGGAATTCCCCAGGCTCTTGCTCATCTTGCGGCCCGTGTCGTCCCGGACCGTGCCATGGATATAGACGGTGCGGAAGGGGATATCGCCCATGAATTCCAGGCCGGCCATGATCATGCGCGCCACCCAGAAGAAGATTATTTCCGAGCCGGTAACCAGGGTGTTGGTGGGATAATAAAACGCCAGATCCTTGTTCTGCGCGGGCCACCCTAACGTGCTGAACGGCCACAGCCACGACGAAAACCATGTATCGAGCACGTCCTCGTCCTGCTGGAAGCTCTTGGAGCCGCAGGCCGGACAGGCGGCCGGATGGCCCTTGGCGGCCCACTCATGGCGGCAGGCCTGGCAATAAAACACCGGTATCCGGTGCCCCCACCAGATCTGGCGCGAAATACACCAATCGCGGATATTTTCCATCCAATCGAGATAGACCTTGGTCCACCGTTCGGGCATAAACTGAATGCGCCCATCCTTGACAGCCTCAATGGCGGGGCGGGCCAGGGGCTTCATACGGACAAACCATTGCAGGGATAGACGCGGCTCGACGACCGTGTCGCATCGATAACAATGCCCCACGGCATGGGTATGATCCTCGATTTTTTCGATCAAGCGCGCTTTGGTCAGATCCTCCACGATCCGCCGGCGGCATTCAACGCGGTCCAAGCCGCGGTATGGCCCGGCGTTTTCGTTCATCGTGCCATCCTCATGCATGACATTGATCGGTGTCAGGCCGTGCCGCTGGCCCATTTCGAAGTCATTGGGATCGTGGGCGGGCGTCACCTTAACCACACCGGTGCCGAACTCCGGGTCCACAAAATCATCCTGGATTACAGTCAGCAGCCTATCAAGAATGGGAAGTATAAACTTCTTGCCCTTCAGGTGCGCATAGCGTTCATCGCGCGGATTGACCGCCACGGCCACGTCGCCCAGGAGCGTTTCCGGACGGGTCGTGGCCACCACAATGGCGTCTTTCTTCTGCCCTTTTTTAAGCGGGTAGCGGATATAATACAGTTTGCCGCTCGTTTCCACATGCACGCTTTCCTCATCGGAGAGCGCCGTATGACAGCGCGGACACCAGTTGATAATATAATTGCCGCGATAAATGAGCTTCTTGTTGTACAGCCGGACAAAGACTTCCGCCACGGCGTCGCTGAGTCCCTCGTCCATGGTAAACCGCTCGCGATCCCAGTCACAGGAAGCTCCCAGTTTCTTCAACTGCTGGATGATCGTTGAGCCGTATTGCGCGCGCCATTCCCAAACCCGCTTGACGAATTGTTCGCGGCCCAGGTCAGAGCGTGTTTTACCTTCCTTGCGGAGCGCGCGTTCCACGACGTTCTGGGTCGCGATGCCGGCGTGGTCCGTACCGGGCAGCCAGAGCGTGTTGCGGCCCTGCATATGACGCCAGCGGATGAGGATGTCCTGGATCGTGACATTAAGCGCATGCCCCATGTGCAGGATGCCCGTCACGTTGGGAGGCGGGATTACAATGGTATAGGGCGTACCGCCGCGGCCGGCTTCAGAGCTAAAAATCTTTTTTTTCAGCCAGTGGGCATACCACTTATCTTCCACCTTTTGGGCATCATACTTTTTATCAAGTTCGAACATTAGTGATTCCAATACGGGCTATGCATTTGCCTGTTCTTAGTCGCTCGTTCTTTTCCGGCGTCTGGCGTCCGGCGTCCGTCTTTCATACGCGCTACGCTACTTCCCTACCCCGGCTTCCCGGGCCACTTGGCCGACTTTTGTTTGCGCGCGGCCTGCTCATCCTTAAAGAGCTTGTATTCCACACTGTCAACCAGGGCCTCCCAGGACGCTTCAATAATATTGTCGGAAACACCCACCGTGCTCCAGGCATCCTTGCCGTCGCTCGACTCGATGATCACCCGCGTCTTGGCGGCCGTCGCCTCCTTGGGATCGAGGATACGCACGCTGAAATCGGTAAGGGCCACCTTGGCGATCGCCGGATAGAACCGCGTCAGAGCCCGGCGCAAGGCGTTATCCAGGGCATTGACGGGTCCATCGCCCTCGCCAGCCGTATGTTCGATCTCTTGGCCGACTTTCACCTTGATGGTCGCTTCCGACAGGCAGGGTTCGTGCTTGCCGCGTTTTTCGACAATCACGCGATAGCCTTCCAGTTCAAAGAAGGCCTTATGACGTTTCAAGACCTTCTGGATCAGGATTTTAAACGACGCGTCCGCCGACTCGAATTGGTAGCCCTTCTTTTCCAATTGCTCCAGCTTGTTGAGCACTTCCCGGATTTCCGGAGAGGACTTGCTCATTTCCTCGCCCATTTCGATGGCCTTGAGCAGAATATTACTGCCGCCTGAAAGTTCCGATATCAGGATGCGGCGCTCGTTGCCAACGGTTTCCGGCGGAACATGCTCGAAACTGCGGGGATTCTTTTCAACCGCATTGACGTGCATACCCGCCTTATGGGCAAACGCGCTTTCCCCCACGTAGGCGGCCTGCCGGTAGTGGAGTGTATTCAGGGCGTCGTCCACAAACCGCGAAAGATCCATCAATCCATCCAGATTGTCCTTGCAGCGGCAGGCACATCCCGACTTCAACACCAAGCCGGGTATGATCGCGCACAGGTTGGCATTGCCACAGCGCTCACCGTAGCCGTTGATCGTCCCCTGCACTTGCATGGCGCCGACACGCACCGCTTCAATGGAATTGGCGACCGCCATCTCGGCATCGTTGTGACAGTGAATACCCACCGGCATCGCCACGGCCGCAACCACGGTACGGGTGATATCGGCGATTTCATGCGGCAGACAACCCCCGCGGGTATCGCACAGGACCAGGCAATCCGCGCCGGCCTCCAGGGCCGAACGCAGGGTGGCCATGGCATAGGTCGGGCTGTCTTTATAGCCGTCAAAAAAATGCTCGGCATCGTAAATCACCTGCCGGTCGTGCTGTTTAAGATAGGCCACCGTGTCCCGGATCATAGCCAGGTTTTCGTTCTCGGTCGTCCGCAGGACATCGTTCACATGCAGGCGCCAGGACTTGCCAAAGATGGTGACAACGGATGTCTGCGCTTCAATCAGTTTCAGGGTGCCCTGGTCCTCGCCCACCGGCGTGCGGGCGTGGCGTGTGCTGCCGAAGGCCGCCACCTTGGCATGCCTGAATTTTTTCGTGCGGATTTCACGGAAGAACTCCATGTCCTTCGGATTGGAAGCGGCAAATCCGCCCTCGATGTAATCAATGCCAAACTCATCCAGTCGCAGGGCTACACGGATTTTACCGGCCACGGAAAGCGAAACACCTTCCCCCTGCATACCATCACGCAAAGTCGTATCATAGATTTGCACGGTTCTCATTTCTCAGCCCTCCTGATCATTTCCGCGGGACTTTGGCCTTGGCCATTGGCTTGTCCAATCGAAACGCCTTGTGCAGGGCAATCATGGCCTTATCGGCCAGCGCCTTGCGAACGATCACCGAGATTTTGATCTCGGAGGTCGAAATCATGAGAATATTGATGCCCTGCTCGGCCAGCGTCTTGAACATCTGGAAGGCGACGCCCGAATGGCCGCGCATGCCCACTCCAACGATGCTGATCTTGGCAATGTCCGCATCCACGTTCACGGCGTGAACCCCCGCGCCTTTGGCCGCGGTCTGCATCACGCGCCGCGTCTTGGCCAGATCCTCCTCGGGCACCGTGAACGAAATATCCGTCATCCCCTGAGCGCTGATGTTCTGAACAATCATGTCGATATTGATGCTGGCGCCGGCCAAATCCTTGAACAGCCGCGCCGCCACGCCCGGATGATCGGGCACGCCCGCCAGGGTGATTTTGACCTCGTCTTTATCCGCCGACACGCCTCGGACAATAATATCTTCCATGCTCTTGACCTCTTCTTTTACGATGGTTCCCGGCGCTTTGGAAAAACTGGACAACACTTCCAGCTCCACGCCGTATTTCTTGGCAAACTCGACCGACCGCGACATGAGCACCTTGGCGCCCAGGCTGGCCAGTTCGAGCATCTCATCATACGCGATTTCATCCAACTTGCGGGCCTTCTTGACAATGCGCGGATCGGCCGAATAGACGCCTTCGACGTCGGTAAAAATCTGACACCGGTCGGCCTTCAAAGCGGCGGCCAAGGCCACCGCGGTGGTATCGGAACCGCCCCGCCCGAGCGTCGCAATGTCTTGCGTCGGCGTTTGTCCCTGAAATCCGGCCACGATCACGATTTGACCGGCCTTCAAATGCTTCCAGACCCGCCGGGGATTAATCCCCATGATCTTGGCCTTGCGATGCATGGCGTCCGTGAAAATTCCGGCTTGGGGACCGGTCAAAGAAACGGCATCCGCCCCCATGGCATGCAGGGCCATCGCCAGCATGGCCACGGACACCTGTTCGCCCGTGGACATGAGCATATCCATTTCCCGATCGCTGGGCGCGGCGGTAATCTGATGCGCCAGCTTGATCAGCTCGTCCGTGGTATCCCCCATCGCGCTGACAATCACCACGACCTGGTGCCCGCCCCGGTATGTTTCCAGAATACGGGAAGCAACGCGCCGGATACAGTTCGCGTTCGCCACCGAACTACCGCCATATTTCTGAACGATCAATCCCATATATACACTCCCGGCCTTGTCGGTTGCGCCGCCCTAACGTGGCCAACGCCGCAACTTTGCCGTTCTATCGAACGGCCTCTACACCGATTTGGTGTAGCCGCGGTTCGTTAGAACCGCTATGGACCGAAATTACTAAGCATAAGTCTAAAAATCCTCGATCCGGAACCGAACTGTTTTGGCGCCCACCACCGGCAGCGTGTCCAGTTCCTCCAAGGCCGCCCGGAAAGCTTTTTCCTTGCCATGATGCGTAATGATGATGACGGGGACCTGCCGGCCCGCCATATTTTCCTTCTGCAGGACTGAGGCAAGGCTGATGCCATGCCGCCCCAAGACCCCCGCAATCTGGCCGAACACACCGGGCTTGTCCAAGAGGGTCAGGCGCAGATAATACCGGACATCGGTCTCCCCAACCGCCTTCACTTTGCCATTGGGGTTATAGTTGACGAACCCCGGTGCGCGCCGCGCAGCATGGAAGGCAAGATTACGCGCCGCATCCACCACATCGCTCAGAATTGCGCTGGCAGTCGGGTCGCGCCCCGCCCCCCTGCCGTAGCAGAGAACATCGCCAACCTCATCGCCTTCGATCAACACGGCGTTAAACACGCCGCTCACGGAGGCAAGGATATGCTCCATGGGCACGAGCGTCGGGCACACACGGACGGCCACATCACCATTTTCCTGCTCGATAACCGCCAGCATTTTGATGCGGTACCCCAGTTCCAGGGCATAGCGAATATCCAATGCGTCCACCCCCCGGATGCCTTCCACGGCCACTTCCCGCATAGGCATGTTAAAACCGTATGCCAGCGAAACCAGGATGACCGCCTTGTGCGCGGTGTCAATACCATCGACATCCAGGGCGGGATCCGCCTCGGCAAAGCCTGCTTTCTGGGCTTCCTTCAGGGCCGTCGCAAATGACATCCGGGTTTGCTCCATGCGCGTCAAAATATAGTTGCAGGTGCCGTTCAAAATACCGTAAATACTACGAATGTGATTGGACACCAGCCCCTCGCGCAGGGAGCGGATCAACGGAATGCCCCCGCCCACGCTGGCCTCGAAAAAGATATCCGTCCGGTTCGCTTCCGCCAGCTTGAAGAGCTCGGCGCCGTGCTCGGCCAGGAGCGCCTTGTTAGCCGTTACCACCGGCTTGCCCCGCTGAAGGGCCTGGATAATCAAATCCCGCGCCGCTTTCAGGCCGCCAATGAGCTCAACGACAATGTCAACATCGGGACTGGCGACAACGGCCTCGGCGTCGCGGGTCAAGACCCCCGGCGGTATGCTCACGCCACGGTCGCTTTCAAGATCAATATCGGCGATACGCCGCAGTTCCAGTTTGAGTCCCGTGCGGTTTTCGAGCAGGGCCTTGTTTTTCTGGAGCCCCATGACCACCCCGGTACCCACAGTGCCGAATCCCAGCAATCCTATGCCCACGGTTTTCATTCAGATTTCTTCCTGACTGCAATGCTATCCGATAACAGATGGAATATCGCCTAAAATCAATGAAAAATAGCAGTTCAGCAGTGTCTTGCAAGCGAAATAACGACATGGGTGGTATGGGAATCACGGCTGTGTCATTCTCGGCCACCCTACGCCCGGTGAGGGCACCGGGCCTACAATTTCGGCCATTGGAAGGCCGCGTGCCCTCACGCGGCGTTCATATGGTAGAATGACACAGCCCTGGTATGGGAATTTGGCATGTGACACAATTCGCCAAGCCCTATTCCGGGAGGCTGGCGAGCAACTCGTCGGGACCGAGAACCTTGAGGAACGCAAGGCGGAAGTCTGATTGATTTCGTGTAACAATGGCTTCGGCCCCTGCCAGCCTCCCGGCCTGATCGAGCACCGCATCCTCGAAGTCCGCGACTTTGCTTCTGATAGCTTCCTCCAACACCGCACGGTTGACAGGCGCAATCTCGAACAATTCCAGTATCTTCTGCAAAGCTTGGCGGGCGGCGGGGCGCGGCATGGCCTGTGTCAGGAGGTAGTCAATCGTCGTGATGGTGGTTGCGCACAAAAGCCCTTCGATGCGCGAATGTTCGACCAATCCAAACACTTCGGCCGACGCAGCCACGAATGGGCGTCGCGCGAGAAGCACGTCAAGAACGACGTTGGTATCCACCAAAACCCTCACGAATACTTCTCCCGCAGATGCTTCCGGTAGTCCGATTCCAAAATACCACGAGCTTTCAAAATTCCGAGGAGCGAAGCCGTAATGGGGGGGAGTTTCGATTGCACCCGCCGTCCCGACGCCAGGGAATCGAAGAACTCGCCGACGATTTGCGAAACCGACTTGCCGCGGCGCCCGGCTTCCGCCTTGGCCGTTCGGACCAGTTCCGCGTCCATACGCAATGTGAGTTTTGTATTCATGCCGTATACTTTATCTGTATGTGTACGTCTCGTCAATCCCGTCTTTCAGCGAAGGTGGGAGTGCTGCCTGTTGCAACGGCGATTTTACTTTGAAATTTTGCAGGACGTTCAGGACGCCTGGTTCGATCTCTTGCCCTCCTACGCCAGAGCGCTACAGAGGGCAGGCGACCGATGAAAGACCAGACCTTTCTAAAGACAGCCTATCATCTGTGTTGACGGCCGCACGAACAGATGCAATATGGAAACAAGGGTGCTGGACGACCAGGTGCTGGGCAAAGACCTATGATCAGATCCAAGACCGAGAATCAGATTTTCAGGCGGGACTTGAGGAAGTCGGTTTCGTCGCGACGGGTCCAGGCTTTGACGCGCAACAGGTCCATTGACGGAATTTGCGGATAGAGCACAATCTTGCCTTCCACAGACTGGGCCTTGATCAGCTCGAGTGCTTTCGGAAACTGGTCCAGACTGCCAACCATGTCCAGATGCAGGCCAGGATTGAACTCGCCGGCAGCCACCATGCGCAGCGCTTCGGCAACGTCCGCCGGACTGCCGCCACTCGACCCGCAGAGGCGGATTTCGTCATAATGCACGCGGAGGGTATCGAGTTCCATCATGTGTTCGCCCCGTTTCAATCCGCCAAAAAGGTTCAAAACGCCGCCTTTGGCCAGCCACTGCTGACTCTGGGCCTGCACGTTGCGGATGCCCACGGCGGCGATGATGTCATCGGCGCCCTTGCCGTTACTCACCTTTTTGATGAGCGCCGGGCCTTCGGCCGAGAGCACGGCATGCAATTCCGTGCCGGAGCTCCGGGCTTTTTCCGCCAGACACGAGCGCACCCACGCCAGGCGTTCCTCAAGGATATCCATGACGATCAAATGGCGCAGCTTGAACCGCAAGGCGGCCTCGGCATGCATCTGGCCCATGGGCCCCGCGCCGATGACCACGGCAACGCCGCCGCGCAACAGGCCCAACTGCGGGATACGCGGTGACGTCGGCGATTTCTGGTGAATGTGGATATGCCGGTCCTGGGCTGAAATTACGCAGGAAAGCGGCTCGCACAAGGCCCCGGCAAAGAAGGGAATGGCATCGGAAGGCAGTGGCAGGAGGCAGTCGGCGGCAATTGCTTCTTCGGTAATCAGCATGTACTCGGCCAAATGCCCGGGCAGGGAATAGCCGATGGCCACTTTTTCCATGCCCTCTCCGCCGTTCCGGTAGCGCTCACGGTGATTGACCGGGGGATGATCCACCGCCGGCTGGGTGGCATAACGCCGACCCACGGGATACTTGGATGCCGCGTTTTTCCCGGCCTGAACGATGGTCACACAGCCTTCATCGCCGAGGATGATGGGGTACAGGCCCAAGTCCCAGCCATTGATGAAGGTATGCTCGCTTCCCTGGGCCACCAGTTTGAGAATGGAAGAACAGACACCCGCGGCGTCCACCCGCACCAGCGCCTGGTTGTCGTTGGGCTGCGGGACCGGCACGGTATCCACATGGATATTTTCAAATCCGACGCCGTGCAGACGTACGGCCCGCATGGTGGCGGGAATGGTCGGCGACAAAGTCGAGGATTGATGGCCTATCTGATTGCTGATTTTTGGCATTCGACCTTCGTCAGGTGTCCGACGTCCGGCATCTGGCGTCCTCTTCAGGCTGTTATCTGTCGTCCGATTTGCGCCGCCGCGGCGGCGCATGGATACATTGCCCGTGCACGGCATGGGCGGCTTCCATCCAGGCTTCCGACAAAGTCGGATGCGCCTGGATGGTTCGCGCAAACTCAGCAGCGGTCAGTTCCGCCTGGATGGCCGTGATGGCTGTGGCGATCAATTCCGTGGCATGTGCGCCGACGGCCGCGGCGCCCAGAAGCTGGTCTGTTCCCGCGTCCGTAATCCATTTGACGAAACCGGTCGTCTCGCCCGAAGCCAGCGCCTTGCCCAACGCCGCAAAATGGAACTTGCCGGTTTTGACGGCGCGGTTCTGCTGTTTGGCGTCCTGTTCGGATAGCCCCACCGTGGCGATTTCCGGCGCCGTGAAAATGCAGGACGGCACAACCTGCGCGCGCAAGTTTGCGCGTGGTTTAATGGCATGCTCCGCGGCCAGAAGTCCTTGGGCCGTGGCCGCATGCGCCAGTTGCGGTCCGCCGTTGACATCGCCAATCGCATAAATCCCCGCCGCTTTCGTCTGGTAGACGGCATTGACCTCGATATAGCCTTTGGCATTGGGCTTAAGCCCGGCCTTGTCCAAGGCCAGTTTTTCGGTAGCCGGGCAACGGCCGACGGCCGCCAACAGGAGTTCCGCTTCGACTCCCTCGCCGGCCACCTGGCCCTTGACGCCCTGCGCTTCGGCTTTGATTTGTTCCAGGGGCTTGCCCGTAAGGATACGAATTTTCAATTGGGTTTCCATGTAACGACGCGCATCCGCGCGCAAGTCGGCATCCAGCATGATAAGAATGTCATCGAGAATTTCGACGATGGTCACCTGGGCGCCGAGCTGGGCGGCCATGCAGGCCAGCTCACATCCGATCACTCCGCCGCCGAGCACGATCAGCCGCGCAGGCAGTTCGGTACGGTCCAGAAATGCGCGGCTTTCCACCACGGTGGCGGCCTTAGGCAAAAAGGCCGGGAGCACAGCGCTGGATCCGGACGCGATAATGATGCGTGCGGCCTCCAGGGCCACGGATTCCTTCCCGCTCCGCTGGATGGTCAGGCGATTGCGGGTCATGAATGAGGCTATTCCATCGAGTACGGTGACACCGTTGGCCTTAAGCAGTTGCGCAACGCCGCCGCCCAGTTTTTCCACCACCTGGTTCTTATGCTGAATCATGGCGGCATAATCGAACGAGGCCTTTGCGACGCTGACACCCAGGGCCTGGGCGTGCCGCATGTGCCAGTAAAGCGAAGCTGACGCGATCAAGGTCTTGGTCGGGATACATCCCCAGTTGAGACAGGTTCCGCCCAGCGCTTCTTTTTCCACGATGGCCACGGAAGCACCCAACTGGGCCGCGCGGATCGCCGCCGGGTAACCGCCCGGGCCGGCGCCAATGACGATCAGATCATACTTTTCCATAATTCCAGATCCTCAAGCATACTTTTGACGCAGTTGGCAAAGCGCGCGGCACAAGCGCCATCCACCAGACGATGGTCGGACGAGAGCGTAATGTTCATCATTGAGCGGATTTCGATCTTTCCGTCTATGACCACGGGCGTCGGGCGGGTGCTGGCCACCGCCAGGATAGCGCTTTCACCGGGATTGATGATGGCCGTAAAGTGTTCCACGTCGAGCATACCCATGTTCGATACCGTAAATGTGCTGCCGGTCATTTCATCCGGGGTCAGTTTGCCGTCGCGCGCCTTGATGGCCAGGCCAGCGATGCGCTCATGTAGTTCGGCAATCGAAAGGTCATGGGCATTGCGAATTACCGGAACCACCAAGCCATCGGCAATTGACACCGCCATACCGAGGTGCACCCGGCTGTGCCAGCGGGTGGTCCGGCCGTCAGTCGAACTATTGAGCGCCGGGAATTTCACGAGCGCCAAAGCAACGGCCTTGAGAATAAAATCCGTGACCGAAAACGGCTTATTTGCCTTTTGCAGGGTTTTGCGCCATTCCAGCAAGTCGGTCATATCCACCGCAACGGTCACATAGAAATGCGGGGTGGTCGTAAAACTCGCTGTCAACCGCTGGGCAATGACCTGCCGCATCTTGCTCATCGTTTTTGGCTTTTCGGCGATCGCCTGTTGAATCATCTCCACCGTGATGCGTTCCCGGCTTGCGGTCAGCGGCACGCTCAGAATATCGACGCCATTATCGCGCGCCAGGTTCTTGGCTGCCGGCGTTATTTTAAACTCGGCATAGTGTTTCGCTTCCAGATAGACGCGGACATCTTTTTCCACCACGCGCCCGCCGGGACCAGAGCCGGGAATTGGATCGGCACTGATGACGCATTCGCTGATCAGCCGCCGGGCACGCGGGGAGACGATCTTGACGGAGAACGGAGGTGGAGGCGGAATGTCAGACGCCGGACGCCGGACGCCAGACGGCGGCCTGCCCACCGACTTGTCCACCATAGCCTTGGCAACGGTGGAAGCCCCAGGGGCGAAGGCGGGAGGTACAGCGACGTGCTCGGACTTTGTATCCACAGCGGGCGCCGGCCGGGCCACAGGCTTCACTTCCGGAATTGCGTCGCCCGGTTGGCCAATGAAAGCCACAGGCACCGAGACCGGGACCGTCTGGCCTTCGGCCACGACGATTTTGAGGAGCGTGCCCTCGAAAAAACTTTCGATTTCGAGAACGGCCTTGTCCGTTTCGATTTCGAACAAAATTTCGCCTTTTTTAACGGGCTCGCCTTCGTGTTTGTGCCACTTGACGATCGTGGATTCCTCCACGGTCTGTCCCAGTTTCGGCATTATGACCGTTTGAACCATGGATAGGTTGCTTTCGTTAGAAAAAACTTGCAGCCGATCACAGTTTGAAATTAGAAATTAGAAATTGGCAAGAACCGGAATCTTTTCTCCCGAATTTCCAATTTCCAGTTTCCAATTTCAGCGTTCCATGAACGCTTACAAAATCTTTTTTGCCGCCGCAACGATATCCTGGGCATTGGGCAGGAAAGCCGCTTCCAGGATATGCGATTGCGGCGCGATGCCGTCCCTGGCCCCCACCCGCAGGACCGGCGCATCCAGGTCATCAAACGCCTGCGCCATGATGTTGGACGCGACTTCACCGGTAAAACTGCCGATGCTTACCGCCTGGCTGGCGACCACGCACCGGCCGGTCTTGCGTACCGACTGGAGCACGGTCTCCATGTCGAGCGGAACCAGACTGCGCAGATCAATGACTTCGGCGCTGACTTTCTGTTCATCGTAGAGAATCTTGGCCGCCTTGAGGGCATCATGCACGGCCGGGCCCCAAGCCACCAGGGTGATGTCCGATCCCTCGCGCTTGATATCGGCCACACCCAGCGGCACGAGGTATTCGGTTTCCGGCACCGGCCCCTTCAGGCCGTAGAGCAACTGGGATTCGATAAACATAATCGGATTGTTGTCGCGGATGGCCGTTTTCAGCATGCCCTTGGCGTCGAACGGCGTGGCCGGATAGACGACATACATGCCGGGAATATGGGCGAACACGGACTCCAGCGTCTGCGAATGCTGACCGCCGTAGCCCTTGCCGCCGCCGACTGAGGCGCGAATGACCAGCGCGACTTCCACATTGGCCCCGGACATGTAATGCCACTTGGCGGCCTGGTTGCTGATCTGGTCGGAGGCCATCAGGGCAAAGTCCATGTACATGAGTTCCACGACCGGCCGCAGGCCCACCATGGAAGCACCCACTGCCGTGCCGCAAATGGCGGCTTCCGAGATCGGCGAGTTAAATACGCGCTCACGGCCGAACGCCTCCAGCAGGCCCTTGGTCACCTTGAAGGCGCCGCCATAGTCAGCCACATCCTCCCCGTAATGGATGATGCGATTATCACGGAGCATTTCCTCAATCAGCGCCTCCTTGATGGCATCCTTGTAGGTAAGCTCGCCGTTGACCCGCTTGATAACCGGCAATTCCTTGACGATCTTCGTTTGGCAGGCCGACGCCGGCACCACCTCGCAGGCGGTATCCGTGTACATGTATTTAATCACATCTGAGGGTGAGGGATCGGGCGAGGCGGCGGCACGCTGGGCGGCGCGCGCGTTGCGGTCACGCACTTTCTGCTCCAAGGCGGCCAAAGTATCCTTGTTCAAAACCCCGGCCTCCACCAGTTGGCGCGAGAAGACGGCGATGGGATCCAGCGCTTTCCAAGCCGTTTCCTCGTCCTTGGTGCGGTATTCCGTGCGCGGGTCGGTCAACGAATGACCGTAATAGCGATAGGTATTGAGTTCGACAAGGTAAGGACCCTGACCTTGCCGACAACCCCCGGCGGCGCGCCCAATGGCCTCGCGCACGGCCAGCACATCCATGCCGTTGACGACTTCCGCATGCATGGTGTTGTCGGCGAAGCCCGCGGCGCGGCGCGCCAGCATGGAGACCCCGGTGACTTCATTGAGCGCGCGGCCGGTCATGCCATAGTGGTTGTTCTGAATAACAAAAACGATCGGCAAACCGAAGGGGTGCTTGGTAATGTTGTTGGTATACTGGCCCATGGCCGCCCAGTTCAGGGATTCCAGCACGACGCCGTTGGCATAGGCGCCATCGCCCGCGAAACAGCAAACCACGCGCTGGTTCTGCAAATAGCGGCAAGCCATGGCCGCGCCGGTGGCAATAGGCACACCGCCGCCCACGATGGCATTGGCGCCCAGGTGATTCAGAGTGAAGTCGGCGATGTGCATGCCGCCGCCGCGCCCTTTGCAGTAGCCGCTTTCCTTGCCGAAAAGCTCGGCGATGGTCCTGAAAATATGGTCCTCGATGACCGCCTCCAGGAGATCGTCGTGCGTGGCGGCAACACAATTCGGCACGCGCCGGCGGAGCGCTTCATCGTTCATGGCGCGCAGGGCCACACAGCCCTTGGCAATACTGTCGCCGTGGCCGCGGTGCGTGCTGGTGATGTAATCCGCGCCTTGCAGGCCGGCGCACGCGCCGGCGGAAGAGGCTTCCTGACCTATGGAAATATGGGTCGGTCCGCGGTAGTTGAAATTCGGCAGGGGATCGTACGCGCCGGAGCGGAGCTTGACGATCATTTCCTCGAACTCGCGGATCGTCAGCATGTCTTCCATGAGCTGAAGGGCCTGGGCGCGATCCAGGCGACCGGAGGCCAGTTCCGCGGACAGGGAGCCCTTGAACTGATAACATGCGATGGCGCCGCATTGAACCAGCGAGGGATTGAAGTCCGGCTTGATATTGCTTAAATAATTCGGCATAGAAGGTAATCCTGTCCTACAAATGTTCAGAATCTTCGTGTTTCGCGAAGATTTGTTTGGCAGGGCGCGTTCGCTTGCGACTATCCGACTTGTCGAACGAGTCCGAAAGATCGGGGTGCCGCGGACAATCTCGCGAAGCGGAATAAACTCAGATCTTGGGCGCGTTCCGGGTCTGCGAAAAATCAATTTCGGCCACAAGCTTCCCGTCGGCTATTTCCCTCAGCACGATGTCCTCGATGTCCTCATCGGGATGGGCCGGCTTGACCAGGGGGCGATCCCCGAAAATCAGCTGTTTCACCCGCTTGGACACCATGTTGATCAGCACCGACGAATTGGGAACTCGCCGCTTAGCCGCTTCCAAAGAAATCAGATTCATGCCATATCCTCCAAAAAAACGCGTGTAGTATAAGAGGCCTTCCGCCGGTAAGCAAGTGTTTTATCAAATATAAAAAGTTCGGCGGCCCAGCCCGGGAATTACCCCGCGCCGGCCGCCGAACGAATTTTCTTCACACCACCGAACGATTAATACATGCCGTCCATGCCGCCCATGCCACCGCCGCCCATGCCGCCACCGCCACCACCCGCCGGCATCGGCTTTTCCTTTTCCGGAATCTCGGTCACCATGCACTCGGTAGTCAGCAGTAATCCGGCGATACTCGCCGCATTCTGGATCGCGAACCGCGTCACCTTGGTCGGATCAATGACGCCGTCCTTGACCAGGTCGGTGTATTCCGCCGTCGCCACGTTGTAGCCAAAACTGCCCTTGCTCTTCTTGACTTCGGCTACGACAATCGAAGCGTCAATACCCGCGTTGGCCACGAGCTGACGAATCGGCGATTCCAGCGCACGATTGATTATCCGCACGCCGATGGCTTCGTCGCCCTTGGCCTCGAACTTGTCCAGCACGGACTGACAGCGCAACAGCGCCACGCCGCCGCCGGCCACAACACCCTCTTCCACCGCCGCGCGGGTCGCATGCAGGGCATCCTCAACGCGCGCTTTCTTTTCCTTCATTTCCGTTTCCGTGGCCGCCCCAACGTTGATCACGGCGACACCGCCGGCCAGTTTCGCCAGGCGTTCCTGCAGTTTTTCGCGGTCATAGTCCGAGGTCGTTTCCTCGATCTCATTGCGAATCTGCGCGACGCGGCCCTGGATGGCCGAGGTCTTGCCGCCGCCTTCGATGATCGTGGTGTTTTCCTTGTCCACGGTCACGCGTTTTGCGCGGCCCAGATCGTCGATCTTCACGTTTTCGAGCTTGATGCCCAAGTCTTCCGTAATGCACTTGCCACCCGTCAGAATGGCAATGTCTTCCATCATGGCCTTGCGCCGGTCGCCGAAGCCGGGTGCCTTCACCGCGCAGGCCTGGAGGGTGCCGCGCAGGCGGTTGACCACGAGGGTCGCCAGCGCTTCGCCTTCGACTTCTTCCGCGATGATCAGCAGGGGCTTGCCGGCCTTGGCCACGTTCTGCAACAGCGGCAGGAGATCCTGCAGACTGGAAATCTTCTTTTCATAGATCAGGATGTAGGCATCCTCCATCAAGACTTCCATGGTCTCCGCGTTGGTTACGAAGTAAGGCGAGAGATAGCCCTTGTCGAACTGCATGCCTTCGACGACGTCGAGCGTCGTTTCGATGGTCTTGGCTTCCTCGACTGTCACGGTGCCATCCTTGCCGACCTTGTCCATGGCGTCGGCGATGATTTCGCCGATCTGCTTGTCGCCGTTGGCCGAAATGGTCGCCACCTGGCAGATTTCCGTGTGCTCCTTGACCTTCTTGCTCTGCTTGGCCAGGGCATCCACAACAGCCTCAACGGCCTTGTCAATGCCGCGCTTCAAGGCCATGGGATCGGACCCGGCGGTCACGTTCTTCAGCCCTTCGCGGTAAATGGCTTCGCTTAAGAGCGTCGCTGTGGTCG
>Ga0209749_1001091_pt1 | contig 27215 bp, 18 predicted proteins | sample EPASupsiteSAE347_FD_187267 | JGI IMG/M metagenome (GOLD analysis project Ga0209749, IMG submission 187267) | Bioremediated contaminated groundwater from EPA Superfund site, New Mexico - Sample SAE3-47 (SPAdes) (version 2) | ecosystem: Environmental > Aquatic > Deep subsurface > Groundwater >...
CGATCTCTAGAAGACCGCGAATCTCATCCAAGGATTTCGATTTGAGAAAACTCAATTGCGGCTTGTCCAGGGAGACGGCGGTTCCGCTGAACAAAACGACGCTCGGTTCGACGTTCGAGCTTAATCCGCCGCACGCGCTGGCGACGGCGCTCAATGCCGCCTCACGTTCCTGTGGCTCAATTGATGGGGAATTGTCCACGACGAAGACGACTTTAAAGGTTTCCTGAACGGTTTGTGTGGGCACCTTCGGGTCGAGCATCGCGAGAATGAACAACGAAAGAATGGAAAGTTTCAGGAAAAGTAATATTCGCTTCCCGGCGGCTGAAACGAATATCGGCGTTTTGATCCACAACAATGCCATCAAAAGTGCCGGAACCAGCCACCAAAGCGATGAACAATCACCCCAAACGATCATGAACTTATCCGACTCCGTTTATCATATGTGCTCGACATAGTACGATACAACATTCAATTTCGACGTATGAAAAAATACCATTCGCCCAGCACGAGAATGAAAGCCATGCCTAAAAGCGCTTGCCATGGAGACGAAGCCTGTTCCTTAAGTTTTTTGCCGTAATTTTGGGTGGCCGAGGGTGTTTTTGAGGATGCGGGAGCTATAAAGGCTTCGGAAGGCGACTCAAGGTTTACGGCCACGGTGATTCCGGGACGATTAGGAACGGCATGGAAACCGGCGTGCTCGGGTCCTTTCCCTTTCCACAAGGATATCAACCCGGGATGTCCGACCGGATACGACATCCGTGGGAAATTATCCTTGAGAAGATATTCCAAAATATTAAACAGAAGAACCGGAAGAAAAATGTTACCTTGAAGCGTCGGATGATCCGGGTCGAGGCCTACCCAGAGATGGGAAACACGGATTCCTTTCGTAAAAGTAACTTCCTCGGAAACAAGAGTGCCTTCAATCGCCTCGATCAAGGGAATACCGGGGAGGGTTCCGGGCTTAAGTGCATCGGGAGGAACGGCATCCCAATTCGTGAATTTCAGCAAGGGATGATCGGTATCCCAGGGAAGAATTCCGCCCGCTTGCGTTGCTTTCGTGCCGACAAGAAATCCGCATGTCGGGATGGATTTGGCTTCCAACGGAATCGATCCCTTCGCCATATATGCGGCGGCTTCCGTCGCCACCATCGGGAGATGGAAGGGGACGAAATCGACCATCGGCATCGATTGTTTCAATTTCCATAAAATCGAAGTTTCGTAAACGTCTAAAAAAACTTTCGGTTTGAGCCCCGGATCGCAAAGGAACCATTTGTCGTCGGCCGGTGAACAATTCTTTGCGTTCGGAGCAACCAATGAGATAATCTGTTTCGGAGTCGGAATCGTCGGAAGCTGAATATTGTTTCTTTGCCGCGGTGAAAGCGAGACTGTCATGGGAAAACCGTCGACGGATCCATATTCGACGTTCAGGGTCGCGTTGACAAGCTCCGAATTGTCGTTGAGAATCACGAGCGATGCGGACATCTCGCCGGTAGCGGGATTCCAGACTGCTTCGGAATCTATTACGGCCACGTTCCCGTTTTCCTTTCCGAATGTCTCGATGTTTATCGCGGTTTGCGGCATGAAATTACTCGGAAAATTAGGATTCAAGGTGTCGGTCAGGACAAAAATTTCATCGGGGCTCATCCCTTCGAGGTCGCGCAACATTCTCATGAACTTTTCATTTGACGGCGTTGCGGAGTGCTGTGTGTCTATTTTCAGCAAGGCGGCAAGCGCCGATGTGGAATCATCGACGTAAGAAATAACCGGGATGATCGATGCACCTAGAGCATAAACGGCGGTTCGTCCGGAAAATCCGGAGCACAGATCGCAAGCCCGCTCACGCGCCGCTTGAAACCGTGAGGGATGGACATCCGTAGCCTGCATGGATGCCGATACATCCAAGATGATGATTCGATTTAAACCGCCGCCTCCCGTTCCGGATAGTCGCGCCATGGCCAAGACTACGAAAGTGATCACCAGAATTTGAAACAGCAGGAACAAAGAGTTCTGAAATTTTTGCAGAAAAGAATTCGGTTTCAATTTTGAGAGAACTATTCGCCAAATCAAATTTGAAGAAATGATGCGTTTAGTCGGCTTCGATTTTAAAAAATGCAGAGCCAGTACCGGTATCAAGGCCAGGAAACACCACAGAAAGTCGGGATTTAAGAACGACATCAGATCTTCGCCTCCGCATGGGAAACCTCGAAGAGTTTGAGCAGGGTCGACTCGAAAGGCGTTGAAGTCAAGCCTTGATGATAAGTCATTCCGTGGGTTAAAAGAAATGACTTGAGTTCATCGATGGTGTCCTTTAAAACCTCTTCGTAGAGAGTTAAAGCCTGGTTGTTTACCTGAAGCGTGACTTTCGATTGGTCTTCGGCATCAATGAAATCAACAAGACCGGCGGATTGAGGATTCATTTCCTCAGGAGTTAAAATCTGTACCAGGTTGATCTCGAATTTTTTATATATCAGTCGTCTGAGTCCGGCGAAAATATCGGCTTCGAAAAAGCCGTCGGTAAGTATGAAAATGACTCCGGGTCTTTTTGTTTTGGCGATGAAGAGTTTTACGATTTCTTCGAAAGATGTGGTTTTTCCCGAAACCTGTTTGTTTTCCAAGAAACCCATGATGCGATAAACATGGCTTCGGCGAAATCCGCCTTCAGAGGCGGAGTCAAGGTTTTGCGAAAAGCTGTAAACGCGTGCGACGTCTTGATGCTGAAGAGCTATGTAAGAGATCGCGGCTGCAAGTTTTCTTGCGTGATCGAATTTGGAAGGTTGACCGAAATTCATCGAGCCGGAGCAATCAAGAAGTATCGATACGGTCAAATCCTCTTCGTTGTGGAATTTCTTGATGTATAACTTTTCCAATCGCCCGTACAAGTTCCAGTCGATGAACCGCAAATCATCGCCGGGGTGGTATTCCTTGTATTCCGCGAATTCGGCCGAGGCGCCTCGGTTCGGACTTTTGCGATGACCGATCTTTTCACCGCGAAAGTGACGTTTGGTTATTATGTTTAAAAGTTTAAGATTCTTGAAAAATTTGATATCAAAAAGCATCGAAGTGCGGTCTCATCTGATAATTAATAAAATCACTTGCCGGAATTGGGGACGAAAAAGTCTTTAAGAAAAGTTTTAAACGATGGTGGAACTCGATGTTTTCGGCTGAATTCATCTACTTCGCGGCTTTTAGCCATCGCTTCCTGTTCGATTTTTAAACGAATTTTATCCTGGTCGTTCAGGAGCGCTCCCTTTTCAAAATCGGAGAGAAGTTGAGCCGTTGTGGCTGTTTGGTTATCTTTTTGGCCGTCGAACATTTTCTTGCCGCCCTTGATCGGATCGGCTTTTCCCTTTTTCAAAAGCTCCTTGGGATCTTCCGTTAATTTCCCGCCAGCGGTTTTGCCACCCTTACCCATACTATTATCCGTATTTTTTTGGGCTTTCTTCCATGGATCTTTTCCTGATGAGTTTTTATCGGCGGCATTTTCAGTTCCCGGGGTGTTCCCGTCTTTTTTCTCACCCGGCTTTTCTCCCGGCTTTCCTTCCGGCGAGGGTTTTGTGCCGCCTTTTTGGCCTGTTTTTGTGCCCTTTTTATCTTGTTGGCCTTGTCCGGCCTGTTTTTTTATTTGCTCCAGATTTTCCTGAATTTTCTTTATTGTTTCCTGTTGTTTGGCTATTTCCTTCAAAGCTTGAGAAAGCTTTTCTCCGGCCTTTTCCATTTCTTTTTGGTTGCCCATGGATTTTTGCATATCGTCCAGCGCTTTCTTGAGATCCTGGAGCTGTTCCGAATTCAAATTTTTCATGGCATCTTGAATATTATTGCGCAGATCTTTCTCTTGTTCTTTTGATAAGTCTTTCGAAAGCTGTTGAACCATGTTGCTTACGGATTTTCCCGCCTCGCTTGTCTTCCCGTCCGAGAGGTTTTTTCCGAATTCGCGGGTTTGAGAATTTCTTTCCATGGCGGCGCCCAATTTCTGCAATTCTTTGGAGAAATCTATTTTGTTCATTTGTTGCTGCATTTCTTGAGCGGCTTGTTGCTTGTCTTCATCGGTCTTGCCGTTTTTCATGTCATTGAGTTTCGATTTGAGGGAATTTTTATCGTCGGAATTCGTATTAAGATCTGAGACCTGTTTTCCAAGCTCGTTTATAAGAAAATCCGGAATGGAAGAACCGCTTTTCTTGGGTAATAAATTCCATATTAATAAAAGGATGAAAAGGGAAATGAGGATTGCTCGTTCAATCTGGTCGCGGCGAGGTTTTCCGGGGTATTCAATGATTTTTGACCGGCGATCGGCTTCTTCCATCAGTTCGCGTAAAACCGGACTATCATTTTCCTGAGATTGAAATTCGTTGGCTGTAGTCAGAAGGTCGCGGAGCCGAAAATCCAGGTCGATGGTTCGCGCCACAACGGGCATGGCGAAAGCCCATCTTATTCTAACGACCAAAGGGAGAGCGATTAAGGGAAGAATTGCCGCAGGAAGAAATGCGGGCCAATAAAATCGATATAGGCAAAAAGCAAGAATTACGATAGCCGGGATGCAAAAGGCGCGCGTTACCAGGGTGAGACGTCGGTTGAAATCCCTATCTTCAAAATACTTTTTCCCTTTTTCCAGGATTGCGGTGAAGGGTCTCATAATAAATCATTCTAAGAAAACGCTCGCGGCATGTCAACGCATTGTCATTATTAAACTAATGAAGCGCATAAAAGCTAACCAAAGTTGGGGCAAGAAAAAAACGCGGAGACGCCGAGGCGCAGAGAATGGCTATTAGAGGTGTTTTCTTCGCGCCTGCGCCGCGGTGAAAAATTCCCTTTGATTTTTTCCCCGCTTGGGCAAATAAAAAAATATTTTGATATTCCTCTTGCAAATCCGACAAGAACGTTATAAATTCCCATGCGCGGGAATTATCCCGCACAAAATTTCTGAAATCTAAGGGGGAAACTTTGATATGAAGCTTAAGCATTTTGCGGTAATAGTGCTGGCCGTTTGCCTTATGTGTCCGGCCCAAGCGGTCTTCGCAAAGGGCACCATGGCCAAGATGCGGGATTGGTTCAAATCCAAGAAACAATCCACAACGGTAACCGGTGTTGTTGAATCCGTCGAAGGCAGAAAGATTATGTTCAAGACGGACGATGGTCAGGTTCTCGAGTTAACCGGGCGCAAATCGGAAAAAATCGTCGAGCATAAAGGCGCGACTTTGCGCGTTTTCGGAAATGTTCGCAAACCCGATCCCAAATACCCCAATGGCGGAATTGAAGTAAGAAATTTCCGGGTGACTGAAGAAGCTAAAGCTGTGGCTCCGGCACCTGTTTCCGAACCCGAACCCGCTCCGGCCCCAGAGCCTGCCCCGGAACCCATGCCCGAACCGGCTCCGGCTCCTGAACCCATAGCGGAACCCGAACCTGTTGCAGAACCCGCTCCGATTGCTGAACCCGCTCCTATAGCCGGAGAAACCGGTGAAGGTAAAGCATCCAGTTATGTAGTCGAAAAGGGTGATACCTTGGCCAAGATCAGCAAGAAAGTCTACGGAACCACCAAAAAGTGGAAGAAGATCGCTGAAGCAAACAACATCAAGAATCCGAAATCCCTGAAGGTCGGGATGACCCTCCAAGTTCCTCAATAGTAAGTTCGATTGTTGATTTTCGAGGGGAGGCTCCTTGGCCTTCCCTCGAATTGAATTTCATACAGTGTCGGTTTCTTGGTAGTGTCCGAAATTAACTAAAATTCAACGCAGAGCCGCCGAGATGCAGAGGAAACTCATGAAATTCATGATGATTTTCTTTTGTGTTTCTGCCGTAAAAAAAGTTAAAATATGACACCACCGGTTTCTTTGTTTTAAACTTTTCTTTTACTTTTCAACAAGCAAGGCGACTGATTCGGGATCGAGCAGCCAATCGCATGGATGTTTAGCCGCGAATGCGGCGGCCGGGAGATGGTTGTTTTTTCTTGAAAAGATATGTTTTAAAATCGCGGCTTTCTTTTTTCCCGCTATCAGAAAAACGGCTGTCTTAGATCGGGCCAGAAATTGAAAAGTCATCGTAAACCTGAACGTTCGCAGGCTTTCAACCCAAACCGCCTTGAAATATTTCCCTTCGAATTCGCGTGCGGGATTGTCGATTTCAGGCTCTCTCCAATCCGTTTCAGGGAAAAGCGAGGCAAAGTGCCCATCTTCGCCTAGGCCTAAAATCTGCAAATCCATTCGCCCGCTCGGTCGATCTTCGCGCGAAAATTTTTCATTCAGCAGTGCTTCATAACTTGCGGCGGTTTCCAAAGGTTTATCTTTTATGACTTCGATGGGATAAAACCTCATGCGGTCGAAGTGTCCGCCCGCCAAGAGCGATTCCCGGATCATTTTTTGATTGCTGTCGGGATGGTCCGCGGCGACGTTTCTTTCGTCGGTTTGGAAGGTCTCTATGGGTCCGGTTGCGGATTCCCGCATGAGAAATTGTCCGAGATAAGAGTAGATTTGCCTTGGTGTGGCGCCCCCTGATAAGCCGATTGTCAAAGGCGACTTGCTTGGGGGAAACTCCGCGATGATTTGCCGAAGCCGGGAAGATGCTTCCAAACTGAAAGCATCGACGGAAGAAGAAACCCAAACCCTGCCTAATTCGGATTTAAAAAGAAGTTTAGGAAGTTGTGGTTTAATGATTATTTGTCTCAATCGTGGGAAAGTCGTCGCCAGGATTTTCCATCGGCTTCCAACATTTTTTTTGCTTCAATCGGACCATCGGTTCCGGCAGCGTATTTGTTCAACGGATTCATCTTCATATCAGACCAACCCTCGAATATCGGATCTATAAATGCCCAAGCTGCATCGATTTCATCATTTTCAAGAAAAAGCGAAGGGTCGCCGTGAAGAGCGTCGACAAGCAGGCGCTCGTAAGCATCGGGTTTATAGTCCGTGAAACTTTGTTCGTATGAGAAATTCATGTCTACGGCGGAAAATAGAAGATTCATGCCGGGTATTTTCGAATTAACGATCAGATGTATCCCTTCGTGTGGTTGAACCCTTATCAACAGAACATTCGGTTCGCAAATACCGGCTGATGGGGGAAAAATACTACCGGGAACGGATTTAAAAAACACCGCGATTTCCGTTAAGCTTGTAGTCAGCCTTTTTCCTGCGCGAAGATAAAAGGGAACTCCGGCCCACCTCCAGTTGTCAATGAAAACCTTCATTGCGGCATAAGTTTCAGTTGTCGACCCGGCCGGAACACCCGCTTCTTCGAGATATCCCGGTATTATTTTCTCGTTCTTTCGTCCGCCGCAATATTGGGCGCGTAATGTAAATTTATGTGTTTGCTCGGGTTTTATAGGTGTTATCGCGCTCAGGATCTTCTTCTTTTCGATTTTGATGTTTTCCGGCCCGTGGGAAATCGGAGGTTCCATTGCAGTCAGACAAAGGACTTGTAAAAGATGGTTTTGAATAACGTCGCGCAGGATACCGGCGCGATCGAAGTAGCCGGCGCGCGATTCGACGCCGATCTCTTCGGCGAAGCTGATTTGGACGTGGTCGACGAACTGGCGATTCCAAACGGGTTCGAAAAAAATATTCGCGAACCTCATGACCAAGATGTTTTGAACCGCTTCTTTTCCGAGATAATGGTCGATGCGAAAGATTTGATCCTCACGGGCGACATCGAGAATTTTATTGTTCAATTCGCGCGCGGACGACAGATCATAGCCGAAAGGTTTTTCCACGAGCAGCAGCGTCGGGCAATGAGTGATATTATCCGTTTTATTCAGCAACGGCGCAATCGCCTTTAAAAAAACCGGAGATTGATCGGGTGGAATCGCAAGATAAAAGAGTCTGGCCGGAGCGGCACCTTCGTGTTCCAGATCGTTCAGGGATTTTTTCAAAAGAGCTGAAGCATCAGGCTCGCTGGGATCGAATTTCACGTAGTGCAATTTCGGAAGAAGCGTCTCGAACCCTTTGGCGCAAACCGATTCCGCGTATGTTTTTGCCGCCAATGAATCTTTGAGAAGCTTGACGAAAGCTTCTTTATTCATCGCCCGTCGACCGGTGACGACGACGTGAAGATCGGAAGGAAGCGCTCCGATGGCTTTTAAACGGCATAAAGCAGGAATCAATTTCCTGCGCGACAAATCGCCGGTTCCGCCGAAAATTACAAGCGAAGAAACACATCGGAAATTCGTCATTCCTCTGATTGTCATTTTCGCCTCAGCGTTTTGTCACGGCATGGCCGCCGAATTTGTTGCGCAAGGCGGCGAGAAATCTGTGGGAAAAGGCATTTTTCTCACGGGATTCGAAGCGGGCAAATAAGGCGGAAGCAAAAACGGGCGTGGGTACATCACTTTTAAGGGCGGCTTCAATTGCCCAGCGGCATTCGCCGGAATCTTGGACTTGTCCCGCCAAACCATTCAAATGTTTATCATCTTGGAAAATCGATTCTGCAAGCTCCAAGAGCCATGATTTTACGACACTGCCGTGATTCCATAAGCCGGCTACATCGGCGAGATTCACATGCATGCCGCTTTTCTCAAGCAGTTCGAAACCTTCGGCATAAGCTTGCATCATTCCATATTCGACGGCATTATGCACCATTTTGACGAAATGTCCGGTTCCTGCTTCACCGACTCTCGACCAACCGGCGGGTTGCGCGAGCGTTTCGAAGAGCGGTTTAAGTCTCGCGACATCAGCCTGGGTTCCTCCGATCATCAAACAGTAACCTTTTTCCAAACCCCAAATTCCGCCGCTGGTTCCGCAGTCGACGAATCCGATGTCGCGTGCTTTTATGTCTTTTTCCCTGCGTATCGAGTCTCGATAGTCGGAGTTGCCGCCATCAACGATCAAATCGCCGGGTTCAAGAATTTCGGCGAGACTTTTTACCGTCTCTTCGGTCGCTTGCCCCGAAGGAACCATGGTCCAAACGATTCTTGGAGATTTCAGCACGGATGTAAATTCCTTCATCCGGTCGACCCATATCCCGCCGGCGGTTATCGCTTCTTCTTTTTTACCGTCGGTCCTCGCCGTACAAAAGACTTTATGACCGCCGGCGGTCAGGCGTTTTACCATATTCATGCCCATTCGTCCAAGCCCGATGAATCCGAGTTCCATCTCGTTTCTCCTTATGTTTTCGATATCGTATCGGTAAAGTCGGCCTTACCGTTATGTTTTCTTAGACCCTGTTGGAAAATAATCGGATCATCTGGTTGTTTCCTTACAGGCTCTTATGGCCGGAAATCCCGGAAATTCGTTACAGTTAGTTGCTGACAAGGCCTTATTCGGAAACCGGGATATCTTCAAAAGATGCAGCCTCGTTGGCAAGTTCGGTTTCATTTTCGACCGCCGGCGCATCCGGATCGGTTTCCTCATCATCCGTCACGGCCGGCGTGTCGGCTAGAGCGGTTTCACTTTCGGGATCGGAAATAATTACGTGAAAAGCCGGAAGCAAAGCCGCGACTCCGGGAACAAGCCTGGGCAGAATATTTTCAGCCAAATCAACCGGCTTGAGTTGTTTGCCCTGAAGCCACGCTACGACAATCGGCATTACAGGATGGAGAGTCGAGCCGTATTTTGAGAGGCCTTCCAACAATAGATTTCTGACCGAGGAATCCTTTGTAAAAAGCATCTTCTTAATCTCAGGAAGGAAAGCATCGCTTTTTTCGGCGATTTGCAGAAGAGACTCCGCTATAGCCGTTCTGAATTTTTTGTTGGGATCCTTTAAACAGTCGAAAAGAACGGGAATTGCCGGCAATGCGCATTGTCCCCATCCGCCGATAATTTTCGCCGCACGAATTCTGAGTGCGCCCAGGCGACGATTACGTAAAATCGCGAATATGTCTTTCGAGGCTTCATGAGTCGATTCGCCTATTGTTTCGGACAAATCAAGCGCCGCTCTGATCAGACGAAGATTTCGCCCGGATGCCAACATCCGGCGAATTGCGGGCATCGCGTTATGCCCGAGTTTTGTTAGTTTATCAAACGCTTCGCGGGATTTTCCCGGTAGGGACAAATCTTGAATGATATTTTCAGTGGATGACGCCAAGTCGATATCATGCTTATTGATAGCTGCAAAATGAAAGCCGGTTTTCGGGTAGGGCGGATTAGGCGCTGGCGCCGTAATCCGCCGAGCTTGAGGAGTTCTCGAAAGGCAGGGCTTAATAACATCACCGAAGGCCGGATAATAAATCGCGGTGAAAGTAAAACCGAATAAGAAAAAAAAACATTCGATTGAAATTCGCAAACGATGATTCAGGGCTCTCGAAATTGGTGAAACACGGCACCTCATAACGTAGGCGATTATAACATAAAATTCATTATTACCGTTTTTTTTAAAAAGATTTCAGCAAATACTGGAATCTCACGACGGTTTGTGGTATCTTCCGATTTCAGTTTGATGATATTTCCATCTTCCAGGAGGGTAATAAAATGAAGAACGTTGAATTAAGTATCGAGGGCAACATTCTAACCATCAAGGTCGATCTGACAAAAGAATACGGACAATCATCATCCGGAAAATCCGTGATAATTGCGACGACCGAAGGCAACTACACTCTTCCCGGTCGCGAGGAAAAACTCGGACTCAACGTATATAAGAAGAATTAGTTTTTTTTCGCGAATTCTAAATTTTCTCCAAGACACGTTTGCACCTCACCTATCAGGGAGATGTAATACGGCCGCCTGCTGAAGCCGCCAGTATAATTTTACAGGCGGTGGTGGGGTGTCCTTTTGCCGGATGCCGTTTTTGTGGGGCCTATCGGAATGTGGTTTATTCGCCGAGAGCAGTCGGCGAGTTCGAGCGGCATTGTGAGTGGGTAGCCGGAATGTCGGCGCGGGAAGATGCTCGCGTTTTTCTTGCCGACGGCGATTTGATGTTTCTTTCGGCATCGCAAATTTCAGCGTATATGGAAGTTGCCAAGGAAACTTTTCCGTTTGCCCGACGGTTTTCCTGTTATGCCGGTGGAAAAGGTTTGATCGGCAAATCAGCGGATGAGTTGGCGCGATTCAAACGTGAAGGTTTAAATACCGTTTACTTGGGTCTTGAAAGCGGTGACGAAAGCATTCTTAGATCGGTCAATAAAAGTGCAACCGCGCAGGAAATGACGACGGGTATTGTTCGCGCTCAAAATTCAGGAATTCGAGCTTCCGTTATCGTTCTTCTGGGATTAGGCGGTAAAGCTCATTCAAAATCGCATGCATCGAATACAGCCGCCGTTTTGAACGCCATGCAGCCGAGAATGATAAATTTTCTTACGCTTATGCTCGTTCCCGGAACGGAGCTTCATGCATCGGCTTTAGCGGGTGATTTTCTGCCTCTTGATTGGCGGGAGATGCTAGATGAGCTGCGGGATATGATATCAAATTTGAAGCTTACGCGTTCGGTGGTACGGGCGAATCACGCTTCATCATTTCTTCCCTTGGAGGGCTCTTTTCCCAAGGACAAAGAGAATTTTTTAGAGCGCATTGATCGGGCACTTGCCGGGAAGTCGCAGCCGATCCCGGATTTTATGCGGGGTTTGTGATCGCTTTTATATCCTTCCGTGGAAATATTCCACCCTTCAACCTTTCGGATATCCTTTGTCGTTCCAGCGTTCATGGTGCTCGATCGTTCCATCAATAAATGGAATGAGAAATTTCGAACCGGTTTTTTGAACTGGTTGTTGGAGGGTGTGAAATGCGTAAAATGAGTTTGAATACGATTGCATTTTTATTGTCGATTTGTTCGATTTTGGGCGATTTACCTCTTTGGGGGCAAAATCATGTTGCTTCGAAAACGACTTCGATATGTTTGCGAAGCTGTTCTTGCCGCGGCGGCGACGACAAACCGTATAATTTCAGATCGATTGACGGGAAATTGTTCGCGGGGGGAAGTCTTCTTAACCCTCTTCCGCCGAAAAATTCCCTCGAAAAAGTCACGCGAATTCTTCGTTATCTCAAGAAACTCGGTGTAAAATCGATAATAGCTTTGCATGTTCCAATTTCCGACAATGATGAGCTTGCGATTCTGGAGAAAATTTGTAATCAGGAAGGTCTCACGCTTATCAAAAATAGAATGAACGCGGCGGAAGTCCCAAACGCATCGCAAACGGACGCCATTCTGACCGCGATCGACAAAGGCGCATATGTTCATTGTCAATGGGGTTGCGATCGAACGGGAGGCATTATCGCCAAATATCTACGCGTAAGAAAAGGATACACCGGAGAACAGGCATGGAAAGCGATTATTCCGGACGGCACTCACTCGGGGCCAATAAGCGGTTTTAAGAAAAAGATCGGAAACAAGAATTTGGTTTTATATTTTTGGCCTGAAGTTGTGAATGAGAACCGCGATGTGTGCGAAATTTACGGTATCCCGTTTCGAGGGAATCGGAGCGACAAAAGTAAATAAAAATTTATGACAACAGCCCGGTGTAATATATTACAAGCAATGTTGTACCAAGTCAGGGCAATTGCATGAAATTGATGAAATCATTACCGAGAGCCGATTGTAGGGGGGATTAGCAAGCCATCGCCGAAGCGTAATCCACCGTGAACTGAATGGAATTTGTCGATTTTTCGTGCGATTGTTCTGTGGATCAAGTTGAGGATGATGATGGGATGTCCCGATCGGGTAAAAATCACAGGAGAACCTGCCACATGTCGATCGTTAATTTTCGTATTCTGATTATCGCTGCAATTGCAACAATCGTTTTATTCCCCAATTTCGCCGTTTGTGAAAATCCTGGGGCGGCCAAGGAAATGATGAAAGTTGTAAACGAGATCGCGGAATTATTTCCGGGAAAAATCGTGCTTGGTTCGGATTCAAGCAATATTTCCAATTTCGAGATCGGTTATTTGGGTTTAAATACGGAGGAAACATATTCGCTTCTGGAAAAATGCGCGCAAGCCGAGTTTGGCGGCGAATCTTTTCGAATTAATGCCTTTAACGCCACTGCCAGCCCACGAAAAGACAGCCAAGACAATGTGCTTCTTGCCGGAACTCTGTTTCTTCATCCCGTTAAGGAAAAAGCGATTAAGCCGGAAGAGCATTTCATTTGCTCGCTTTTTTCTTCAGTCAAGAAAATCGGCGGGTTCAATCCGGCGGTGCAGAAAGACAAGCCGGCTCAATCGGGAGTAAACGGATGGTTTTCCAATCTTAAAATCGAACAGGATGGAACGGGAAGTGTTGTCGGGTTCGCGTTGGGTTGGCCTCAAGTCGTTGAGATCGCTACGGCATTGGCGTCGCAATCTTCAAAGACGATGTTGACGATAACCGAAGGTTTTCGAAATACGTTCGAACGCGTTCCCGTAGTCAGATTCGGATTCAATATCCAAAATATCACGACTGAAGGCGGAGTATTCGTTGCGACCGGCGATATTTTGAAACGTATGCATACTCTGTTCGAGAAGATCGAGAGTGCCGATCTTCGTCTCATGGACCTGCGATTGTCTCCTCCTCAAAAGAGAGGGAAGAACAAAATTTCTTTGTTGGTAGAATTTGGTTTTACGGCTATTGACGATCGGATTCCCTTATGGGGAAAAATTTTCTCGGAAAATGCAGTCAAATTCGACTCATTATCAATATCTGCATCCGCCGAAACCGATCCGTCATCGAACAAGGTGCTTCTTTCTTCCATGCTTCTCGGTATGATTTACTTCCCTGATTCGGCATCTGACTCGGCACAGGAATTTCCGACAGAAGCCTTGTCGACTCTTTTTACCTACGGAACCTTCAATCCCGGTATAACCAAACAATCCGGTGTCGATCCAAGTATAGGGGTGTGGCTTACAAATCTTCACATAGACACCGTCGGAAAAATCGCCCTAAGCGGTTATGCCCAAACCCCAAATAGTTTGAAATCCTTCGGTCAGGCCTTAAAAAAATCGGGTTTCTTTCCAACCCTCAAGTTGGACAAACCCAACAAAGTGCAGTTTTCAGGGGTAGCAGTCGGGCAATTCAACATCACCGGTAATATGAAATAATTCAGGGCGTCGGCGGTTCTTGCGAAGGGTCATCGGGTGGCTCTTCGGCGTTCTCTTTCGGCTGAGCCGTTGCTTCTTCCAGCATCTCAGATGTGAGTTCTTCTTGAATTTCCTGAGGCAATTCAGTTTCCGTGGAGGCATTCGGCAATTCGTCGGGAACTGAAAGATCTTGAGTCGTATCGGTGATTATTTCAGGAAGCACATTTTCCATCGGCGGCGTATCGGCGGTTTTTCTCCGAAGTTTACTTAATACTAAATCTCTAATTTCGAGTAGTTTTTCTTTCAAAGACGCCTTTGATAAGGACTTAACGGGCTCAACCTGAAGCGATTCGCTTGAAGCCGGTGCACCCAATGGCTCCAGCCCCTGTAAGACTTGAAGAGATTCCTTCCGTGCTTTGATTTTCTTTCTCATCTTATCAACCCCGATTACGATAGCGCCTAAAATGACAACCAGGATCAGCCATCTTTTTTTGAACGTGGCTGTCCAGTACAAAGTAGCGGCGCCGGGAGGGGGCTTGCTCGCGGAGCAAGCTTTGGAGATGCTTATCAAAGCTTTGTCTAGATCCGGTTTTTTGGAATAGAGATAGTAATGAGCCAATGCAAAATGACCGATGGGATTCTTGGGATCTTTCTCAATTATAGCATCGGCAGCCGATTTAACCGAAGCATAGTTTACCTTTGCCGAATTCAATAAGGCGTCTATTCTTAGCTCGGCGCCTTCGCGAGTCTCGGCGATAGAGGGATTATCCTGAAATAAGCTTACCAATTCCGACCATTTCATTTCCGCTTTCAGGCTTTTAGCTTTTTCCAATGTGACCGCGGCGGCGGCGGATAAAGGCGGCTCGTCTTGAAGATCGGCATCGGTCGTATCGGAGGCAATCGGGGGGGTATCGGATGTCGGATTCGATGTAACCGCTGTAGATGCCGTTCCGATCGGGTGGGATTCCGAAAACAAGACGGTCGCCGATCCTTGTGCGATTTTTGAAGATGATGTCGCAACAACGGGCTTCTTGGCTGCTATCGGTGATGAAGCAATATGTGGAACGATCGTCGGCGAAACCGCTTTCGGCTGCTCAACCTTTACCGTTTTAATCTTTCCGGCGTCTGAAGTTTTTTTGCTCGTATCTTTTATAACGGGCATTGATGAAGCGATAATCGAGTGAGCCGCATTTTTAAATTCGCTCGGGATTTTTCTTTCGGGAGAAGCGATATTCGCGGATGCGGTGCCGGTTTGTTTCGCCGTAAAAGAAGCCGGTTTGTTTACGGATGCCGAGCCGATGACATTTTTTGGCGAAACGTTTTTCGAGTCGGTTGCGATTTTATTTGTTTTAATTTTCGATGGAAAAGGATTATTCGGTAAAGCAAGTGGTGGAAGAATGCGCGGCGCAGGAAGATTCCGTGCTTGTCGATTGTAAAGTCCGCCGTCTGTCGACGTTGCCGGCGGATAAATTACTTGGGGCGGCGGAAGTTCCTTCAAAATCTTGAACGGATCGGGCCGGGCTTGAACACCAGCCAGGCAAGGCGTCGTACTTATATGTGACAAAAGGAAAAAAAAGATCAGAACAACGATCATTTAATAACATCCATGGGCGTTCGTTTTTTTTTGCGGTTTTGTCATCGAAATTTGGACGGCATTATCTCTTTGTATTACGGCAAGTTGGTCGCATCGCTCATTCTCAGGATGTCCGGAATGCCCGCGAATCCAAACCCATTCTATCTGATGTTTTTGCGAATGTACGATAAGCATTTCCCATAATTCACGATTTTTGACGGGTTGCCTGTTGGCCGTTCGCCAGCCGTTCTTTTGCCATTTGTCGATCCATTTGTCCTTGAACGCTTTAGCCAGGTATTGACTGTCGGTTTGTAGAATAATCCGGCATGGTTCCTTCAAACAATCAAGAGCGGAAATGCAGGCGGTCAATTCCATGCGGTTATTCGTCGTCATGGGTTCGAAGCCGGAAATTTCCTTTTCCAATCCGCCGAACCGTAAAATGGCTCCCCAGCCGCCCGGCCCCGGGTTTCCACTGCACGCTCCGTCGCAAAACACTTCTACGGTTTTAATCGCTTCTTTCATTTTTTCACCTGTCAGCGTATATTGTTAATTCGTCGACCAAACATCGTTGATCGAACCGGTGACTTCATCGCCGCCCACCAAAAATATTCTACCATTTAAAATTCCGGAACTCGACCAGACGCGCCGGGAAAAATGCGCGGAGTTCTCGGAGTCGTCATCGACGATCTTGGTCCATGTCGCACCGTCTCCTGAAGACCAAACATCGTTTCGATATACCTCCCAACCTCCGCTGTCGAGACCTGCTCCGCCGATCAGCCAATATTTGCCGTTGAATGGAACGACTGTCGCGCCGTATCTGCCCGGAAATGCCGCATGTTCCGATACCCTGGCCCAAATGTTGCCGTCGCTTGAGGACCAAACATCGTTGAGGGGGCGATAAATACCTTGAGCGTCTTTTCCATATCCGCCCCATATCCACATTTTATTGTTGATTACTCCGGCGGTTGAATGACGCCGAGGAAAGAAATTCACGATTGCACCTTTTTCCGACCAATTAACGCCGTCGGCTGAAACCCATGTGTCGCCGAGAACAAGGGGGTTGCCGTCCTGATCGAGAGTTGTCCCGCCGAACATCCACATTTTATTTTGGAAAACCGCCATGGAATGTCCGCCTCTGGCCCAGAATGCGGCGGAACCGGTCGCGAGATTCCAACTGGTACCGTCGGCGCTCCACCAGACATCATCGAAATAATCGATGCCTGAACCGGTATCGTATTCGCCGCCGACAACCCATAGTTTTCCGTTGAATACCAGACAGTTGTGGTCGGCTCTCGGAAGAAATCTTGTTCCGCCCGGAGCCGTATTATTGGCGAGGACTTGCGTCCAGGATGTTCCGTTCGAGGACCGCCACACGTCGTTCAAATAAGCGCCGTCATTTCCGCCGATCAACCACAAATAGCCGCTGAAAGACGCCAGCGAATGGCGCGATCTTTGGGAAAATTGGCTGCCGGCCGCATCGGCAACCAAATCCAAGCGCCAAATCGATCCTTCCAGGCCGATCGTAGTAAACTTGGAATTAAACGGCGATCCGAAAGTATTTCCATGAATATCCCGCGCTGATGTGTTGACGTTGATGAAATAAACCGTCGAAGCCGTAAGCGGGCTGGAAGGCGTAAAGACCATCGTAGCTGCATTCCAGGTAAATGTTCCGGAGACGGGAACGGTTCCCTGAAGCAGTTGAAAAGCGTTTTCCGTGACCGAATGATTCATCTCGCGGGAAAATGTCAAACTTACACTCGTTTCGGTAGCGACGTTCACGGAGTTGTTGTTGGGATTTTCTCCGCCTGAAACGACTTGCGGCCTCGCTTCGGTCGTGAAAGCCGTCGAATATGGTTGAAACAAGGAAATGCCTCCAAGATCCGCGGCATATGTGGAAATACTCGCGACATAGGGTGTCGAGTATTCAAGAAAGTTGGGAAAAGACGCCGTTAAAACCGTCCCGGTGGCCGACCACGAAAACTGTGTAACGGCTGGGTTTGGATAAATTGAAAAAGCATTTTGAGTAACGGTTTCATTCATTTGATGGTCGAAGCTGAAAGTGATCGTAGCGGTGCGCGGAACATCAATGGTTCCGGGACTTGGGAGGATGTTGAGCACTCTCGGTGCCGTAACCGTTTCCACGGTAAATTGAAAGGACACGTTTGTTTCCAGGCGGCTTCCATAAATATCGGAGGTTAGCGGGTCGATCAAAACTTGGTAGGTTTTTCCGCTTTCATAACCTCCGGAATATGAAATCGCCATAACTTTGTTTTGCCCGGACCACGACACTCCTTTGGAACCCAAAGGGGTGGGGATAACACTTACCGAGGCCGGCACAGTATTGACCGGATTATTGAACGTCAGCACTATCTGACTTTGGATGCCTACATTAATCTCGTGATCGAGCGGGAAAGTCTGAACAATTCTCAAAGGCGGATTCTGTACGGTGGTAAATTTATATCCCCAAGAGCTTGGTAATTTATTTCCCCGAGAATCTTTCGCCGAATCCGCAACCACGACGATTATGGACGAAGAAGCCGGCAGAGATGAAGTCGGAGTGAAAGTCACGACATTTGCGTTCCATTGAAAAATACCCGGAATCGATTGATAATCCGCTGAAACTGAAAATGCCGATTCGACGCTTGTTTGATTCATTTCCTTGTTGAAACCGATACAAATGAAGGAGTTGGTGGCCACTCCCGCGGCATCCGGAGCGGGGTATTCGCTTCCGGCAACGACGGCAGGCGCCGATTCGGTGGTAAAAGAAGCGCAAAAGGGTGTCAAAAGCTTTATTCCGGATACATCTTGCGCTTGGGTGGAAACCGTTGCTTCATACATTTTGTCGAAAAGAAGCGGGATTGAAAATCCTATTTCCAGGCGCGTATCGTTGTTGGTCCATGAAAAAGCGGGATTTGCGGACGGTGTCGGGGCAAGGGAAAATGCCTCCTCGGTTGTGCTCGTCGCCATGGTGCGGCTGAATGATAAAATCATTTTTCCGGAAACGGGAACATCGGTCGCACCCGGCGTAGGCTCGAAAGACGATATTTTCGGAGTAATAATTTTTTCGATTGTAAACGAAATCGGTATGATTACGGCCAGCGGAATTCCGAAAATATCTTTTGCTGATGCGTTCAACGTGGCTGTATAGGACGTTTCGCTTTCCCAGCCTCCCAATGAAGTAATTACTAGATTTTTATCGGAGTTTGACCAGGTTTTGGTTATGGAACCGCTTGGAGCCGGAGAGATGTTGACCACGATGGTTTCCGTCGCCATTGTTCTGGAAAATTCGATCGCGATGGGGGAATTGAAGGCGACGTTCGTTGCGCCGTTCAATGGGTTAGTGACGACAACCGCGGGCGGAAGAAGATTTCTCGTAGTAAAACTGAACGCAAATGCCGACGACATTGAATTGCCGTTTGAATCGAGAGCCGCCGTGGAAACTGAGACTATGCAGGTCGAGGAAGCCGCCAGCTCGGATGCCGGTGAAAATTCAAGCGTTGATCCGCTCCAGGCAAATGTGCCGAAAACAGGCGTTCCGTTCGATGTTAAGCTGAAAGCGTTTTGGGTTGCGTTATGGTCCATCGTTTTTGAGAAAATCAATCTTATTTTCGTGTCGGTGGCTACATCGGGCGTTCCCGAAGCCGGATATTCGCTTCCGTTTACTACGACGGGAGGCGCTTCGGTCGTGAAAATGCTTGTAAAAGGTTTCGTCATAGCTATTCCGTCGAGATTTTTAGCCGCGGTCGAGACATCGATCGAATATGTTCGACCCAAATCAAACGGAAGAGAAAAAGAAATCGTTATAGTCATTCCGTCGCTTGACCATGAAAAAGCAGGAACACCTGACGGCATGGGATTAAAACTTATCGCACCTTGAACAGTATTTTGATCGACCGGTTGGCTGAAAGTTAAGGTGATGAGGGAGTTTTTAACCACATCGGAGGCGCCCGATGCCGGAGAAATAGCTACAATGCGTGGAAAAAGAATTTGTCGGGCGGTGAATTCGAATGATTTGTTTCCGGTTAATGCGTTTCCGAAAATGTCTGCGGCGACGGTTCCGACGCTGACTTGGTATTTCTTTTCGCTTTCGAATCCGCCGGTAAAATAATAATTTATGGTCGTATCGTCATTAGACCAGAAAACCGTTTTATCGCCCCGAGGCGTCGGATTGATATCTACGGAAACGCTTGGCGTCGCCATTTTCCCGCTGAATCGAATGATTATCGGCGAATCATACTCGACATCGACCGCGCCGGCGGCTGGAATCGTAGCGCTTAATGCCGGCGGCAGGTTAGGCGCCGTCTGAAAAGTCGAATTCCAAGCCTGTTGCAGGGTGTTCCCTCTTAAATCTCGGGCGGTAGCGGCGACTACGGATGTATAGGATCGATTGGGGAATAAGAATTTGCTTGGTAGAAAGGTCATTGTTCTTCCCAGCCACGAAATTGTGCCGGCAATGCTTTCTCCCTGCGAGCAAAGAGCAAACGCCGCATTGGTGGAAGTTTTGTCCATGTCCTTGGAAAAGGTTAGAAAAACAGCGGTCGAGGTTGCGATGTTAACCGCTCCGGATAAGGGAAATTCGCTTCCCGTAACGACTCGTGGGCTGAGTTCGGTGGTAAAGGCGGTATTGAATTCTCGTGTCAGCGTAACTTTGTTGAGATCGCGCGCTCCGGTTGAAACTATGACCTGATAGGTTGTTTCAAAATTCAACGAGGCCAGGAACGACAATTCCAGCGTCGATGTGTCGGAACTCCATGAAAAAACGGGTGTACTTGGAGGCAAGGGAATTATCGACAAGCTGTTTTTCACCGACGACGCATCCATGGATCGGTCGAAAACCATATTCAATTTCGTTGAGGTCGCGACATCGGTCGCTCCGGAATAAGGCGTGAAAACCGTTACACTCGGTGCCGTCGACGATCCGACGGTAAACAGAAATGAATTCGCGCCGGAAAGGCGATTGCCGAAAATATCCGCCGCAAGGGTGGAAACAACGACGTTATAGGTTCTATTAGCATCCAGCGCGTCCCCGAAAGTAATAGTGAGAGTGCGATCCGAGTCGGACCACTCTTGCTTGATTATCGAAGGCGATGTCGGAGTAATATTCAGCGCAACCGACGATGTTGCCATGGATTCGTTGAAGCGAATGATCAAAGCGGTGTTTCTGGGAACATCAATGGCCTGATTTGAGGGTAGAATGTCGGCAATGAGAGGAGGCGTGGAATCGGTCGTCGTAAAGGAAAATTCAAGAGGATCGCCGAGGGAGTTTCCGGCTGAATCCCGCAACGATGATGCGATTCGGCATATGTATGTCGTCAAATCGTTAAAGGGAACGATCCATGACACGCGTAAAGCCTTTCCGCCGTCTGACCATTCGAATGAGGGTGTTCCTGAAAGCGGAGGATTGATGCTGAATGCCGCGGATGCCGATTCCTGATCGATCGGTTCGTCGAACACGATCAACAAGGGTCCGTTGATGGCGACTTGAGTTTGACCGTTGTTCGGCTCGCTTCTTATCATCACCGGTGGGATCGTATCAATCGTTGTAAAGGAAAAAGAATATGGAAGGTTCAATGCGATGTCGTCGGAATTTTTCGCATTGGTTCCGATTTGTACCGTGTAAACGGTCGCATTCGCCAGCGATACTGAAAAATCGATCGTCAGCAAATCATGATCGGCATTCCAACTTAAACTTGGACTTATGGGCGGAGACGGTGAAATGGCCAATGCAGATTCAACCGAAGCAGTATTCATGGCCTGGCTGAAATCTATGGAGACCGTCGAGGATCGTGATACTCTTGTTTCGCCGTTCCCCGGATGTGTTTGCGTTATCGTCGGAGCTGCTCCCGACTGAGTTTCGAAAAAGAAGGTGACCTTGCTTCCCATCTTATTTCCGGTGCGGTCGCGAGCGGAAGGATCGAGCGTTATGAATACGCGCGAATTCGGAGGCCAATTTTGTTTGCCTGAAAAGGTTGCTTTGGTTCCGGATTCATTCCATGTAAACGATGCCACGCCGAATGACGGCGATGCCGAAATAGCGGTTTCAACGGAGTTGCGATCCATCGTTTCTCCGAATTGAAACCATATCGGTGTGTTGACGGGCAAACCGGTTGCGCCTGAGGCAGGGAAAAAGCTCGTAACAGTGGGCGGAGTCTTATCGTTTACGCTGAAAATCAAACTCGTTTCTCCAGTAAGCGGTCTATTGGCGGTATCGTGGATGCCCGCGGAAAAACTTGCGGTTATCGTAATTCCTTCGGGAAAGGAATTCGGCCAAGATATCGTTAACGTCTTGGCGTCTTGACTCCATGAAAAGTCGGGCGTTCCCGAAGGTTGCGGAAAAACCGAAAACCCGTTTTCAGCGGAGCTTTTATCCATTGCTGAGTCAAAAATAAAAACAATTTGATTAACTGGTCCGTCAACGACGCCGTGATTTACCGGCACGGTTGAAGAAATTTGAGCACCGAACGATGCGCTTGTTGTAAATGACACCTTCACGGATGCGGCCAGCGTGTTGCCCGAAACGTCGGCACAACCGCTTCCTATGCTTATTTCATGAGCAGATGATGCCGCCCACATATTTTCCGGTAGAACGGATACGATGTCGGCATTTTCGCTCCACAGCCAGGTTAAAGTGCCGACCGTCGGTGAAATTACACGAATATTGTTTTGTACGGTCTCTTTCTTCATCGCCTCGGAAAATTCCAAGCTGAGTCTGGCGTTCCTGGCTACTTTGATTGCTCCGTGAGACGGCGTTATCGATAGAAGTTTCGGAGGTTCCTTGTCGGTAGCTGATATGGTTGAGAAACTCCATTCGTAGATCTTTCCCAATGTGTTTCCGTCAATATCGTGTGTTGTCGCATCCAAGCTGATTTTATACGTTGCAGAAAGCGCCAGCGGTGTCGAAAACGAGATGTTGACTTTTCTACCCGAGGAATCCCAGTTGAAAGTCGTGGTTCCGACGGTCGGCGAAATTGAAAAACCTGATTCCAGAGATGGTGCCGACATTTCGCGATCGAAAAGCACCGTGACTGTTTTGCTCGGATTGACATTCGTCGCGAAATCAAGCGGGTCGGTTTGCACTACCCGCGGTCGAATGCCTTCGACTACCGAAAAATTCAGAGGAGGTGATTCGATTCTCTTTCCTTGGGAATCGAATATGATCAATTTCCAGGCCAAATCTTGTCGTTCCGCCAACATATCCGCTTCCGAGGCGGTCGGCGTATATTCGCCTTGTACATTGGCAAGAATGCGATGTAAAATTACTTCCGAAAATGAGCCGAGCGCGGGTGAAACTTCCATGTATCCGTTCGTAAAATTATCGCGAAAGCCGCCGATGTCCCATGAAAAAACGAGAGAATGCCTGTCGACGACGCCGACGGGAGCGAGCAACTCGACCTTGAGACCGTTTCCGTGAAAGCTGATTTCCCCTTCCTTCTCATAAATCAGGTTGTTTTGATCGGTTACGAGAAAATCCAGGATCAATTTTTCGGGAATCAGTGAAGAGGGTTTGCCGGCAAATGCGATTCTTAAGCTTGACGAAGCGGCATTATCGGTGAAATCAACGCGCGCAAAGCGATCGGTGAACAGCGAAACAGCTTCACTTTTTCCGTTGTTGAAAGTCAATATGCGCTTTTGTGAATTATCGATCCAATCGGCGATTTCGAGATCGCGGTATGTTAGGGGAATAAACGAGCAAGCGAAGTTCATTTGCGCGGATAGAGAACGGGCGTTTGAGGAAACCTCGAATCCGGCTTCCAAAAGAAGATCGCTCATCAGCAGCGGAGCTTGAGTTGCTATTATCAACGCAACGCTGGCGTTGAATATGGGCGCGGTTGTGAGCCCTTGAGGATAAGCGCCGTATGGACGGCGGGCGACGACCCATCGACCGAAATGATAGGTATCGAAAGTCGCGATATTCTTCACTTCATCGATTTGCGGGGTAAGCAGTCTGACGCTTCCGCTTTTATCGCGGTAAACCAAGAATATACCCGAAGAAGCACGCCATCCGGGCGTATTTCGGGTATCTACGCCATCCGTGGACGATATACCCGACAGAGTTGAAGACAACAGCGATTTATCCAGCGGAATCTCGATCCGGCATGCTCCGTTTGACCATTCGAATTCCGGATCGAATTTGACTTCATATTGATCGGAAACCGGAATGAATCCGGGCAACGAATCGAACTGAATATTCTGCATCGAAGTTCTCAATATGGAAATTGCACCGTCGGCTTTTAAAGCCCCAGCCGGGACTGCAACGCGCAAAAGTCCTTGCTGAAAATCAACGCTTTCGTTTTTCCCGACGAATTTTTGAAAAAGCTGAACGTTGATCGATTGTTCAGAATATGATGTATCTACTTGTATCGGATCTCTTAAGCATCCCCAAAAAAGGAGAAAGCTGCAAAGTATGACGAATAACGCTCCTCTGAAGCCTACGATCGTTTTTGTCGTTGAAGTCGTATTTCCCATATCCTCTTATTGAGTCCTGCCTTTCGAAAACTCATCAAGCTCGGCGGATTACGGTGCCGGCGTCTAATCCGCCCTATATCGCTCAGGGATGGCGTAGATATCCGAAATGCGCCCGGATGACGCGCTTTTTCGGGTACCCGAAAACCGGCTTTCATTTTGCAGCTGTCAATAATCCGGTGATATATAAAGAACCTGTATTAATATATCCCTCCCGTTTCTTGGTGTAAAGAAGCGGGTTGTTTGATGATAATCGGGAAAGCCGGCTTAGGGATGATGTTCAAACTTCGTTGTTAAAACGCGGCTTTTCTTTGATCTCGATCAAGATTGGTCTTTCTTTTCGATCGACGGTTTTTCCTTATGTTCCTTGAGATGTTCAAGGCAATAAGCTTTTCCTTCGGAGCCGCAGGCGGGGCAGGTACAATATCTGAATTCGAGTTCGTGGTTCGATTTTTCGCTTTCACCGCAGATTGCGCATTTATGTCGGGCTTCATTGGACTGCGAGCTATAACTCTCATTTCGCGCCAAACGTGCTTTACGGGTCACTCCGCGCGTAACGGCATTCCAGCCGTCTTTTCCGAAGAATACAAGGTAATTGGCGACTGATAAAAGCGCCATGATTTTGACCGGCAGCGAACCTAAGACAAGCATTGCCATGACTCCGATTCCGGACAGAAGCGCGAGATATTTCACCTTGACGGGCAGCACGAAAAAAATGAGGATTTCAAAATCCGGATAAACCGTGGCGAATGCGAAAAAAAGAGAGAGATTTAAATAGTAGCTTCCAAAATAATAAGTCGGAACAAGAAAAGCGATTGCTATGGTGGCGAGGGCACCGAACAGATAATAAACGGTCAGCTTGAAACTTCCCCAGTGTTCTTCAAGTCCGTCGGCGACCATCACAAAAATCATCAGTTCGAATAAAAGGTAAAATAAATTCCCGCTGGCCGGAACAAAAAGAAAAGTTATCAGACGCCATATTTCTCCGTGGAAGACAAATTGCATGTTCAACAATAAGAGATTTTCGGAGATTGTTCCCGTGTGATGCAACATAAATGTCAACATCATCAGCATCGAGATGTATCTTCCAAGCCCGGGAATGGTTACCCACCCGATGTTTTTTTCCAGTTTATCGAGAATAGCCATAATTACCGTATATTATTGATAGCTGCGAAAAAAAGTTTCGCGATATCGGATGTAATAATTTGATAATATCATTTTATGACGGTTAAACGATGACCTTTGGCGTCTATTTCACCGGTTTTCAGGTTTCGGATAGGTATCAACTCCGCTTCAACTAACTCGCCGCCGAGAAAAATCGGCATGGTTGCGATGAATTCCACGCGAAATTTGCGGCCATCCGCCGTTATATGCACTACGTTTGCATTTTCCACGGAATCGATTTTTCCGTCGATCCTGCACATGCGGTTCATTCGAAAACCTTTCGGAGTTTGCGCCGGTGCTTGGATATCATCTTTGCCGTCGCGAATGTCGGAAAATTTCGAGACTTTGGCGGGTTCGACGGCGGGCGGGTCTGAGCGTATCATCAACGTAAAAATCGGAAGAAATGCGAGGATCAGCACGAGTAACCCCAAACCTTGCCATAATGTTTGACTTTGTTCCCGGGAAACATGCGATGATATATCGTCCACGGATGGCGTAGATACCCGAAATACGCCCGGATGGCGTGCTTTTTCGGGTATATCTTCGGCGCATCTTGATGCTTCCCGAGAGCGAATGACCGATTGCACTATCGAATAAGGCTTGTCGGTGGTCGTTGATACCGCGGGAGCTTCAGTCGACGTGCCTGCTTTGATTTTTGGAGACGCCGGAGTCGATTGTTCGTCGACAAGATTGTTGGCAATGTTTTTATCATTCATAGTCGGATCTTCCTCGCGTTTCCTGATTTGGTTGGGAAAATCAAACCCAATGAGAACAACTCCCCCGAGCTAAACGCATTCTTCATAAGCGGGGAGAGTCGATAAAACGCAATTCGGCTGTTGAATTCTTGCTCGACATTACTTTGACGGACTTGTTTTCAGTTGATACAGCATGGTTGGAGTATCGGCCGAGTTCAGTATTTCCCGAAAAGCCGATATCATTGAAGGAACTCCGGAGCGCATCTCGGTGATCTCGGAAAGCAACTCGGCGAAACCCTTTTTTATCTTGCGTTTAACCAGTTTGGCCGATTTTACTCCCGCAAGTTCTTTGGCCTTGTCGAAGGCGTCTTCCCGGTAGCCGATTCCGTCGATTAATCCGTTTTTCAACGCTTGGTCCGAGGTATAAATTCCGCCGTCGGCGATCTTGACTATTTCATCCTTCGTTTTCTTTCGCGACACGGCGACGATTCCCACGAAACGATCGTACATCCCGTCGATTAAACTCATCAGCATGCTTTTTTCTTCCGGCGTCATTTCACGGAAAGGAGAGAGAATGTCTTTCTTGGGAGTTCTGTCCGATTTGAGCGAAATATGGCGATATCCGATCATTTGCGCCAATTTTTCGAGATTGGCGGTTTGCATTATCACTCCGATGCTGCCGATGATTGAAGTCGGATGCGCCCATATTTGATCGGCGGCGCAGGCCGCGTAATAGGCGCCTGAAGCTCCCAATGTGCCGAAAATGGCGACGACGGGTTTCTTGGCTTTATCGCTTTTATTGATTTTCTGAAGCCGATGATAGATGATATCACTGGCGGTGACCTCTCCTCCGGGCGAGTCGATTTCGATCAAAACGGCTTTTACCGACGGGCGTTCGATAGCGGTTTCGATGTCCTTGTTTAGGGTCTCGAGCATATCCTTCTTGAATTCGAACGGAGAATAATCGCTTTCGTCGGTTTCATGAATGATTCCCTTCAGCTTGATGAGAAGCACTTCATCCGCGGCTTCCTTGTCGCCTTCAACGAATTGAACTTTATATTTCGCGTCGTTTTCACCTGAGAGCGTTGAAAACATGTCGATAAGGCTGGTGGCATGCAGCGCGCTGCACTGAAAAAAGAGCGCGCAGGCCGCGAGAAAGACAATAAAAAACCGTTTCATGTTAATCCCCCTTGAATCAAATCGTTGGAAAAATTTGTCGATAATCAACTTGATGACGCCGGATGCGTTTCATTTAAGATTTTATCACCGGCTGAATATTCCAGCCAGCCGGATTTTCCGCTTCCGTCGGGGCACCCCTTTACGTGATACCGGCATCTGGCGCAAAGAAGGCACGGTTCTACCGGTGCTTTGTTCAAGCCTCTGGCTTTTTGAATCCATTCCGGATCTCGCAAAAGCATT
>Ga0209749_1001097_pt1 | contig 27015 bp, 20 predicted proteins | sample EPASupsiteSAE347_FD_187267 | JGI IMG/M metagenome (GOLD analysis project Ga0209749, IMG submission 187267) | Bioremediated contaminated groundwater from EPA Superfund site, New Mexico - Sample SAE3-47 (SPAdes) (version 2) | ecosystem: Environmental > Aquatic > Deep subsurface > Groundwater >...
CAAGGCATACGCGATATGACCGCCGTCCAGCTGCCCGATCGGCAGAAGATTAAGCATCGTGACCAGCATTCCGATCCAGGCCGCAAAACCGACCGGATGCAGCATAATGTCCTGGCCGGATTCCAGACCGGGGAATATCAGAGCCGAGGCAATTTTCATCAATATGGAATCACCAAGCTGTACGCCGGCCGTCCCGGTCACCGGTACGACTTTGGAAAGCGACAGTCCGATGAAGAGCGCGGGCAGAGCGACCAGAAAACCCAGGATCGGTCCGGCCGCGCCGATTTCGACTAATGCCCGGCGATTTCTGACCGGCGAACGCATTTTGATAAATGCCCCGAACGTCCCGATGAAAGTCGGCGCCGGAATGAAATACGGCAGAGTCGCATCGACATGATGTTTGCGGGCCAGCATAAAATGGCCGAGCTCATGCACGCCCAGGATCAGCAACAGCGTCAGACTAAACGGAATGCCAACCAGTATTGCCGATGGGTGGCTGAACGGATTTTGGCCTTCCATCAACGTTCCGGCCATTAGCGTAGTGATAATCGTCGCCAAAAACAAAACAATATTGATCGTCGATATTCGCTTCTGTATTGCGACGGGAAGAATATAGAAAACCTCTTTATCGCCGACGATGACCTTTTTAATCGAGCGAATCAGCTGGCGGGACTGGTTTCTGATCTCAGTCAATGGAGTCTCATCCCGCTGAAAACCCTCGACCACTATGTACCGGCCGTCTTCTGCGACCCGCACGATCTGAATCCAGCGACTAACGTTTAAAATGATGTTTTGCTTTGTATTTATATCCAGCATAAAATTTATTTTAAATCGTCGAAATACCTGAAAAACTTACAAAATATGACGCTAAAATCAATCAAATAATTCTTTGAGTTTTGAAATACGGAGCTTAGGTTTCCGTCCGAAAATGAATGATATATCCGATAAAATGAATTCCTAATTTCAATGAATCTATTCAAACCGATCGTTAGACGCTGGCAGGCTGAAGCCGGTTACAAGCAGGTACTGACCCTGGCGCTTCCGTTGATTTTATCGACGGCGGCCTGGTCGCTCCAGCATTTTATTGACCGCATGTTTTTAGCCTGGTACTCGACCGAAGCAATCGCGGCCGCCATGCCAGCCGGATTGTTAAACTTTACTTTCATGAGTCTTTTCATCGGCACGGCCAGCTATGTCAGCACTTTTATCGCCCAGTATTATGGAGCCCGGCAGGAAAAGATGTTCGGCCGGGTGCTCTGGCAGGGGATTTACATCGCGCTGATCGGCGGTTTGTTTCTGCTCGGACTCATTCCGTTCGCGGGTCAGGTCTTCAGATTCGCCGGACATCAGGGATTGGTTCTGGAGTACGAAATAATTTACTTCAAGTATCTTTGCCTCGGCGCTTTTCCGGCCATCGCAGCCTCGGCACTCTCCGGTTTCTATTCCGGTCGCGGCCACACTCTGCCGCTCATGTGGATCAATGTTATCGCAACGATAGTCAATATTGTCTTCGATTACCTGCTGATTTTCGGGCACGCCGGTTTTCCCGAAATGGGCATGAAAGGCGCCGCCATCGCGACCGTTCTTTCAGCCGTAGTTTCATTTCTATGTTACGCAGTCCTGATCTTCCGGCCGAAATATAACCGGATGAGCGGTACTCTGCATAACTGGCGTTTTGACCGCGAATTGTTTGGGCGCCTGATCAGGTTCGGATTTCCCAACGGAGTACAGTTCTTCCTGGATATTGCCGGCTTCACGACCTTTTTATTACTGCTCGGAAGATTGGGGACGATTCAATTGGCCGCGACCAATGTCGCCTTCAATATCAATAATCTGGCTTTTATGCCGATGACCGGTTTCAGTATTGCCGTCTCGGTCCTGGTCGGGCAGTATCTCGGCCAGGAGCGGCCGGACTTAGCCAAAAGGAGTGCCTATTCCTGTTTTCACGTCGCGTTTATCTACATGGGATTAATGATTGCGGCCTTCCTGCTGATTCCGGAGATTTTCATCAAACCGTTCATCTACCGGGCGGATGCTGCGACGTACCGGGAAATGAGCCACACCGTAATGACGCTTCTGAGGTTCGTCGCGGTGTATTCTTTATTTGACACTTTCAATATTATCTTTTCCGGTGCGATCAAAGGCGCCGGCGATACCCGTTTCGTCATGTATATGTTGCTGATCCTGTCGGTGTGTGTTTTGATAATCCCGTCCTATATAGTCATCGTCATTCTGCATGGAAATCTGCTGGTGGGTTGGACCTGCGCTACGATTTATATCTGCGCACTCGGTCTGGCGTTTTTCCTGCGCTTTCTGGGCGGGAAATGGCAGACAATGCGCGTAATCGAAATTCCCACGCCGAAAATCCCGTCTTCCTTTCCGGAAACCCCGACGCCCGACCTTTAATCGGTATCTTCTGCATCTCAACTACCAATAAAACCTTTTATCAATATTGGTTTGTGGTTGTTTTAATTGTTTGCGAGTTTATGCCGGACAACTTTTTGATTGTTACACCAGTCTATAGGACATTGCATGAGAACAGACAGTAAAAGTGGAGAAAAATAATATGAAGAAAGCAATGGTTCTTGCTTTGATTTTTGTTATGCCTTATGCAGTGTGGGGCAAGTTGACGAAAGAGGAATTGGACTTAATGCGATCGCGCTCGGCGACAGCGATTTTACTAAATGGTGAAAAAGTCGATCTGGATGGTAAGTTGGACGAACCGGCCTGGCGTCTGGCCAAATGGGAGGGCAATTTCGTTCAGCGCAATCCGAATGACGGTTCACCGGCGACCTACCAGACCGAATTTGGCGTTCTGTTCGACGAAAATAATCTCTATATCGGTGCGCGGGCATACGACCCCGAACCGGACAAGATCAGTTCGATCCTGTCCCGGCGGGACGATTATACCGAATCAGACTGGATGTATGTCTCGATCGACAGCTACAATGACAACCGCACGGCCTTTGAATTTGGCCTGAATGCCGCCGGAGTCAAACACGACGTGCGTCGTTTCGACGATAATAATATGGAAGAGGAATGGGACGCCGTCTGGGACGGAAAGGCCAACATCGACGATAAGGGTTGGTCGGCCGAATGGCGGATTCCGTTCCGGGAACTGCGTTTCACGGCCAGTCAGGCCATGGAATGGGGACTGGAAGTTTATCGTGAATTGCCGCGTCATAACAACGAGCTTTCAGTCTGGAATTATTGGGCGCAGTCGGATGAAGGATTCGTCTCGCGCTATGGTTCTTTGAACGGTTTACAGTGCATAAAAGTCCAGCGACCGATCTATATCGTGCCGTATTTCGCCAACCAGACCCATCTCTCCGAGGACTTGGTCAATAGCGTTCATCCTGAAAAATATGATCTGCTCTATAATCTCGGCGGAGACATTCGCTACAGCAGTCCATCCGGTTTAACTTTAAATGCCACGATTAATCCCGATTTCGGCCAGGTCGAAGCCGATCCGGCCGATTTCAACCTGACGGAATTCGAGACCTATTTCAGCGAAAACCGGCCGTTCTTCATGGAGGGTGCCAATATCCTGAGTTATCCTCTGGGTTTTGGCGACGGCGACAGTCAGAATAATTCGCTCTTCTATTCCCGGCGCATCGGCCGGGCGCCCCAGGGCAATGCCGTTACCGATGATTCCAAACAAGTCGTTACAATTTCGGAACCCTCCGGGACCAACATACTTGGGGCTACCAAGCTCACCGGTAAAACTCAATCCGGATTTTCAATGGGCGTCATGGAGGCGCTGACCAGAACCGAAAAGGGCACTGTTTATTATACGGATAAAAGCAAAGACGTCTCGGTCATCGAACCATTGACCAACTATTTCCTGTCGCGTTTTCAGCAGGATTATAAGGAAGGCACGACGACAATCGGTGGTATTTTAACCGCTGTCAACCGCAACCTGAAAAACACCGGCCTGGATTATTTGCACAAGTCGGCTTATACCGGCGGTGTCGATATTACCCATGAATTTGCTAAGCGCCAGTACGAGATCATCGCTTCGGTTGCTTTCAGCAATGTAAACGGTGACACGACCGCAATTCAGCGCACTCAAAAGAATGCCTCGCGTTATTTCCAGCGGATCGACGCCGATCACCTGACCTACGATTCGCAAGCCACTTCCCTGTCAGGATATGCTTTCCGCAGTGTTCTGCAAAAAACCTCCGGGCATGTCCGCGCCGCTCTGGGCGTTATCGGCTACAGCCCGGGATTCGAGATTAATGACTTCGGCTTCCTGACTAACGTCGATGATATCAGCCAGTTCACCTGGGTACAATATTACCAATGGGAACCGAATAAACTTTTCCGCGAATACCGGCTTAATTTCAATCAATGGTATAGCTGCGATTTCGGCAGAATACGGCGTAGCTTGGGCGGCAACGTCAACATGCACTTCACCTTCAATAACAACTGGGATTTCGGTTATGGTACAAATGTTAATTTCGGCGGGTACGATCCCAGCATGAACCGCGGCGGCCCGGCACTTTATATCGCACCCAATGCCAATATCTGGGCTTATGCCAATACCGATGCCCGTAAGGACTTTTACTATTACCTCTCCTGTTATTATTTTAAAAATAAAGATGCAGAGTCGGTCGAAGCCTACGAAATCGAGCAGGATTTCACCTGGCGCCCGCGCCAAAACCTGAAATTGACGGCCACGATAGATTTTAACCGGCTTAACGACTCATGGGCCTGGGTCGGCAAGGCTATCGACGAATTCGGCGACAGAAAATATGTCTGGGCCAGCATGACCCAGAATACGCTCAATCTGACCCTGCGGTTTGATTATACCGTTACGCCGACCCTCTCCGTACAGTATTATGCCCAGCCTTATTACACGGCCGGCGATTACTTCAACTATGTATATATCGCGGATGCAAAAAACAAAGATTACTGGAAGCGCTTCAATCCGTATGGCAATCAGATTACATTCGACAAAGAGAACGGCGTTTATGCCGTTGACAAAAATTCAGACGGCAATCCGGAGTATACTTTTTACGGCCAGCCGGATTTCAACTACAAGCAGTTCCGTTCCAATTTCGTCGTCCGCTGGGAATACCTGACCGGTTCCACCCTATTTTTAGTCTGGTCACAGGGCTATACCAACTATGAATTGTTCCAGTCGTTCAATTTCGGAAAAGACACGCGGACAATGTTCAACGGAGTCAGCGACAATGTTTTTATGGTCAAGATCAGTCAAATGCTGACGTTATAAATCTCTTCCCCCTCTTACCCATCTTCTTCCTCACCGAGCCTCATCCGTCAGACCGCGGATGAGGCTCTTCTGCATAAGCCGTTACCGATCACTTGTCACTTTCGTTCTGACCTCAGTGCAAGAGAACTATCATCCTACCGAAGGTCGGACGGAGCAGGCAATCTTAATCGGTAAGTTATTTTAAGATCTTCGGAAGGATCCCCCAGGGCAAAATTTGCTCAAACGAATGATCTTCTCTGTCATCCTGGGATTGGGATTATGCATAGATAAGGATTTTTAAGGTCAACCTAAGTAAAGACATGGCATGCCATGTCTCTACATGGTTCTGTTCACTAAACTGTGTCAATAACCCGAAAAAGGCCTGACAGCCCGTATTGCCAGGAAATCCGGATATGAAAATTTCCATTGAATTTATTTATTTTAGTTTGTAGAATAAACGTAAGCAAAAAGGAAACGGCAATGATTGGAGATTTGATTTGGAAAAGGTCTATAAAAAATCCCATCTTTTATGTAGAAGTACGGAGAACATACTCGAACAAGGTGCGAAATATAAATGCAATGCGCATATCCCCATTTTCGTAGTGTTATACGGAATGCGTTTCGCTAATAGTGATATGATACCGCTAATACTTTATCTTACATAGAGGAGAAAAAACAATGAAGTATAAAATCTCATATCGAGTTCTTTTTACCATTGCGCTAAGCTTCACAACCATATTTGCGTTGCGTGTGGAGGCGCAGAGTATCCAAAAGAATAGATCCAGTTTTACCTGGGATTTAGGTTTTGGTTCGGGTTCCTTCAAGGGATTCGTCCCGTATGAATATGAATCGGTATTTGTAAATCGACCTGGAACTGACCGCTTCACTGATTTAGCAACTGCATTCCGCTTACTTATAGCGACAGGCTTGCTCAACTCCCGTCTCAGTATCGGCGCAGAATGGGATTTTCAAAAAATTAGAAGTGGTGATGAAAGTGAGTACGTCGAATATGTCGGAGGTGATCCCGTAATAGGCCCAGACAAAGCGATCCACTCAGTACTAATCATTGGAGACTATTTAATCACTAAGATGTCCGATAATGTCTGCATCAATGTAGGCGGTGGTCTTGGGGTGTTGTTCTTTACAAACATTAATACCCGAATGGAGTATGACCAAAATACGATGATGCCGACGGAATCCGATGAATCAACAATCCAGCCAGCCGCAACCGGCCGGTTGCTTGTGCCGATTCGAGTGCACTCCTCGTTCACCATAGACCCGGAGATCCGCCTTATGGCAAGTACAGGCCAGGAGAAAGTGTTTCTTGCTCAATTCCTGGTAGGACTGACTTATAATCTGTGAGGTGGCATTGTATTCTCAAATTCATTTTTTCAAGACCGATTTAATGACTTTATAGAGTAAAATCACGTTTTTACAATTCCGTTCCCAAGTAAAACCCGGGAACGAGATAAAGATCAGTTACTCATCACGCTTTACGATTTACGCTTCACGTGCCTGTCACTGGTCACCTGTCACTAAAAAACGCTTGATTCAATCCCCAATCCTGCTTACAATTGCAGGCAAATTGCGAAGGAATTGAACCAATGCCGGATAGGAACTTACCTGATGAAGAAATGTTAGGCTGTTGCGGCGCCTATTGCAAGACCTGCAAGGCCTTCACCGACCGATCTTGCCGCGGTTGCAAAATCGGCTACCTGAGCAGCGAACGCGATTTATCGAAAGCCAGATGCAAGATGAAAGTCTGCTGCCTGAATAAAGGCTTGACCACCTGCGCAGACTGCCCGGTTTTCGCAACCTGCGAAATACTCAACACATTTTTCAATAAGAACGGCTATAAATATAAAAAATATAAGCAGGCCCTGGACTATATCCGGTCACACGGCTATCCCGAGTTCTTTACCTGCGCCAACCAATGGACAATGCAGTACGGTAAATACCCGCAGAATGTTAAGGAGCGCTGAGTCCGCCCTTCGATTCGGCCGCCAGACGAAAACCCTCACCTTGTAAGTGGGTTCTCAGGAGTGACTAGTGACATGTTACGAGTGACAAGTGAATGCGTAAGACGTAAGGCGCCCGCCTGAATGTCCCGATGTATCGGGACGGGCAGGTAATACGCGATGAGATGTCTTGACGCTCTCGTTCCGGGGCTCCTGCTCCGGAATGGGCCTCGTTCGCTACAGATCGCAGGCCGGTTTATCGTAAGACGTAAGGCGCCCGCCTGAATGTCCCGATGTATCGGGACGGGCAGATAATACGCGATGAGATGTCTTGACGCTCTCGTTCCGGGGCTCCTGCTCCGGAATGGGCCTTGTTCGCTACAGAGCAGAGCCCTGTAGCGAGATTGATCAGCAGTGTAAAGCGAGCAGTCAATGACTATCGAATGACTATTGAATGACAATCGAACCCGGAATTAAAAAAGAGACTTGATTTTTTATTTCATATCCCTTAATATTAACTGAAGTTCGGATGCAATGACCAGTCAAACAGGCAAAGACCTGCTCAGTTCGGAAACAGATCGGAACCGGAAATCATAGTTACTCAACACGAAGTTTCTTTCGGCGGTCATGACCGGGAGTTCCACCCGGTAGACCAGGTTTAAATTATAAAGTTGGAGGTTTAACATGAAAGAAAACTTAGTTTCCATCGTGATTCCGTCGGAAGTGGTTCAGACGGTGTTGTCAGCCTATCAAACCATCGAAACTGCCCTGAAGGAGTACCTGATTGCCCTCACGCCCGAGGAGCGCCGGACCATTCTCAAGATGGGCGACCGGACGCTCGCCTTCGTCGGGAAGGTGATCGAGTTTGCGGAGGCGAATCCTAACTTCGTTCCGCCCTATATGAACCTTCCCGAGCTGAAAAACGACTACGCGGCGTACGAATCCCTGCACAAGATGCACACGCCGCTCGATCAGGAAGTATCCAAACTCAGCGATACGCTCCTGTCCGCCGGGAATGATTGCTACAGGGCCGCCCTGGTATTCTATAACAGCGTCAAAACCGCTGCGAAGAATGACGTACCGGGCGCCAAAACCCTGTACGATGAATTAAAAAAGCGGTTCGAGAAATCCGTAACCGAAACCAAGGAGGAAAAGACTGAATAACCCGTAAGACTGCCGCAAATGCAGGGGCGTTCCCGGTCCGGGAGCGCCCTTTGCTTTTTAATAAGTTATAGAATCCTGACTATGGGGTTCCTGATATATCCTAAGGGCTTCCGGATATACCCCTGGGGTATCCCGATTAGGGTATGACCCTGAAATTTGTTCAAGCGAATACCTCGTTTGCCTTCGCGAATACAAAATTTGTTCAAGCGAATACCTCGTTTGCTCTCATTAATACAAAATTTGCTCAAGCGAATACCTCAATTGCTCTCGCTAAGGCAAAATTTGTTCAAATGAATACCTCAATTGTTCTCGCTAAGGTAAAATTCGCTCAAGCGGATACCTCGTTTGCCTTCGTTAATACAAAATTTGTATCCGTTCGATAATCTGTATCAAACGTCATTCTCTGTCATTCTTGGAAAGGTGCAAGACTCAAGCGATTCTTCAGTCGTCGTCCCGATATGTATCGGGACTCCTCCATCAGAATGACAAACCACATGAATGTCATGCTTGCAGAGGCCGGGCGGAGCAGGGCAAGCCGGATTTGAAATATTATTCTCATGCTATGGCCGGGCCGGTAATTCCCTGGCGTACTTGCAGGGTCTGAAAATATCACTTGCCATAATCAAATATTCTTTTTACAATTCAGGTGTATTTGGATATTTAAGGAACGCGGAGTGTGATTGAGGGAATGAAACTTGAAGAGTGATTTGTTAATCGGACATAAAATTACGAGTGACATGATAGATACCTTTTAAATTATGAGTAGTGCAAAAATATCCATCCGTTTTTTTGACGACCGCGAAGTGCGGGCCGTTTGGGACGAACAAAACGCCAAATGGTGGTTTAGCGTGCTGGATATTGTTGCCGTGCTAACCAGCCAGGACGACTATACCAAAACCCGCAACTATTGGAAATATCTTAAATCCAAATTGAAGAAAGAAAACAGCCAAGTGGTTAGCGCCACTACCCAGTTGAAACTTCTTGCACCGGATGGCAAAAAGCGTTTGACCGATTCGCTGGATTACAACGGTATTATTGCCTTGGGTAAAGAATTTCCGGGCAAAAAGGCCAACCGGTTTATTGAATGGTTTACCTACAGTGCTGAAAGCATAGACGGAAAAAGCAAAATAAAAGCGTATGCACTGTTTGAAAGTTCTTTTATCAACAGCATCGAAGTTGGCACAACCCAAGGTTTGCAACAAATCCACGCTTATTTGTTTGGCGGATTGTATGATTTTGCGGGACAAATCAGGCAGAAAAACATTTCAAAAAGTGGTTTTCAATTCGCCGTATCGCGCTTTCTGGGCGATACCTTAAAGCAAATAGACGCCATGCCCGAAACCACATTTGACGAAATCGTAAACAAATATGTAGAAATGAACCTGGCCCACCCTTTTATGGAAGGCAACGGCCGAAGCGCCCGGATATGGTTGGATTTGATACTAAAAAAACGCCTCAAAAAATGCGTGGATTGGAGTAAAATAAGCAAGCGGGATTACATGAACGCCATGATGCTAAGTCCAACCGAAAGTAGTGCTCTGAAATCACTTTTGGAAAAAGCGCTCACCACCAAAATAAACGACCGCGCTATGTTCATGAAAGGGATTGACTACTCCTATTACTACGAAGAAAATGACTAATGAAAAACGGCAAAGGCAATGAATGGAAAATTATCTATGAGAAGGTTCGGTAAAAAGGCCATCTTTTATCAGGAAGTACGGGAGATAATGTGCGGACAAGGTGAAAAAATAAACGCCATATGGCCTATAGCACCCTAAAAACGGGCGGATATACAAAACAGGTTTCGTATATAGACTAGTTTTACGCCAGCACGCCCAGAGATGACAGACAAACGATAAAGAGGATAACAATCATGACACTTTCACCATTTGAAGAGCGAATCAAAAAAGGTGCAATTCGCATGGGAATCTCTCTCGAAGTGCTACGTCCGGCACTCTCTCGGCTCTTGGATTCCATAAAGACATCAGGCTTCTTCCGAACGTACACCGATCACTCAATGAGTCATTGTGAGCAGATGCTTTCAATCCTTACATGGCTTATCCCAAAAAATGTACAAACTAGATTGACCGATGTAGAATGTTCCCTCCTTACACTTGCCATCTATATCCATGACCTCGGGATGCTTGCAACTCAAGATGAATTTGACAATCGGATGTCCAATGAGGAGTACACTCAATTTGAACAGAATTATCTACAGTTGTTCGACCCTTCATCGCACAAAGATGCTGATCACCCCACTACTGAACATTTCATATTCGAAGAATACATCCGGCACACTCATGCCAAACGAATCTTCGACTGGATTACTTATGGACAATTAGCAAAGTGTGTTCAAGCGAATGAGATGACATCTCTTCTCCATACTACCACTGACTCGTTCCTCCACTATTTGGGTATCATTTGCCAAAGCCATCATTTGGATAACCTGCATGACAAGTCAGTATATCCCCTTGACCTAAATCTCGGAAATACGTCAGAGGATCGAGCAAATATCCAATTTCTCTGCATATGCTTACGACTTGCAGATATTCTCCATATGAGTCACGACCGAACACCGCCAGTTCAATTTCGATTGATTTCGCCCCGCAATCCCGCGAGTGCACGTGAATGGGCTAAACAATTGCAGGTGAGCGGAGTTGGACTTTCGAAAAGCGATCCTTCTGAAATTCGAGTTGATGCTATCTGTAAAGACCACAGGATGTTTTTCTACCTTCGAGATTTTGTCGGTATAGCTGACCAAGAATTGCAACGTTGTCGAGCATGGCTTGAATCTGTCCCATCCAGTATTGCTACCGACTATTATCTTGAAGTGAAGCGAGTATCTGATCAGGGTCTTCACGCTCATGGCTTCATCGCAGAACGGTTCTCGCTGAATCTCGATCAAAGACGTGTTATTGAATTACTCATGGGACACAATCTCTACGGAGATCCAAAAGTTGCTATCAGAGAATTGATTCAGAATTCTATCGATGCATTACGAGTCAGGATTCTTGAGCAACCGGCTCACAAACCAACCCTACGCCTTACTCTTGACACCGTCGCTCGTAAGCTGGAAATCTTTGACAATGGCATAGGCATGAGCCTTGATGTAATACGTCAACATTTTCTTCGTGTTGGAGATAGTTATTATCGGTCTACTGCTTTCAGACGTCGCTGCCCGGGTTACACACCCATTAGTCAGTTTGGTATTGGTTTCCTCACAGCATTCATGATTGCAGAGAGGGTTGAAGTTCTTACACGAGTTACTTAAAAAGATGGGAAAATCTACCGGCTTACACTCGAAGACATTTACGATCTATTTGCTGCTCAAGAACTTATTCCAACCGATCCATCAGCATCAGCTATTTCAATGGGTGGAACAATCATTAGGCTCTTTCTACGGAAAGATGTTGAGCTTGAAAAACTTCCACAGGAAGTTTCGAGATGGCTTGTGTTTCTTGAATTTCCTGTCGAAGTCGTAGTAGACAATGAGACACCTCAACAGATTTGGGGAATAAAAGGTAACCTTCCTCAAGAGATATCTAATGATATTATGAAGAGTGTTGCTGAGCCAGGTGAAGAATATTGCCCAATCATATTTAACCGAGATGGCGTTGAGGTCGTTGTGTTGTGGGAGGCAAACCGCCTTGGCAACAACTATCTTCTGGCACCCGCTGGCCGTCATCTGCTTCCGCTTGATGTCTCTCTGTTCCGTTATTGGAATAGTGGTGATTTTCCAAGACGTCATAAAAGAGAAGAGCCACGCACTCTAAGAAAGATTGCAAACGGCGGAATATATTTAGCTGATGACTTACCAGGTTTTAAAGTTGCAGAGCGTACCCGCTTTCATTATGTGGTTGACTGTCGAAGAGAGCGACGCTTCACTCCGCTTGTCTCTCGATCTGGAATTGCAATTGACGGCAATGCCATTTCTATTCTCCAAATTCTAGTTGAGGGATTGGTCGAATTTGTCGTTTCCAATGTAGAGTCCCTACTAAAGACTGGGATTTCTAAGTACTTCACCGCCTACTATGCCGCAAGTGCGATGAGCCTCTTATTTGACCGAAGCCGATTAAAAGAAACCGACGAGGTTGTTCTTTCAGCTGTGTTCGCAGCTCAACAAGCCAGAAAAGTGCCGATGTTGCTCATTGTTGAACAATCAGAAATAGCGCTCAAGACATGGAAAGACCACGAAGGACGGCCTGTCGTCATTGGTAGGAATATTTATGACAATCTCCTAAAGTCTGTTGTCATCGGAATCGCAGAATTCCCCTTGCCCCATGAAGTCCTGCAATCACTTCCTGACAATTATCTGGTGCCTGCAGGTGCTGAAGACGTCATTCATCCGATATTGCTTCTCGCTCAGTACGAACCGACTCAAGTTCGATATGTTCCTTCAACAAAGGGAGTCTTTATTGTCTGCAACCCAAAACCTAAAGACTCAGCAATTACTTTTTCTGGAATTCCCGTACTCGAGTTCCCAGCAGAACTTGTTCACGTATCTTTGATTCGTTTCGATCTTGCAAAATGCTGGAACAAGAGCAACGATGCTGTCCAGCAATGGTTTTCCCTTGCATCAACCATTATAACAGGAGTTGGTGAACCCCAGCGAAAGAAAGTCGAGGAAAATATCGAACACCTACTAAGAGGTAGTGAGAAGGAACTTATGTTCGACATTGGTCCAGAAACAAACCACCAAGCGATTTCGGATAAGTTGTCGAGGCAATTCACCTCCCAGTTTCAGGTGGATATTGAAATACCAATAGATGCTATTAAAGTACTCCTCTCCGCTAGAGTAATCAGTGATGATCTTTGGCATTGGGATAACTTTTAGTATGGGCGTGCCGGCGTATAACAGCACAAACCACGACACTCGTTTTATTAAAAAGAACAATAGTACTCGTTCCATCTGGTCCGCCACAAAAATGAGTTTTTTATAGTGTTGGAACAGTACGGCGTAGTTTGTGCAGCCGTTGGCGGCAAGCTAGCGACAGGGCATACAGATTGACAAAATTAACCGAAGAGACAGAATAACAATAATAATAGGAAGAAAATGAGCGAAGAAAAACCAACGATTCACGAATTTGATTTCAACCTGATCTGGGAATATTTCATTGAGTTTGAAAGGCAGGGACCCGGCAGCCCCGAAACAACCCTTAAAGCGTTAAGTTTTATCGGCAATCTTTCCAACGAATCCAAAATTGCCGATTTAGGTTGTGGTACCGGCGGGCAGACTATGATTTTAGCCCAAAATACAAAAGGCACTATTACCGCCTTGGACCTTTTTCCCGGCGCGATCGATAAACTCAATAAAACTGCCGGAAAACTTGGTTTGCAGAACAGAGTAAAAGGTATTGTCGGTTCAATGGATAATCTGTCGTTTCAGAATTGCGAATTTGATCTTATCTGGTCGGAAGGGGCGATTGACAGTATCGGTTTTGAAAAATGCCTGAATTACTGGAAGAATTATCTTAAAAGCGGCGGTTATTTGGCCGTAACGAATCTGACCTGGTTTACCGCTGAACGCCCCGCCGAACTTGAAAAGTATTATCTTAATGCGGTTCCTGAAATTGGAACGATGGGGCAGAATATTTCCATAATACAAAAAGCGGGCTTTACTCCCGTGGCTGCCTTTGCGCTGTCTGAAAATTGTTGGACTGACAATTATATTGCTCCGCAAGAGGCGGTCAATGAAATGTTTCTGAAAAAATATGCCGGAAACAAGACCGTTGAGTCTTTTATATCAAATATGAGGTATGAGGCAGAGTTATACTCAAAATATAAGCAGTATTACGGCTACGCGTTTTATATCGGAAAAAGAATAGAATAATGCCTGCCTCTGACAAGCGGTATAACCAATAAGGGTTTCGGTGATATGCGAAGCGTTGTAGCCCGCTCCAATCCGCCAGCTGGCGGATGTACCTTGATAGGAAATCGCCCGCAATACCTTACTGGCCATACCGCCACCGTTAGACGCAAGCACATACAGGAATAAGGAGGACTATGGAATCCTACGTGACGCCAGATTTGCTTCAGGCAAGGGCAAGACTCTGGCTTGAAAAGATTGCACCTTTCAATCAACATCGAATGCAGCTTAACAAAGAAAAATCTGCTCTCCTTGTTGTTGATATGCAGCGATTTTTCTTAGACCCGGCATCTCCGACGTTTACCTGTGGGGGACTCGCTATTCTTCCAACGCTCATACGCCTCATAAATGCTTTTCGAGTGGCAGGACGTCCGGTGATCTACACGCGACATGTTCATCATCCCAATCGTCTTGATGCTGGTATAATGGAATGGTGGTGGGAAGGTATGTGTCTTGAGGGAAGTCCGGAAAGTGAAATACATAGCGAAATTGCCCCATTGCCTAATGACAAAGTTATTTCCAAACATCGCTATTCAGCATTCTATAACACCGACCTGGAGACTGTGCTTCGATGTCTCAAGATAGAAGACCTTGTCATTTCTGGCATCATGACCAATATGTGTTGTGAGTCCACAGCACGTGATGCTTACTACCGGGACTACAGAGTGTTCTTTCTTGCTGACGCCACTGGTAGCATCAATGAGGAGATGCATTTGGCTAGTCTGCTGAATCTTTCATTCGGATTTGCATACGTAACAACCACCGATAGGCTAAACGAGCAACTACTGAAGTAAATGAATCATGTGCACCTGCCCGACTTCTTATTCAGGCTGGCGGTTTTTTTTTCTTGTCGCAATGCTCGGCGTTGCGACATTTTGAGACCATTAATCAGTAATTATTTCGTATTTGAAAGACAAATAATCAACAGATTTATTAACAATATATATTTTGGATCTGCTTAAGTGAATTCGCTGGTTATGTCGGCGTATCATCGTTCGGAAAGTATTCCGGAGCGGGAGCCCCGGAACGAGAATTGTAGAGACGCGCCAGGGTGCGTCTCTACAACCAATGACTTAATGACAATAAATGACCATCAATATACCCATGACTATCTAACCACCTGTATCCTTCTCGCTACGGGGTTGCACTCCGTAGCGGAAATTCTATCACAATTCCGCTGCAATTCCGTTCCCGAGTATAACCCGGGAACGAGAAATAGGGAATCGCTCGCAATACCTTACTGCTGCTACACTCGACCGTCATGTGCCAGGTCGGCTTCACTTGAGAGGAATTACAGAAGAGACCATAAGGATGTTAAATACTTTTAATCATTATAGTGAGGGTAATGATCATGAGAACAATACGAATTAGTCTATCAATAATTCTTGCAATTTATTCAATTCCAACGTTTCTATCAGGACTTGATATTTACAAAGGAACAGAACCGGATTTATCCTCAGAATGGATCATCGTCTGTATTTTTTTTGGATTGAGTCTTGTTCTTTTCATTTCCAGTTTGTTGGAATTTATCAAGAAAGATAAATAGATCCTGACATCTTATACGTCAATTGGGATTGATTCGATATTTAATTTTTTTCTTGTCGCAATGCTCGGCGTGGCGACATTTTAAGACCATTAATCAGTAATTATTTCGTATTTGAAAGACAAATAATCAACAGATTTATTAACAATATATTTTGGATCCGCTTAAGTGAATTCGCTGGTAATGTCGGCGTATCATCGTTCGGAAAGTGTTCCGGAGCGGGAGCCCCGGAACGAGAATTGTAAAAAGAATATGACTGATCGCTATTCTGGTCGCAATGCTTTGCTTTTAAGGCCTCTAAAATAGATAATATACATTTTTATTAACAATATATATTTTGGATCCGCTTAAGTGAATTCGTTGGTAATGTCGGCGTATCATCGTTCGGAAAGTGTTCCGGAGCAGGAGCCCCGGAACGAGAATTGTAAGACGCGCCATGGTGCATCTCTACAACCAATGACTTAATGACAATAAATGACCATCAATATACCCATGATTATTTAACCACCTGTATCCTTCTCGCTACGGGGTTGCACTCTGTAGCGAAAATTCTATCATAATTCCGCTGCAATTCCGTTCCCGAGTATAATCCGGGAACGAGATAATCCTAAGTTTCTCATCACGCTTTACGCTTTACGCCTTACGTGGCTGTCCATCGCCTGCCTGTCACCCGTTACTCGTCACTTGTCACTATCTCACTACCAGCACCTTCTGCCTCGCCTGGCGCTCGCCCTGGCGGATGACGGCGATGTAGACGCCGTTGGTGACCGGGACGCCCTTTTTATTACGGCCGTCCCAGGTCCAGATATTCAGACCCTTTTGAGGTTCGCTGATTTTTTCCCGGAAAACTTCCTGCCCGAGGAGATTGAAGATCAGGCCAGTCACCGGTTTTTCAGACGTCAAGCGGAATGGCAGGTAGATCAACGGATTTCTATCGGGTAAAAACGGATTCGGGAAAGGCGTCAGCATCGTAAACCTGTTGCTGGATTCTCCGTCCCAATCCCGATAAGTAAACTCATATTCGAGGGTATCGACGCCATTGAAGAAGTTGAATGCCAGGATAGAATCGGTTGCGGCCGCGTGGTCGAGGAAAACTGTGACGCTGACGGTATCACCAACCGGGACAATTCCCGAAGCCGGCAGAAATTGCAGACACATCAGTTCCGACCCGAAAGCGAACACACTGGAATCCGTGCCGATATTGAAAACCTGTAAAGTAATCCGGCCGATTTCGTCGCTGAATTCCATCGCAGTCGGAACCAGCGCCGCCTGCGGCGCGGACGTATTGCGCTGCAGAACATTGATATAAAGCGAATCATCGCCGCCATTCGACGTGATCGGGATCGTGAATTCCATTATTCCGGGCGTCAGCAGGTTGCGGTCGATGGTCACCTGCACCTCGGCACTGCCCGACTGGACTGTGCCGGAAAGCGGTTCGATCTCCAGCCAACCCGGCAGATCGGCCGTGATTTCCCATTCCAGGGCTTCCGTACCGCCGTTGCCGATCCGGACGGTCTGACTGTATTCATCCTGCCAGAAATAGAGGCTGTCGGGCGTGAGCGATATTGCCGGCGGAGTGACGATCTCACCCTGGATTATCGCCCGGATAGTACAGTTGCCTGATAAAGTTTCACCATTGTCCGCCTGAAAAACGTTTAGATTATACCAGGTGCCATTGTACCTCAGAAAAGCTCGTCCGTCGCCGTCTAAAGCGGAGCTGTAGCCTACGGAATTATCCGAACTGGTTACCGAAACCGCAAAGGAATTCATACTGGTAAGATCGATCGGTGTATTAAGGTCAATCCTGGTCCAGGTCTGTTCGTACGGAATGACATCGGTAATGGTTTGCAGAGGCGAATTCGTCAGGGAATTATAAATTCTCACCGTCACCGGAGATGTATCGTAGGTCAGAATTTTCACGGCCGATAGCTGAACTTCACCGCTGTAACCGGAAAATTTCTCGGCGGCTTCATTTTCCCTCAGCTCGAGAAAGAAATCCACCTGATTATTGTCAAATTCCAGTTCGGATTCGGCATAACCACCGACACCGGTTGCCGAGTATGAGATATTGATTTGCACGTCGGCAGCGATCTCGGCCGGCCAGTACGGAATAACAGTCAGTTTGGTATAATCGACCCCGAAACTCTCATCTGAAAAATGGTAAGTTCCCCCACCGGGAGTGATGAAATTAATCTCCGGTGTCGCATAATTTTTGACGACCGCCAGGCCAAAGCTGTAGGACGATTGATAACTCAGGCTGAAATCGATGTTGCTGCCGGAATAAAACTGGATATATTGCGCCGCCGCCGGATTGAGCGCCAGCGAAATTGCCTCGCCGTCCGTGAAATTGGCGTGGAAATAATCGGACGAAATCGCACTGACAGAGCTGCCCCCGTAACCGTATTGCCCATCGTCAATATCCGGATCATTAACCAGGTTGGCGATGAACCAGTCCCGCATTAGTTCGGAAGCCGTAACGCTGTAACCGGCAGATGACAGAGCGCCGATAAAGCCATTGAACGAGTTGCTTTTATTACCGACCACATTTCTAATCGCGTCCAGACCGAAGCGCTTGTAAATGTAATACGTCCACAGATCGACCTTGGCATAATCGGCCAGGCTGCCGTCGAAATCCATCAACGAGCGGTTGGTATCATTCAGGTAGGCGGCAAAAGAGCTAACCGGCAAGCCCAGCAGGCGCGGGGCTAATTGCGAAAGCCCTTCCGTGACCCAGGTGCTTTCATCCGAGTCATAGTAGTTGTGAATCAGATGCTGAAGTTCGTGCGCCACGACGCTCAGCGTGCCTTCATCGGTCACATCGGCCGGATTGGTGTCAATGTAAATAATCTCACCATAATTGCCCTTGCCGGTCACCTGGTCGAGCGGGTCGAAATAGCCAGCGATATAAGTATCGGAGCTGCTTGCATCATAATTATCACGCACATCGATCAGCAGGATAAAGAGTTTGCCGTTTTTGTCCTTGTCGGGTGGTTTGCCGAAGATATCAATTTCGTTGGAGTAAATGCCTTTGGAGGTGTTGACTGAACCTTCCGGCGTACAATTCAGCATGATGTCGCGCACCCGTTCGGCATCGCGTTGAGTCACCCGCCCGGCGTCGAACTCATCCGTCTCTGCATAAATCTCGATCGAATCGGTACTCACCAACCGGTAAAAGGAAACCTGGATGAAGTCAGCCGAACCGTTTTCGACATTTTCACGAATAAAGAAAGTCGTGTCACCCGCCGCGGGTTTGGCCAATCTCTTATACTGAACGACGTCCGGATATTTATTCCATAAAAAGGGCGTCCCGTCAACCGGCCGGGGTGGAACGGTATGCAGATCAGCCGCGATTGCGACTGTCATCAACCAGCCGGAAGCGATGAGTAATCTTTTTAACGAGAGCATTAATGCTTATGCAGTGAATGTCGTTCCTGGTTCGGGTCGCGGTTCATCAAATCCCATACGGCGGCGCGCGGGTCTTTATTCTTGAACAGAACTTTGTAGATCTCTTCGGAGATCGGCATCAGTACATCAAATTGCCCGGCCATTTGATGCACGGTCAGGCAGGTCGTGACGCCTTCGGCGATCATCGACATTCCATCCAGAATCTCGTTTAGTTTGCGGCCTTTGCCAATCTCTTCGCCGACGTACCGGTTGCGGCTGTGTTGACTGCTGCAGGTTACGATCAAATCTCCGATTCCGCTCAATCCGGCAAAAGTCTCTTCCCGGCCGCCCATCCGCAGACCGAGGCGGACGATTTCCAGCAGTCCGCGCGTCATCAATGCGGCTTTGGCATTGTCACCCAGTCCCATGCCGTCACAAATTCCGGCCGCGATGGCGATGATATTCTTGACTGCGCCGCCAATCTCGACACCGATAATATCGGAATTCGTGTAAACCCGGAAATACGGCGAGCGAAAAATCTCCTGTACGATTTGGGCCGTCAACTCATTAGTCGATGCGGCCACCACGACCGTCGGAACCTGGCGGGCGACCTCTTCGGCATGGCTCGGCCCGTGCAGAGTGGCGATCTTTTCGGGCGAGTAATTTAGAACTTCGGCGATCAGTTCGCTCATACGTTTCAGGGTATTCTGTTCGATACCTTTCGCCAGATTGGTTATGATCGCGTCGGTTTTGACCAGGCCTTTTAAATTTTCCAGCAAGGTACGCATCGACTGCGACGGCACCGCCAGAATAATGAAATTGGTATCCCGTACCGTCTCAGCCAGGTCGTTCAGGATCGGAATTGCCCGCGGGATCGGAATACCTTCCAGTAACGGATTCCGGCGGGTTTTGTTCATATAGGCGACATTTTCCGGGAAATATTCCCAGAGTTTCACCGGATATTTCTTTTTAAAAAGATGAATGGCGACGGTCGTTCCCCAGCTGCCGGCGCCCAGTATTGCAATCGAAGGTGATTTGAGAATCTTTTTCATAATTCAAACACTTTCAGACAATTTCTCCCATAAAAACCGGCTGTTCTCCGGCCTGTTGCAGAGTTTGAAAAAAATGATCACCGGCTGACCGGTCGCAGATCAGTATCAGGCCGATTCCGAGGTTGAACACTTTGCGCATTTCGTCTATCTCGATCTGGCCGGCTTGCCGGATAAATTCAAAAAGCGGTGGCCATTGCCAGGCTTCCCAATCGATTTTCAATGTCAGTTCTGCGGGTACGACCCGGCTGGTATTGCCGACGATTCCGCCGCCGGTAATATGGCTGAGCGCGTGCAAATTCCGATCGATCAGAAACGGTCTGACCGCCTTCAGATACGAGCGGTGAATCACCAGTAGGGCATCGCCGACGGTCGTATTCAGTTCAGGGATAAAGTCGGTAACGGAATGTTGCGCCAGAAGCACTTTGCGCGCCAGAGAAAATCCGTTGGTATGCAGGCCGGTCGAAGGCAATCCGATCAACACGTCGCCCTTTTTAACCCGGCCGGAGAGCATCCGATCTCTTTCCACTGCACCGATGATCGTACCGACCAGGTCGTAGTCTTTGGCATTATAAATGCCGGGCATCTCGGCCATTTCTCCGCCGATCAATGCACAGCCGTTTTCCCGGCAGGCGCTTGCCATTCCGCCAATAATTTCCTTGACGGTTTCCGGTTGCAGGCGTCCGGTACCGATATAATCCAGGAAAAAAAGCGGCTGCGCGCCAGTCGTCAGAATGTCATTGACGCAGTGATTGACCAGGCATTGACCGACCGTATTGTGCCGGTTCATTAGATTGGCGATCATCAGTTTAGTGCCGACCCCGTCGGTGCTGGCGACCAGAACCGGTTCGCGGTAGTCTTTTACCGGAAAGGCATAACAGCCGCCGAACAGGCCAAGTTCGCTCAGCACCTGTGGCGTAAAGGTCTGTTTTACGATGGTCTTTATTTCATTGACGGCCTGAATGCCGGCAGCAATGTCGACTCCGGCGGATTTATATGATACGGCCAATTAACCTTCGATCTCCTGATACATTGACTCGATTAATTCAGCGTAACGATTTTCAACGACCGATCTTTTTACTTTCAGCGAGGGAGTCAGTTCCCCGCTTTCGATCGTGAATTCGGAAGGTAATAAAATATATTTCTTAACCTTCTCGAATTGGGCAAAACCGTCCATCGATTCCGAGATAACCCGGTCGTACAACTGCTTAATTTCCGGTAAAGAAATAAGTTCTTCCCGCGATGCGAAGTGCAGGTTATTTTCCTTAGCCCAGTTTTCCAGATTAACGAAAGCCGGCACGACCAGAGCTGACACGAACCGGCGTTTGTCACCGATGACGACGATCTGCTCGATCCACTTGGAGGTTACCAGGACATTTTCCATCGGTTGCGGAGCGACATTCTTGCCGCCGGATGTGACCAAGATGTTCTTTATACGATCGGTGATCGTAATGTATCCTTCGCTATCGATCATACCGATGTCGCCGGTATGAAACCAACCGTCCGGATCAATGACTTCCTGCGTGCTGGCTTCGTCTTTGAAATAACCCCGCATGATGTGCGGCCCACGTGTCAGGATTTCTCCATTCGGAGCAATTTTCACTTCGACGTTTGGAATGACCGGTCCGACCGTTCCGACTTTGCATCTTTCGAGCGGATTGATGGTAATAACCGGCGAGGTTTCGGTCAATCCGTAACCTTCCAGAATCGAGATGCCGGCGGCTTTAAAGAATTCGGCGATTTCCCTGGAGAGCGGAGCACCGCCGGAAACGAAGAAGCGTAGGCGACCGCCGACCCGTTCCTGTAATTTGGTGAATACTAATTTTTGGGCGACTTTCAGGCGGGTGCCGAGCATTGCGCCGATGTTTTTACTGTCCATTTTGAGTGAATCGGTTTTTTTGCCGATCTCTATCGCCCACCAGAAAAGTTTTTGGCGGATCTTCGAAGATGCCGCAATATTGTCGATGATTTTGGCGTATACTTTTTCATAAAAACGCGGCACGGCGGTCATCAGTGTTGGTCGCACTTCCCGCATATTGTCGGCGACGGTGGTGATATTTTCGGCATAACAGATCTTGGCTCCGACGCCGGTCGCTAAATAATGACCGGCCATTCGTTCGAAACTGTGACTGAGCGGTAAAAATGACAGGAAAATATCATTTTCGTCAGCCACGACAACCTGTAATGCTCCTTTGATATTCGATGTCAGATTACCATGTGTGAGCATTACACCTTTTGGTTCGCCGGTCGTGCCGGAAGTATAGATCAGGGTCAGCAGGTCGCTTTCCCGAATTTTGCCGACATCGGATAAAAATGAGTCGGGATTTTGCTGGCGATATTCGGCTCCTTTCAGCATCAGGTCGCGCATGCTGATCGCTTTAGGATGGTCTATTGCAGAATTGTCCATCACTACGATTTTCTCGACATGATGCAATTCCGGCAGAAGCGGAATGACTTTCTCGACTTGTTCGGTGTCACCGCAAAACAGCAAACGGGCTTCGGAATGTTGGGCGATCCACCAAATTTGTTTGGCAGTCAGAGTCGGATAGATCGTCACAACGACCCCTCTGGCACAAATCGTTGCGTAATCGCTCATCGCCCATAGTTGATTGTTTGGGGAGACGATGGCGATATGGTCCCCGGCGTTTAAACCCAGCGCTTTCAATCCGCAGGTCATTTGCTCGACCTGATCCCGAACTTCGGCAAAAGTCAGTTCCAACCAGGTTTCATTCTTCTTATACCCATACATCGGACGATCGGCGTATTTACCAGTCACGCCAATAAACATTTCGGAAATAGTGCGGTAATTGAATTCTGGCATACCCACTCCTTTCGTTAGTTTTTTCTTGTTTTAATCCCGTAAAGGGTTAATTTTAGGGCGCTTTTTGCCGAGGTGGTGAAATTGGTAGACGCAGTGGACTCAAAATCCACCGGACTTCGGTCCATGGGGGTTCGATTCCCCCCCCCGGCACTATTCCCCATAAATAACCTTTGCCCTAAAACATTTCCCCATCAATGCAATATTAAGATTCATTGATTTCATAAGTTAAAGAATGAATTAAGAGAAAATTTATTTTGTCCCGGCGATATACAGGACCTTCTTCGCCTTGGTGACTTCCTCGGACGCATTGGGATAGTTCTGAATGACTTTTTCCCAGGCGCTTTTTGCCATGTCCGGTTGATTTAAATGTTCGTAGCAATACCCCATGCGCAGTTGGGCATAAGCGGATTTGTTCCTATCCCCCAGTTCAAATACTTTCTGATAAGCATTTAAGGCTTCGACAAAATCGCCCTGGGCATAGTGGCATTCGCCGATCCACCATTGGGCATTATCTGCCAGTGCATTTTGGGGACTCAGGCTGACCAGTTCCTCAAAAGTACTGATAGCCTCATTGTACTTTTTCTGTCTAAATAATTTCTGCCCATTGTTGTAAATCATGTCCTGAGTAGTTGCTCTGCCACTGGACGACCTGGCGATGGTTGCCCGGATTGCCGGTTTTTCAGTTCGTTGTGCCGAAGTCTCGGCTACCCTTTCCGGATATACAAAGTCGGCCAGGGTGGAGCCGGTTGGATTTCCTTCGATCAATTCGATCGAAACCCGATGATTCAGCATTTCTTTAACGCGGTTATTACCTTCGATTAGCAAATCCTCGGAACCGGCTGGTACAACCTCGATTCGATATGCGATACTCTCTTTTTCATCCGCAGGGAACAGTCCCAGTACCAATTTTCCAACCGTAATGGCGCGTTTCAGGGAAATGTTTTTATCTTTTTCGAATTGATCGCCCAGTTTCATGGTATGGCCCGTCAAGCGGACATTGACCTGCGGATCGCTTTTTAACGCTTTAACGACTTTGCTCAGTGTAATTAAGTAATTGGAGTTGAATGCCAGGCTGGGAGTCGCGGTCTCGTTGGCATCGAAAAAAATGTCATCCAATAACAGACTACCGAGGGTCGCCCTGCTGACCTGTGCTTCCCGTAGTTTGTGATAGGGTGCTTTGGGGGTTGTCGTGTCGCTCAGTGCAACTGCCTTTGGTTGCGGATTAATGACCGACGGAGCGGCGGATTTGGACTCGGCCGAAACGGCAGTTGGTGATGGAACCACTTGAGTCATATTTTTCACCTGACCACCGGTCGTGTCGGGTACCAGAACAGAGGACTTAATGGTTTGATCGGTGGGCACCTGACTGAGCGTGGTTGATTTAGGGGTTTCGACGGTCGCTTGAGTCTTCTGCTTTTGAGCGGTTGAATCAATCCGGACAGTTTTCATTCCGGTCGGTGGAGTATATTTCTTGGCAGCATCTGACTTAGTTTGGTCGGATTTTACCGTCACCGTGGTCGGTTCCTGTTTTTTCTCGTCTTTTTTTACCTCTTTTTCGCCGCCACAGGCCGAAAGAATCAGCCCTGTCGCGATTGCCAAACAGAAAATTTTCGATCCTTTCATCCTCTTTTCCCCCCGAATATTAAAATTGATAGCACAATTAAAATTCCGTTTCGGAATTTTATCCTCAGGTCCGCACACCGGTTATTTCTTAGGCGGAGCCGGAGGTGTTTCTAAAGTCTTGACGCGTTTTTCGAGATCGCCGAATTCACGACTCATTCGCGTCATACCAGACTGCAAATCAGTCAAAGTACGTTGGGTTTCACGCTGGAATTTTCCGAGTCTGTCATTGATATCGTCCTGTTCGGATTTCATTTTTACAAAACGAGAATCGATGTCAATTTTAAGTTCGGCAATACTGGTATTGGTAGCTTCAATTTTATCGCTCAAGGCCAGATTGACGCTATCCAATTTATTTCCCATCTGTGCCAATGATATCTGGAATTGCTGGATATGTTTACCACGTCCCTGGAATTCCAAATCCAGATCATTGAGACTATGATCGAAATCATTAATCGTCACACTATGCGTAGAATCGAGCGAATTTAAGGTTTCCATGCGCATGTTCATTTTTTCAAAGGCAAAGAAAAAATAGACTGCTGCAAGTACCAACAGCACCAGAGCTATTGTTTTCATCAGTTCTTTCATTCATATCTCCTGTAGCTTCATTTATAAATATTCAGATTAACTAAGATGCTGTTCCCATTCATTTTTCTCAGTCGTGAAAGCAGAGCCGGACTGGGGAACAACCGCTGGTTTTTCGGGTATAGTCGTAACCGTTTTGGGAAATCCGCTGATGATAGTCCGCTCCTCCACCGGTTTTAAATCCTTTATCAGGGATTTAACATCCTGGTGGAAAACCGCTATCGTTTTCTCCATCCGCCGGAGTAATTCTTCCATCAATTCCTTACCGTACAGGTTATTGATTCCCTGGAACAAGTCATCAAACTTGGTGACGAGATAATTTTTACAACTTTCCTCGTTTCCAAAGTCAATTAACTTTTCTTCAGTCATCCTCGCTAAATCCTTATTAAAATACCGACACCGAATTTACAAATATCAATTTAATTATCAATGAATTTCTGTCCCGGTTCACCATCTTTCCTTTTTCACATCTTCCCAACGGTCAATATCCTTGATTATTTGACGACAAACTCCCCGCAGAACGGGATTGAGTTTAATCTCAACGGTCGGCTGATTGAGAATCATCTGCGTTAATGCCTGCCGAAATTCCATCAGTTCACTGTGATCGAGTTCGATAGTCATCCGTGTCAACATTTTCATTTCTCCTAATATTCAAATGTTCAACTTTCCCAATGCTCAAATCGCGCGTTTATCTGACAATCGGAATTTGCTGACCGCATTGGCACCGGTCGCCCTGTAAAGAATTTCGTATTTCCGCCTGCCAATGGCGGACTACCAATACGCGACCGCAAGCCGGGCAAATTGTATCGGATTCAGTAGTCGTGATGACATTGCCTTCATAAACATAATGCAGGCCAGCCCGGAGAGCAATATCACGTGCCCGGTCGAGGATTGCTTTTAAAGTCGCCGGTCGGTCGGACATTTTGTGGGCCGGATGAAACGCCGAAAAATGCAGCGGTGTGTCGGCACCGACCTCTCCGGTAATCCAATCACACAATTTTCGCAATTCCGCCTCGCTGTCGTTCAAACCCGGAATCAGTAAAGTAGTCAATTCAATGAAGGTTCCATGCCGTTTAATTTCAAGAATGCCTTCCAATACCGGTCTGAGTTCGGCCTGGCAGTACTTACGATAAAAATCTTCGTTAACCGACTTTAAATCAATATTTGCCGCATCGATTAACGGGTAAATATCGGTAATTGCTTCCGGCGAAATATAGCCATTGGTCACCATGACGGTTTTCAAACCGGCCTTGCGGGCCAGTGTGGCTATATCGACCACATACTCTCCGAAAATCGTCGGCTCGTTGTAAGTAAATGCAACCGACTCACATTGACTTTCGAGCACAGACTGAATGAGTTCCGACGGTAAAACCAATCTTCCATCGCGGGTCGTTCCACCGGCCGTCGACAAGTCCCAATTCTGGCAGAATTCACAACGCAGGTTACAACCGGCAGTGCCGATTGAAAATATACGGCTTCCCGGTAAAAAATGGTAAAGCGGTTTTTTCTCAATTGGATCGATATGAACCGCGATCGGCCGTCCCCAGACCAGCGAGAACAACTGTCCGGCTTCGTTATAGCGCACCCGGCAGACCCCGCTTTTACCAATTTTTATCCGGCAACCCCGCGGGCAAAGAAAACACCGGACATCCCCGTCCTTTAAAGAATGCCACCAACGCGCCGCATGCATATTACCCTGTTTCTGAGATTTCCGATCGTTCACGCTTGAAACTAAGCAATTGCCGCTTGTTTGTCAACGGTGGAATTACTTTTAACCGGTACTTAACGCGCTTTTGACCGAAAAAGATTT
>Ga0209749_1001098_pt1 | contig 27002 bp, 33 predicted proteins | sample EPASupsiteSAE347_FD_187267 | JGI IMG/M metagenome (GOLD analysis project Ga0209749, IMG submission 187267) | Bioremediated contaminated groundwater from EPA Superfund site, New Mexico - Sample SAE3-47 (SPAdes) (version 2) | ecosystem: Environmental > Aquatic > Deep subsurface > Groundwater >...
GCTTAACCAACAAGGTCTGAAGCATAGTATTGTATATAATTGTCAATGGTTAATATAGCTATCGCACGGGACCGCCCAATTCCTCCCCACCCTGAAGAGATGGGGACTCCTTGGGCAACGAGTTGAACGAATGATGTTGAAGAAAAGACGTTGAAAGAAGGCTGTTGCAGAACAACAAATCCAAAATGATCGCAATAAATGGAAAAGCCGAATCGACAATCCGGCTCGTATTGCAATTTTTAAGCAATGATCTTGCTCTTGACGATGTACTTGACCAGCTCAGGGCCGATCCTGGCCTTCTTCTGAATCTGATTGGCTACATCGTCCATGCTGGCACCACTGGCCGCCAGAGAGCGGATCTCTTCCAGGGTGGTATCTTCCACGGTGAAGTATTCATCGAGATCCTTTCTGTGGCCCCAAACATCTCCTTCCAGAAGCTCAATGCCCTGCATATCCAGGAATACCTGGATGGCATTGGACATGGTCTTGCGGTAGGAAGGTGGTACCTGAATCATTCTCAGCCTGGGGCATCTCTGCATCAGATTGAGGAAGTCTACATTGCTGGCGCGAAATGCCAGGTGGACTGTCTTTTCATTAGGGTTGAGATTTGGGATCTCATTTCTAGCGCTGACAACTCTAAGTCTCATAGATTCTCCAGTTTAGCAAATAATGTATCTTAGTATTAATAGACGCTTTAGATGGACACATACGTACAGAACGATATCATCAATCCATATACAGGTCAATAAAACAGATCTTGCCGCCAATTCAAAGATTTGAATTTAGCAGAGCTAAACTTGAAGAGGACAATTGGCAATAATGGATAGATCACAGCCACGAAAAAGAGCAGGCATTTTTGAATTCAACATTAATCGTCCCGGCCATAATCCGCAGGGACTTCAGCTGGATCCGTATTCTGACGATCATGTAACAAGAATAAGAAAGCTTCTGCTACTTTGCTGCTTGCCATTAGCCTTATATAACTTATCCGTGGTTGTGCTGGAGAATTAAAGGCAAAGGCGATGGGGTTATAAGGAAGAGGGACCGTATAGGAGAAGATCTTCATGGGCAGGGTTAAGCTTACAGACACGGTTTTTAGGGATGCTCACCAGTCTCTTCTGGCCACCAGGATGAGGACCAGGGACATGCTACCCATAGCAGAGAAGATGGATCAGGTTGGATTCTTCTCATTGGAAACATGGGGCGGAGCGACGTTCGATACCTGCATTCGGTACCTGAACGAAGATCCCTGGGAAAGGCTAAGGGCATTAAAGAAGGCCATGCCGAATACTCCGATGCAGATGCTGCTTCGTGGGCAGAACCTGGTCGGATACAGGCATTATGCTGACGACGTAGTGGACAAGTTTGTGGAGAAGGCGGCCAATAATGGTGTAGATATTTTCAGGATATTCGATGCCGTGAACGACATTCGCAACATGGAGCGGTCGATCAGAGCTGCGAAAAAAATGGAGAAGCATGTTCAGGGCGGCATCAGCTACACTATCAGCCCGGTGCATAGCATCGAGGCATTCGCGCAGTTTGCCGTCCAGCTGGCTGAGCTCGGATGCGACTCAATCTGCATCAAGGATATGGCAGGACTGATAACCCCTCAAAATGCTTACGACCTCATAAGGGCTTTAAAAAAGGAGGTCAACCTGCCGGTGAATCTCCATACGCATTGCACCAGCGGCATGGCTCAGATGAGCTACTTCCATGCCTGCCAGGCGGGAGTCGATATCCTGGATACGGCTATATCGCCCCTCTCCGGCGGCAGCTCGCAGCCCGCTACAGAGAGCCTGGTAGCGTCACTGCAGGGAACGTCCTATGATACTGGCCTGGATCTGGAGCTGCTTACCGAGATCAAGAGGTACTTCGAGAAGATTGTGGAAATTTACGCGCCCGTCTTTAACCCTATCACGGCACGCGTGGATACCAATGTCCTGATTTATCAGGTGCCGGGCGGCATGCTTTCCAATCTGGTCTCCCAGCTCATCGAGCAGAAGGCAATGGACAAGTGGGATGATGTGCTGGCAGAGATACCGAAGGTTCGAAAGGACCTGGGATATCCGCCCCTGGTCACCCCCACCAGCCAGATAGTAGGCACGCAGGCAGTTCTTAATGTAATTACTGGCGACCGATACAAGATGGTCCCCAAAGAGGTCAAAGACTATGTCAAGGGCCTTTACGGAAAGTCGCCGGCTATGATAGACCCCCAGGTCAGGCTGAAGGTGCTCTGCGATGAGGAGCCCATTACCGTGCGCCCCGCTGATCTGCTGGCGCCGGAATATGAAAACGCCAGGAAAGCAGTTGATGCTTTGAAATTGGCCAAGCAGGAAGAGGATTATCTCACTTATGCTCTCTATCCACAGGTGGCCATTAAGTTCCTGCAGGGTGCTGTCGTGGAAGAGCAACTGGTTAAAAAGAAGCCAGCTGCTGCTGCGTCTGCTCCACTCAAGGCAGAGCCTATGGCCCTCAATGTAGAGATTGACGGTGAGTCCTATCTGGTCAAGGTTGCCCCGGCCGGCATGACGATCGAGGAGGCTGTGCCCAAGGCTCCCAAGGATGGATTAACTGTGCCCATGCAGGGCGTTATCATCCGCTATAAGGTCAAGAAGGGCGAAAAGGTGGCCGAAGGAGATGCAGTGGTCGTCATAGAGGCCATGAAGATGGAACAAAACATCATGGCCAATAAGAATGGAACTGTAAAAGAGATCTATATCAAAGAAGGGACCACCGTCAATCCCGGCGACGTGCTGATGTCCATCGAATAGAGGTGTATGATAAGTGACTGTTAAGAGAGAACAGGTGCTCATTGAGGCTCTGCCTTACATTCGTGAGTTCTATGACAGCATCATGGTCTTCAAGATTGGCGGATCTATCATGTCCGACCGCACCGTCCTGGAGGATTTCATCCAGGACGTTGTGCTTTTGCGCTACATCGGCATTCATCCCATCATTGTGCACGGCGGCGGACCTGAGATCTCCCAGGCCATGGAGAAATTCGGCAAGAAGGCCGAGTTCGTGGGTGGATTGAGAGTCACCGATAAGGAGACGCTGGGCATTGCACGCATGGTATTGCTGGGCAATATCAACGCGGAGCTTGTCAATCTCATCGGTAAGCACGGTGGCAAGGGCATTGGACTTTCCGGCCAGGACGGCATGTTCCTTAAGGCCCGGAAAAAGGCATTGCTCAAGGTGGAGGGCATGGAGCCAGTGGACCTGGGATTCGTGGGCGATGTGGAGAAGGTGGACCCGGAGATCCTCATGATCATGGCCGGCAAGGGCTATATTCCTGTCATATCTCCAATTGCCGCTGACGACCATGGCAATAACCTCAATGTTAACGCCGACACTGTGGCCGGAGCTGTGGCCGTGGCCATGCGGGCCAAGAAGCTCTTCTCCATCACCGATGTGGAAGGCGTGCGCATGAATCCGAATGACCCGGCGAGCGTCATCTCTGAATTTCCTGCCTCCGACTTCGACCGTTTGGTGGCGGAAGGCGTCATCAAGGGCGGCATGATCCCCAAGGTGGAAGCTTGCGTTGCCGTCGTACGAAGCGGTGTGGAGAAAGCCCACATCATAGACGGCAGAAAGCATCATGCCATACTGCTGGAGCTGCTCACCACGGAAGGCGTGGGCACCATGATTCGTAGAAACTAAAAAGGAGCTGGGGCGGGGCGAAGCCAAACCGCCCTTAAAATCCCCAAAAAGTTTGCCATCTTTTCTAAATACCGAACAAACCGGTGTCAACCCAATCGGCTTTCAGCAGTGACCACCAATCGCTGGCTAGACCGTTTAAGACATAATCGTACGGCAACCAGCCGTAACCTTTGCTGCCCCAACCTGTGCCCCAGCTATTCCTGATCAAGAAGGCCCCTTTGGTGGATTTTTTGTTATTGGCGTTGGTGATAACCTTCGCGTCATCGTATCCTACTGCATCTATGGCATGACCTCCCAACACTTTTTCGCCATTAGCTGGAAATGGTATCTCGCCTGATGTAGCAGCTTGGCTGATTGAGCTGTAGACAGTGAATCCGAACATGGAAGGCAGTCCTGCAGAGAGGTTTTCCTTTATGGTAGTCAATAGCTTGGCTTTGGTGGTTCCCGGTGGGTCATATCGGTAGTATAAAAGTGCCTTGTAGTTCTCGGCGAATGCATACAAAAATGCGTTCGGTTCGTCATCGAACTTGCTGATTGTGTATTGATAGTATTTTTCAGGTGGAACTCCGAAAAGGAGCATAGCTCCCGCAGTAGTCCTAAGGTACGCGCCAGTGTCGCCAGTGACGCCCATGAGATTTCTGGTGGTCTTATAAAGGAATAGGCGGGATGCGTCGATATATGAATTAGTGGCCTTCCTCTCAAAGTATTCAAATATGCCCACGCCCGCGTTTGCTGTACATGAACCTAGCTGGCCCTGGTTTTCTATTGGAGGGCACCAAGCCCTCAAGTCTGTTGATACTGGTGTCGCTTTAGGGAAAGCGATCTTGCCGAGTAAGGCCTTTATTGTGGGTGTATTAATGGTGTAGTCCCTGAAGTCCGGCAGTTCGCGCAGCCATCCCATTCCGATAAATCCTTCATTCTGCAGCCCTATATCCTCAGCTTTTAATACATACATTTGCATTCCTCCAATCACTTCACCTTGATTGTCTTTTCCGCAATATTGTTCAATACGTTAGATGCCTTATCTTCAACCTTGACTATGGCAATATATTCACCCATGCCTGCATTCGATCGCAGTAATTTGAGATCGTAATGGGAAGACGGCGTGCCTGAGAGCACAATCGGCACGATTATCTCAGATGCCTGCTCATCTTGTCTGGCAGGTACCTTCGTATTGATAAAGCCGATCTTGCTCTTATCATTGATTATGGTAATATTATTCTTAGCGAACTTCTGGTAATCAGTGCCCGGCACTGTGATATTCAGGATATCCTGCGAGAGGTAATGAGAACGTCCATACGAATCTATCAATGCATTAAGATGTCCATCCTCTCCGAAATAAGCCTCTGCACTGAAGTTCACTTTTTCATTCAGCTCAATGATGCAGGGGGCAGAATAGGCGAGCAGACTGCTCAAATTCGCCATGACTCCCAGGTTATTGATTGCATATATCGCACCCTTATCCTGGCCGTTTGCCGAAATCCTGAACATGGCCCCTGGCCAGGAGAACTCCGCCTCAGAGCTGCTGCCCTTCATCTCCACTGCCTGTGCCCAGACGATCTCTCTGGTCTTGTTGTCTACAATATACTCTGTGGCGCTTTTGAGATTGCCATCCGGGTCTGTGGCCATTGCCTTTATCTTCGAAGGGTTCTTTTCGCTAGCCGTATCAGATATAACTGCAATGGTAAGCTTGGGCTCTGGGGAGTGTCCGATAGCCTGAATCATCCAATTGGTCTGGTTCTGGGTACTATTTTGCATGCTCCAATTCAATATTCTGTTGGGATTTCTGGAGACTAGAACAGATCTGCCTGATGAAGGGGATTTGTCAACTCCCTGCCATACCCCGGCAAACTCGAAGAAGGCGATGAGAAAATTGCCGGATACCTTGACATCTGGCAGGTCAACTATTGACCAGGTCAGGTTATCATTGAAATATGAACTGGCTTTATCGGTAATCTTATACAGAAGAGATAGGTTTTGATCCCAAACCTCAATCACAAATATCTCGGATGGGGACGGTACAACCTGCTTTCCTAAAATTGCCACCTGGGATAGACTCCAATTATCGATCGGTGCTGTGAAGACCACGCCGTGGCCCCTTTGTCCATCGATCCAGGCAGCATCTTCTACGCTGCTGTCATCATAAGTCAGGCTCACCATACTCGCGCTGACGCAATTTATGGTAAATAGTATGGCAATTGCCACCATTATACAAGTCTTGCTCATCAATTTCATCCTCGTCATCAATGCTCATTGCGATTTATTTAAGGGATCTTTGTGGTTTCACCAATAGTTTGGCACCTTCCTTGCCGGTGATCACCACCATCTCACCTTTCTCTATCGCATCTTCTGCTTCTGCCACCCAGTACTCTCCTTGAAAGAGCACATAGCCTTGCGGGTCCAGTCTGTCAATGGCCACTGCAGCTTTTCCAGCAATATGACCTAACATCGGCGGAGCAAACCGGGCTCGTGCTACCTTGTAAATGGCAAAGCCCAGGAATACCCCTAAAATCAGCGAGGGCAGGATGATGGCCAGGGCCATAGACCTCTGGTAGCTGCCCGGCACATACCACTGGGGAAAGCTGGTGGGGATAAGAAGGATGCTGCCCACGATCACGCATATCAGCCCGGCTACCGCCAACAACCCAAAGGAATGGCTGTGCAGCTCTGCCAAGATCAGGCCCAGGCCCAGCAGCAGCAGAAAAATAGCACCTGCATTTACACTATAGCCCATTCCTATCAGGCCCAGAGCCAGGGCAGCCACGCCCAAGGCCTCTGACCCAATGCCGGGGCTGGACAGGCCGAAAATAAGGGCATAAAGGCCCACCAGCATGAGCAGCCCGGCCAGCGTAGGATCGGAGAGTAGCCTTAAGAGCTGCAAGTTTATAGGCGGCGAAAAGTCCTGCACGGCGACGGCCGCAGTGAGCAGTGTGGTATTCTTGACCTGACTGCCGTTGATCTGATTCGCCAGGATCTCGGGAGAAGGCGCGATATATTCGATCACACCATAATTCCTGGCCTCGTCAGCATTGAGATTTAGATTGGAGAGTACGAACTCTTTGGCAGCGGTCGTGTTCCGTCCGTGAGCTCTTGCTTTTACCTCGATCAGAGCCACTATGGCATTGGTGGTCTTGCTGTCGTTGATTGGCTCGGCTTCGCCCAACCCCGAGAGCCGAACCGGCTGGGCTGAGCCTATAATGCAGTGTGGTGCCATTGCCGCCACATCTGAGCCTATCAGGATGAGCGTTCCTGCCGACCAGGCCGCAGCACCCGCGGGATAGACGTAGGCTATCACAGGCATCCTTGTCTCTTCTATCTGTCCGAGTATTTCATAGGTCTCGGTCAGGCCGCCTCCCGGCGTATCCAATAGAAGCATAACTGCCTGAAAGCCGCCCGCCTCTGCCTCCCGCAAAGCCGCAGCAACGATATCATCGCTGGCCGGGGTGATCGGGCCCTGCAGCTCAACAGCTAAAACCGGCCCGGGATCGGCATCGACAATGGGAAGCGTCGACAACAACAGTAGCAAGAGCGATATGAGAAAAGGGGTGGCTACGCTCTGTCTCCTGGGAGGAGATGGCCGGCCCGTTCTCCTCATAAATTCCGAGCTGGACCGGATATTCTCCATTCTATCTTTTCATCTCCTGGTTCTTACGGTCTCGCTCTCCGCTTCTCTCAAGGCGTCTTTCCTGGCCTCGTCTTTTCGGGCCGTCTCTCTATCGGAAAGCTCCCGGTTCAAGGCTGCCGTCAGGCCTGCCATAGAGCCGGTGGCAGCATCGCCGCTGGGTGTGACCACAATGAGGGTCTTCTCCCTGGCGATATCAACCAATGTCTGCAGCTCCCGCAGCTTGAGGGCGGCAGGCACTTCTTCATAAAGCCGGGCTGCATCGGTCATGGTCTTGGAGGCCTGGAATTCGCCGTCAGCCAGGATTATGCGCGACCTCTTTTCTCTTTCCGATTCAGCTTGCTTGGCAATCGCTCTTCTCATGGACTCGGGCAGAGATACATCTCTTAGCGTGACTGCAGTGACTTTGATCCCCCAGGGATCAGTATGCTGGTCCAATATGGCCTGCAGTTTCTTGTTCAATTCGTCGCGCTTGGAGAGCAGGTCGTCCAGTTCAATCTGTCCCAGAACATCCCGCAAGGTAGTCTGTGCCAGCAAGGAGGTAGCAAGCTTGTAATTTTCCACCTGTATGATGGCCAGAGATGGATCCACAACCCGGTAGTAGATGACGGCATCCACTTCCACGCTCACATTGTCCTTGGTAATGACCACCTGCTTGGCCACATCGATGGTAAAGACCCTCAGGTCAAGCAGCATGACGCGATCGATGATAGGGATAATGAAGAATATGCCAGGACCCTTCACTCCGGAAAAGCGCCCCAAACGAAATATGACCACTCGTTCATACTCACGAACGATCTTTATAGCCTGGGATAAGATAATAAACGCTACCAACAGTGCTATAAGAGTAGATGAAGCAAATTCGGCCAAATAAACACCAGAATATTAATTGTGCTCTTGTCTTAAATAAGTACCCTGTCACAGAATCGAATAACTTAATAAAATAGTAAAGTTTGGTCCAAGAATAAGACCCGGGAAAAACCTGGGGTCTATTTCTTGAACTCGGTGTAACCGCACTTGCCGCAGCTTTGCCGATCGACGTGGCTGGCCAGGAATACACCGTTTCCGCACCTGGGACAGACTGCTCTCTTGGACTTGATGGTGTCCCCGGACACCTCGTAGAATCTGGAGGCGCCCATAACCGCGCCCTTCTTGGCACCCTTTTTAGCAGCCATCTAGCTAGGCCTCCGTCTTGGCTTCTTGCGGCTTGGTGAATGTATTGCGTGTAATTATATGGGCTCTCTCGATTTCTTTGGCCCTCTCGGCAGTCTCATAGATCTTGGCATATCCGATTGTCTCGCGCTTTCCAAACTCCGTCTTCAAATTGTCCACATAGACCAGGCCAACTTTAGAGTTTTGAGTTGCCGCCAGCCTCTCCACGACGCTCTTTCGAGAAGGCGTCGCCTCTTCGTGAATAACCTTGAAAACAAGCTCCCGCCGGTTCAAAATGGTGTTGTTCTTCTCTTCTATTACTTGAATATCCAACTTCATTCCTCCACAATCATTTGTTTTATTAATTTTTCGATATGTAACTTCCTTTCCGGAGTAACATCAACCAGAACGCTTCCCTCATTGGGCTGGCCGTAGACAACCACGGAGCCAAGCGGGGCATAAAGAATGGCAGGAAGCGTTGCCAGATCTTCTTCGCCCTCGACTATAATCTTTACATGCTCAGTGCCACGCAGAGAATGCTGGATCAGGTCTATAAGATCTTTACTGATGGTCGCCGCCGGGTTCTTAACCCTTGCCGTCCTATAGCTTTTATGATCCAGCATCTCTATGACATGATCGGAAACCGCCATCCTCTTAGTCTTATTGTCCACGACTAACAGATCGGGTACTATGGATGCCTTCAAGAGATAGAAGGCAGTCATATCACCTATGGCAACAACTTTCTTGGCAGAAAGAAGCTCCTTTTCCATGGCCTTTACGCACTCCAGGCCGTTTCCTCTGTATAGCCTGCCGAGCGGCTCTTTCAGAGTTGTGCGCAGTTCATCCGGGAGAAGGAGGAGACGCAATTTTAACGCACCTTCAGTGCATATCTGCCGGGAAGGGAAATCTCCAGCTTTTGCGCGAGGATCGAATCCTTAGGATCGATGATCACGACATATCCGCTCCAATCCTTGCTTAGCGAGGCTGAATTACAGATGGGACAGACCTGCCCCTCTACTATTCTGCGACATTCTCTGCATGCCTGCTCTGTCATTTCGCCTCTGCCTCACTCGTAGTTTCAGTACCAGTATTGCCCTCTAGCCACTCTAACCTTCCCAGACCCGTCTGCCTCATGGTGAGGCCAATCTTGCTCTCACGAGGCTCTTTTTCATTCAGGCTTACGGCAATAACTCTGGCTCGAACCTTATCTCCTTCGCCTAAGGACTTGCTCGACTCTTTGCTGACCAGCCGCGCGTTCTTTTCATCATAAGATATATACTCATTGGTGATCTGGCTCACATGCAGAAGGCCATCGAATGGTCCTAATGAGAGAAAAGCTCCGAATTTAACTATCTCCACAACCTCGCCTTCGATGATCTCCTGCATCTCGGGCTTAAAGACGAGAGCATCAAAATTGACTTCGTAATAAATTGATCCATCCCCTGCCAGGATGTGACCTTCTCCAATATCATCTGCTCCGAGCACGGCGACGATTGTTCCCAGTGACTTGTCGACTACTGCCTCATATTTTTCGCGCAGTGATTTATCCACTGCGGCTTCGAGGGGATCACCCAGATGATCCGGTTCTATCTTGGCCACACCCTTAAGCTTCATCTTCTTATACATCTAGTACTCCTTCTTCGACGCCTCTAGATATTGCCCCTGGCGCAGGTATACTACGGTGATGCCTTTACTAAATAACCTTTTCTTTAAAGCTTTGTCATTGGTAAAGACAGCTGCTCCTGTCTCCAGGGCAAGCTCAATGATTGCCTGATCGGCGTTATAATTGTCCACCCCAACTGCCTTGCAGCTTTTAGCAAGGTCCAGTGCCACGCGGGCGGCAATTTTATCCTTTCCTTTGTCGGCCCGCATTGCCAGCGAGCGAAGCTCTCCCAGCACACAGGCCGGCACCAGCCACTCTGCATACCCCAGGCGGAGAAGCTCGCTGAAGATGTCTACGTTGAACTGCTCGGGTACCATCAATGCGTTGGTATCGAGAATGACCTTTATGCTACTGGTATCGATGTATGCCTTCATGCTACTCGGTTATGGTGCCGACGCCGATAAGACGCCACCTGGCCCCAATTCGCCTGCTAACCGCCACACGTTCTCCTTTCTCAGCGCATACAGGCCTCTTGAGCTGCACTTGAACAATACCGCCTTCACGAGCGCTGGTTACGACACCTACGGTTGTGGCCGTGCCGACATTGAGCATCAAGGGTTCGCTGGAGTGGATCGGCTCAACACTGGACTCATCTGTGACGCCCACAACGCGCTCCAATAGCCGCATATTCATGGTAAATGCACTCCTCGCAGGCGGAAGCTTGCCAGGCTCTCCAGCCACCTGTCCTACCAGTGCATCGCTCTTGGTCATGACTGGGTCGAGCAGCGTGCCTACGCCCATCAAGCCGCCAGGTGTTATCTCATCCTGCACATGTTTGCCTGCCAGCAGCGTTACCACCTTAGTCTGGATGGGCACCCATTGTTTCCTGCCCTCGTAATCCACCAGGCGACCAGGACATATCTCAATCTTATCGCCTGAATGCAAGATTCCCTGGCTGAGGGAGCCGCCGATGACTCCGCCTTTGAGGGCCTCGGGAGTCGCACCCGGCCTATTGATGTCGAAAGAGCGGGCAATCTTCAGAAGAGCCGGCTTATTGAGATCCCGAATTGGGGTAGGTATGGTCTTCTCGATGGACTCAATTACCATGTCTACGTTGAGGTTTTGCTGAGCGGAAATGGGCACAATGGGCGCATTCTCAGCCACAGTTCCCTTTACGAAATCCTTGATCTGGCGATAGTGCTCCATTACTTGCTCACGGGACATGAGATCGATCTTATTTTGCACTATCACGATTTTGTCGATGCCTGTAATGTTGAGGGCCATGAGGTGCTCTTTGGTTTGGGGCTGGGGGCATGGCTCATTGGCGGATATGACCAGCACGGCCCCATCCATAATAGCCGCTCCGCAGAGCATGGTGGCCATGAGTGTTTCGTGGCCGGGTGAGTCTACGAAGGAAACGGTGCGTAATATCTGTGTCTCTTTGCCGCAGTGCGAGCACAATTCATCCACAGTGTAAGCATCCGGCTCTGGACAGCTTGGGCACTTTCGGAAGGTTGCATCTGCATACCCCAGACGGATGGAGATGCCCCTTTTAACTTCCTCGCTGTGCTGATCGGTCCAGACGCCAGAGAGTGACTTGACAAGGGTAGTTTTGCCGTGATCGACATGGCCCACCATGCCGATGTTGACTTCCGGTTTAGGGGCCGCAGGCTTCTTGGCCTCGGCTTTAGTTTCTGAACTAGCCTCAGATTTGATATCGGATTTTGCCAAATTGAAATCTCCTTAAGGATTGTAATGACCAGGAATTGATGGTGATCACTATATAAATACTTCCTGGCAAGCATACTTCCCGGCAGAGCGTGCCAGAGCCATTAGCCCTAACCGGCGTCCCTTAAGTTGGCGGCAATCTCATTGTTTCTATTACGATGAATGACGATATACTCTCTCCTGCCAGCCTCCTCACTCGCTCTTCCTGGGAGAGTGTTCGCGAAAGTCTTTTTTCAAATTATCGATCATTTTTCATTAACTTTCACAAAAACCACTATGGTCGATGTCTAAATAAATGCAGATGTTAGCTGAAATTTTTTATAAAACAGGATCTTTGAAGGGATGAGGATGGTGACGGTTGCATGAAATGGGCAAGGGATCATAGTCCTGCTTTCTGGGAGAGAGAATGCCTCTGGGCCTAATGCATCCCGGATCATGAGAGAATATGCCGAAAGTGAATCTCATGTGATATTTTGTTATGGCAAGGAATATCTATGCTAAATGGTTGCCTGTTAATGCTGGATCATATTATGTGGGGATTAACGAGGTTTTGTATCTCATGGAAATGGTGGCGGGCAAGATGAATGGACATAAATGCTGCCATTAATTTCAGAATAATTTGACTAAAATATTATACAGTTGAAGAGACGTTGGCAAATGTTCCTTGAGCGAACAACAAGGATTCAAAGCCAAAGTTATTCCTCAACCGCGTGGCTCAATCTACTCAGTGATAGACTTGGACCCTACCAAGTGGATTGTTCTTTCTGTCTACCACGAGGACTTCATCTCCATCCTCAATTCCCGGATCAGAATCAATCACTTGCCCTGAGAACAGTCTGCCTCCTCGAGCAATGAATGAAATCGCTGCATCTGACACCACTACCTTGCTCATTGATGATTTATCTGCTTCTAACATCATGCAAACCTCGCATTGTGTAATTATCTTGATATATGTCTTACTATGTAATAAACTTTTTGATAGTATTGCTATTGAAAATTGGCCGGGTATATGGGCGCCATTATCAAACCATCTTTTAATTATCTGAAGACTCAAAAAAACATGAATTTGCAGCAAGAGTTTGAATCAAGTCGATCCGATGATGAGCTTTGGACCAGGCTAGCGTTTTATCGACTAAGGGTAGATGACCGTAGCACAAATAAGCAAGCCTAACGCCACAGATGGAGTGTTTCGGATCGACCTGACGCAATTAAGAGTTAATTATTCATAATTATAAGCTTTTTGGTAATACTTAAAGTATTAACAATTAATACAATACCTCTTTTTATCTTTACCTATTTTAACTAAGTAAAATTAAATATTACTATAATAGGTAGATTTATTACTATGGAGAGTCAGGCGAATAATGATTGATTGGGTGAGATATTATGGGATACTGTTGTAGCATACGATTAGCAGGGATGGCGTTATGATCGATAATAAGAAGCTCCTTATGGTTCGGGGCCATGATATCCGGCGGGGGATTGCGCGAACATGAATGCGCATGTTGTGCTTTCTTTAGAGGGAAAATGAAGCGAATAATCTTTACCGGCAAGGGCGGCGTCGGAAAGACCACCATCCTTTCCACAGTGGCCAGGCTCTTGGCCGGAGAAGGCCACAGGGTTTTGGTAGTTGACTGTGATCCCAGCATGAATCTGGCCATGTCTCTGGGAATTCCTATTGCTCAGGTTATAGCTCTTGCCGAGGACAAGTCTCACCTTCAGGAGAAGCTGGGAGCGACCCTTGATGATCGCCCCAAGATGAGCAACGGCGAGATCTCTCTGGCCATTAGAGAATATATCATCCCGGCAGCGGACGGAGTAAATCTAATTGTGATGGGCACCGTGCCCCACGGCGGCTCCGGTTGTCTGTGTTCTCCCATCTCCCTGGTCAAGTTCCTGATAAATTACCTCACCAGCAACTCCGAGGAGTTCGATTTTATCATGGTTGACTCTCAGGCGGGTGTGGAGATCCTGGGCAGGGGCCTGTCTGCTGAATTTGACCTGAGCATGGTGATAACCGAGCCAACGCCCAAATCAATCGAGGTGGCAAAGCATAGCATGAAGCTGTCACGAGATTTGGGTGTCAAGAAGCAGATGGTTATTGTAAATATGGCAGAGGATGAGGGCGAATGCCAATCGATTGCAGATGCATTGGACCTGAAAGGTGACTTGATCGATGTCGTGAGATACGACCCGCGGGTAGTGGAGGCGGACAAGAAGGGTATTCATCTCCTGGATCTTCTCAGTACCTCGAATTCTTCGCCAACGGCTCTGCAGGACATCTTGAGAATTAAAAAACGGATGGAGGAGGATTAAACATGTGCGAGTTTACGGTTTACCTGGAAGAGACTGGCAGAGGTCGCAAAGAAGTGGCAAAGAATATTGTTGTGGCCAGGAGAAGAGACGGAAAAATACTTCTCATGGACGCTTTTGGCGTAACGGTTACTATTGAGAACGCAATAATCGATGAAGCTAATACCTTCACTCAGGAGATGATTTTGAAGACTGCATGATGTAAACGCGATATCTCTACCAAAACGTCCTCCTCCTTTGCAGAAATAGGTACAAGAAGAAAGGAACACCGAGGAAGGAGGTCATAATGCCCACCGGCAGAATCACTGGGGCCAGGACTATTCTTGCCAGGGTATCCGCACCCAGTAAAAGAAAGGCGCCCACCAGAGCAGAGCCCGGCAAGAGAAACCGATGGTCTCCGCCTATGGCCATCCTGGTAATGTGGGGTGCGACCAGGTCTATGAAGCCGATGGTTCCCGTGAAGCAGATGATGCTGGCGGTTATAAGCGAAGAATGCATCATGTAAATCACCCGTGTCTTCTCCACGTTCACCCCCAGGCTCTGGGCAGTCTCATCACCAGCCCCCAGAGCATTGAGATCCCATGATTTGATGATGAGATAAGGCAGACAGATGATAAGAATTGTCAGGACCATTCCTATACTCTCCCAGGAGGAGCGGCCCAGCGAGCCCATCATCCAGAAGACCACTTCATGGACCTTGTCCGACGTTCCGGTATACTGCAGCAAGGAGGTTAGAGCCGAAAAGAGGTACATGATGGCGATGCCCGCCAAAATCATGGTCTCGGAAGAGATTCCTTTGTATTTGGCCAGGCCGTAAACGGCGAGTGCGGAGAGAAGAGCGAAGATAAAAGCATTGCCGATGACCAGCCAGGAGCCTGCCGCAATGCCTGCCCCAAGGATGATCGCCAATGCAGCACCGAAGCTGGCTGCAGAGGATATGCCTAATGTGAAGGGGCTGGCCAGGGGATTTTTAAGAATTCCCTGCATTACCGCCCCGGACGCGCCAAGGCCCATGCCGGCGACAATGCCCATCAAAACTCTGTGCAGCCGCAGGTCCCAGACAATCATATCCGTAAATGCTGTGGTCTGAAAGTGTCCGGGAAAGAGTCTGGCCAAAATGCAGGCGTACACATCTATAATGCTGATCTCTGCCGAGCCGAGGATTACCGCAACTCCGGCGAGGAGCACAATGGCCATTGTCAAGACCAAAAAGAAGAGCATCTTTCGGCCGGTGAATTGCCGGTATTGCTCCTTTAAATTGGTTTTCTCGCAGGCCACCTGCTTCAGATCTCCAGGTACTGCATTGTGGCCGGACATGGGGTCCTTGACCAATGCCTCAGAACGCCTCAGGGTGGATGAACTTGGCTAACATCTCCAGGCCATCCACAATCCTGGGACCGGTGCGGGTTATGAGATCACCTTTGGCCTGATAGATCCTGCCATTCTTGCGGGCATCGGTCTGATTCAGGCCGCGTTCTGTTTTTGCCCATGAGAGTGGCATGTCTGCCCCGCTTCCCATACCAGTGCAGGCAATAATCACCTCGGGATTTCGCACGGCAATGGCTTCCGGATCTACCTGGACATATCCGGACAGATCATGGAAGATGTTTACACCGCCCGCCTTCTCTATGAGCTCGTCCTCAAAGGTTCCATAGCCCGCGGTTTTAACTGGATCGTGCCAGACGATATAAAGGACCCGTGTTTTGGGAAGGGATGAGGTTTTATCGGATATTGCTTCAATTCGAGATTCCATCTGATTGCATAGCTCTGATGCATCCGCCTCCTTGCCAGAGATTTTGCCGACCTTTTCAATAGATTGAATAATGCTGCTCAGATTATTCGGATCGAGGACAAAAGTAGCAATGCTCTCTTTGTCCAGCAGGGAGACTGCTTCACTGCTGCGCGTCCGGCTGGCCAGGACCAGATCGGGATGCAAAGAAAGAATCTTCTCGATATCCGGATCAACGTACCCGCCCACGACCTCTATCTTTTTGCTTTCCATTAGCTCTAACACCGAAGGAGGATAATTGCAGTACTTCGTTGCCCCTACGACTCTATCCCCCAGGCCGAGGGCGAAGAGGATCTCTGTGTTGGAAGGAGAGAGCGAGACTATTCTCTGCGGGGGTGTGGTCACACTGACCTCCTGCCCCAGATCATCCGTAACGGTCAGCGCACTGGTCGTGTTTTCTTCTGCCGGGGTTACAGAGCAGAATAACGGCAATATGACCAGAGATAATATCATCAACTTCAAGATCAAGTTCAAGTTCCTCATCTCAATTAAACTTAATTGGACGTAAAACATAATTGCTTGATTTAAAGCTTTTGGGCTAAACAGTAACATCTTGATGATTAATTAGTTTAAAATAAGACTTAGTAATACTTATATAATAGAAAGTAATACCACATTTCAGGTGATTAACACGAAAACAGCAATAATATTGTTCGTGCTCCTCATGGGAGCATTGACCATGAATGCCAGCGCTCACGGTGTCTGGGTTGAATTGAAGGATTTGGTTGAAGTCGGCGATGGCCAGGATGCCTATGTCTTCTACGGTCATGCCAACGATCCCGCAAGCTTTTCTCTGCCTATCATGGAATCCTCCTATCTAATGACCCCTGACGGCCAGAAGATCACAATGAATACGAACAAGGTTGAAGGAAAGTGGGTTGCCGGATACGGCTGGACTGGAAACTATGGCGTCAGCCCCATTGCAGCCTACTGGCCTGGCAACTACGTCTATGTCGCCCCTCGCGCCGCCTCCTACAGCAATACCACCCTGCGCCTGACCTACAGCGCTGCTGAAGCGGTCATCAATGCCGGCAATGACAGCTCCGCCGACTTCAAGTCCGGCCTGCCGGTAGAGATCGCTTCAGAGAAGCCCCTCTATCAGATCAAGAACAAGGAGAATGTCACCTTTACCGTTAAATACAACGACAAAAAGGTCAATGCCTCCTACTCTGCTTACCCCCAGATGACTGCTACCAAAGTGCAGAAGGGATTTACCAAAGATAAGGACAGCTTTGTGATCAACTTCAACCAGACCGGCATGTGGCTGGTCAACTGCTACTATGATGTCTTGGGCGACGGCAACTGGACTGCAACCTACGACTCGAGCAGCAAGATATTCAAGACCGGAGACGTTGTGCCATTCAACACCACCAGATACTCCACCATTCTCTCTGTCTGGGTCAGGAAGTAGTCACCAATTGTGACACTCCTTTTTTTATCCGAGAGGTGATGAAATTGAGGTTTCTTATTCTAATAACTATGATATTAGTGCTGATCGCAGGCAGCATGACTGCCAGCGGGCACAGAATGTTCCTGGGCCAGAGCATGACAGTGAGCCTCTCGGCAATTTACGACGACGGCGAGCCGGCAGCACTGGCCTCGGTCCAGGTCTTCCGGGATGGAATACTCTATTCCCAAAATCAGACTGACTCCTCTGGATTCTTCCGCATGGCTCTGCCGGGAAAAGGAACGGGCGACTGGAAGTTTGTTGTTTCAGGGGAGGGACATGAAGAGGTGATCGAATATAGCATAAACGATGGCAGCAGGACAAATGTTGCATCAGCATGAAATAACATTTAATCTGATCTGGGGGAGATTTTTAATACTAAATTGCAATTATAGGTGAAATAATATGAAATGCATATGCCTGCTATTACTAATGGGGATGATGCTGGTATCGGCGGCATCAGCCCACTCTCTTTATGTCGAATTTCCCGCTGACCTTTCCACAGACACGAACGCAGAATTTTGGATAGCTTACGGCCATGGCGGCTCGGCAGACCAGGTGCTTGCATCTTTACCCCTGGCCGGCATTATTTCGCCCGCCGGCCGGTCGGAAGAGCTGGACTTGGAGCCATTCCAGGACGGCCTCAAGGGAGTTGTCTCGTTGCCGGAGCCTGGATGCTATATTCTGGACCTGCAGATGGATAGTTCATTCTTTGATCCATCCTGGTTTGGGGCTGGCGGTAGCAAGAGCCTGGTGGAGAAGTACGGCCGGGCGCTCCTGCCTGTCCAGTCCGGCCAGGGCTATAGCTGGTCTCGCGGGACCGGTCTGGAGATTGTCCCTGAGACCGATCCATACGATCTTTTGTCCGGTCAGGAGTTTAAAGCCAAAGCATTATGGAATGGGAAGGCTGTTCCCGGCAGCTACAGCGCCGTGGTTGCCTTGTCTCCCGAGGATGTGCTGGTGGTTCAGCATGCGCAAGTGACGGAGCGAGAGGGCGATAGCAGTGACGGTACAATCAGTTTCACAACCACCCGGCCCGGCCTTTGGGTCTTGAGCTTTGAAGCCACGCTGGATGAGCCCGGCTCATGGAAGGCGGAAGCTGACGATCCCGCTGGGCATTACAGTAAAGGCGAACAGATGGCGTACGAGCAGATAGCTCCCACTGCCTACCTGAGCTTCTGGGTAAAGAAGTGAGAGGCAGCAAATGGTCCATATCTCCGATGGGGTCTTGCCTCCGGCCATGCTGGCGGCGGGTTTCGTCCTTACAGCCGTTCTGCTCTACTATTCTTGCAGGGGTATAAAGGCGGAGGAGATTCCCAAAATATCTCTGATCACCGCCGCCCTTTTTGTAGCCAGCCTGGTCCACTTTCCAGTCGGGCCTACATCAGTCCACCTGGTGATGAACGGCCTGGCCGGGATACTTCTCGGCAAAAGGGCCTATGCCGGCGTATTTGTAGCCCTGACACTGCAAGCGCTCTTCTTCCAGCATGGCGGCCTCACAGCTCTGGGAGTCAATGCCTTAAACATAGGACTTCCCGCCCTTTTAGCCTGGCAGCTATTTGAACACCGAAGGGGGCTGTGTACTCCCCGCAGAGAGACGGTCTTCGGTGGAATGGCCGGCGGCCTGGCCGTCCTGGCATCTGTGCTCATGGTCTCACTGGAGCTGCTGGCGTTAGGTGAGGCATTTAAGGAGATATCGGTTTTGGTGATAGGCGCTCACCTGCCTGTAATTCTACTGGAAGCTGTGGTAGTAGGGGGAGCTGCCGGACTTCTGGTGAGAGTCAAGCCACAGATGCTGGCTGCAAGCAAAAATGGAACTTCAGAGGTGCATTGAGTTGAAGAGGATATTAGCTCTAATACTTTTAGCAATGCTGCTATGTGCAGGAGCCTCCAGTGCCCACAGGATGTTTGTGGGACAGAGGATGACCCTGGACCTTTACGTTTTATATGACGACGGCAGCCCGGCCGGCAATGCTATGGTCAAGCTCTATCAGGATGGCAAGCTCTTTGCGGAAAACGTCACCGATTCCAGCGGAAAGTTCAGCATTGTTCTTCCTGGAAAAGGCACAGGCAAATGGCAATACGAGGTCTCGGGTGGAGGACACACGGAGAAGGGCTCGATCAATATCGATTGTTCCTGGTCTGCAGAAGGAAGCAAAGCAGTGGTGGGCTGATATGAAGGGCAAATTCGTTCTGCTGCTCTTTTTAATGCTGGCGGCCTGCGATGTCTCAGATGGTCATCGGATGATGATGGGCTATAAAGTCAATGAGCTGCAGTTAACAACTCTTTATGATGACGGAACCCCGGCCCAGGGTGTGGAGATTGAGGCGCTTTGTGATGGAAAGCCCATTGCAAAGGGAGTGACGGACAAGATGGGGGCCTTCACATTCAAGCCCGGCAAGAATCTGGGAGAGCTCACCTTTGTCGGCTCTTCTGCTGGACATAGAGCAGAGCTCTCCTTGAACCTGGCCCAGAAGAGGCAGGCGGATGAGACATCCCAGCCGATGCGAGCCTTAGCGGGGCTGGGGTATCTTCTGGGAATAGCCGGGCTGGCAATGATTTACATATCCAGGAAGGATCGCAAGAGAGCATGAGCCACTTCGATCCGGAGAGGTATTCTCGCTTAGAGTCTCCCATCCACCGATGGGATCCGCGTGCAAGGATACTCTCCCTTTTCGTGCTCATCTTCTCCATAGCCCTGGCCGGAAGCATACTGCAAGCCTTGGTCGGTTTTTGCGCATCATTTTCGTTGATCCTGATATCCCGGCTTCCTCTGGCCCACGTGGCCAGGTTTATGAAGTGGCCTGTCATCTTTCTTCTTCCGCTGGTCATCTTTCTGCCTTTTACGACCGAAGGGGATCGATTATTTGCCTTTCAATTCATCTCTCCCAGCATCCAGGGTATATATCTCGGTCAGCTATTCCTGATTCGTGGATTGGGAGCGGCTCTCTTGGCTCTTCTTATTGTGGGCACCGCTCCTTTCACAATAACCATCAAAGCACTGCAGGATATGGGCCTTCCCGGCTCTCTGACCCAGATATTTCTCTTCGCCTACAGATACATCTTTCTGCTAAATGAGGAGTTTCAGACCATGAGCCGTTCTCTGCAATGCAAAGGATTTTTGAAGAGGTCGGATCTTAAAACCGCCCGCATACTGGCCATGGCATTTGCCATGCTGCTCATCCGAAGCTACGAGAGGTCGGAGGATGTCTTTCATGCCATGCTATCCCGGGGCTACCGAGGAGAGCTTCCCTGTCGCGGCAGACAGGCGATCACAGGCAGCGATTGTCTCAAAAGCTTACTGGTTGTGTCAGCGGCTTTGGGCATTATGGCCCTCTGATAATAATAGGATTGATAAAAATGAAGGTCATTGAAGTTGAAAACCTAATTTTTAGTTATCCGGATGGAACGAGTGCTCTGGAGGGCGTCAGCTTCTCTGTTGAGAAAGGAGAATCCGTGGCTCTTCTGGGACCCAATGGATCCGGCAAGTCCACTCTGCTGCTTCACCTGAATGGACTCTTGCGGGGCCGGGGGACCGTTCGCATCATGGGCAAAGAGATCGAGGAGCATAGCCTGAGGTGGATCCGAAGCCGGGTGGGCATGGTTTTTCAGGACCCGGATGATCAGCTATTCATGCCCACACTGGGGGAGGATGTGGCCTTCGGACCGGTGAATATGGGCCTTTCTGATGGAGAGGTACAAGAGACCGTAGCCTGGGCATTGCAGTCTGTGGGCCTAACCGGTCTATCGGAAAAGAGTCCTCACCACCTCAGCTTCGGGCAGAGAAAGAGGGCAGCACTGGCCACAGTCATCTCCATGAGGCCCATGGTGCTGGTCCTGGATGAGCCGACATCAAACCTGGATCCCCGGTCAAAGAAAGAGATGGTTTTATTGATCAGAATGCTGCAAAGCAATGGGACCACCATCATTACCGCCACTCATGATGCAAACCTTGTACCGTCTATGGCGGACCGCATTCTTCTTCTTGACAGGAAGATTGTGGCCGACGGCGATGTCCGTCAAATCTTGTGCAGAAGAGATCTGATGGATGGGCTCGGGCTGGAAATGCCTCTATTGGTGGATCTATTCGAGACGCTCCGGGAAGAGGAGAGCTATTCAGGAGTTACTCCGTTTGCAAAAGATGAGGCTGTGAAAGCGATAAATGATATGCTGCAAATAAAAAAAAGAGATTTGTGTGGCTGATTATTCTGCCTTGTTGTATTCTGTTGTTAGGATTAATGTCGTTATATACTTAGGCCCTACATAGGTCTTCTCATTGGAGTTCTTTCCTCTGGGAAGGTCTGCAAGCTCATTGGTGCGAAGATCTGTGCCTGTGTCTGTAGTGATCAGCCATTGGTTAAACTCAGCAGATGGATTGGTCAGGTCGAACTTGACCTTGCCGTCCTTGTCAGTGACATCTGTTATTTTAGTGTCATTGCCTACCCGCTCCGCAATTACTGTCAGGTTGTCCATGGGCTTGCCATCGAAGAGCACCTGGAACTCAAAATCGCCCTTGCCGACCGTTGTGATATTATCAAGCGGCACTATCTCCAGCTTCTCGCCTATGGGCTTGGAGGCCAGGGAGAAATCGCTGTCAGGTCCGGCTACAAAGGCCTTAGCATAGCAGAGCTTGACATAGGACCTCTGCACATACCAATCATCCGCCCAACCGGTCTTGTTCAAGGCCTCAAAGTCGATCTCTGGGGCGTATCCTGCCTGCCAGATGGACGTTGTTGGTGGATTGGTGACGATGTTTGTCCATGCGCCTTCACTATGATAGAGATCCAGGGTATAAAGCCCCGGCTCATCTACATCAAAGTCGTAGAGCTTCCAGTAGCCGATTGTATCCGTATTCTCGTCGAATGTATGGTTTATTACCTGCCCGGACGGGCTGATGACCTTCAGATACATCAGTCCCTCGGGAAGCTCAGTCGAAGTAGTGTTGTGGCCGCTGCCGATAGACACGATCGCAGTGTCTCCTACCTCAGCCCAGCCGGAGATTGGCCAGGCAAATGTCTCATGGGCGTTTACTGCTGCAGGATAGGATAGCATTAGCAGCATTATTAGTAACAAAAGCTGTTTCATAATTAATCCTCATTACGTTAATTGTATTATCATATACTTAAAAGTTGCTACACAGAACAAGGTCATAAAAAATTAAATGCGATTGTGTCGTTCTCAAGGCATCGTCTCGTTCATCCATGTCCTGATGTTATCTGAATTGGTTTGGACCTCCTTTTCCAGTTGTGTCATGTTATTGTAAACCGCCATGGATTGGCTGAAGATGACTGCCGTCTCATTATGCAATAGATATGTGCGGTTTTGGCTTTGGCTCGCTTGGGCGGCGCTTTCAGCAGATGAATCAGCATAGCCTTTTGCTTCTGTTAGAATGGATTTCATCAGGCTCACATTTCCATCTACTTCTGCAGAAAGGGCCAGCGCCTTTCTGTAGGTCTCATCGGTCTTATTGAAAAAGACCTCTGCTTGGGCAGCTTTAGCGGCTGATGCTTCTGCATTTATTAGAAGGGACTGAATATTTTTCTCATTCTCTTCGATCTTTTCCAGCAAAGCTTTTACCTCATCATTAGTGGATTTCGCTTCATCTCTGGCAGATATGCTCTCGTTTCTGGCCTCGCCAGCTTCATCCATTAACTTTCTGGCTTGAGCTATCATCATATTAGAGCTGAGGGCCATTGGCTGGGGCATGCTGGGTGCTGCAAAACCGGACCTTGTAAATTGAACATTCTGGTCAAGCGGCTTTGCACCCGCATCAAGATTGATGATCTGATGTCTGGTTCCGTTGCCCAAATAGAGAGAATCCGTCCCCGCCGAGGGCCAAGACAAAGCGAGGAGCATCAGAATTGAGACCGCAATTTTAGGATTCATGCAAGCTATCACTCCTAAATTGGCATGTTTGTCCGAGTATATAATACTTTTTTACCATTTTTTAATAACTCTTGTTAATATTGCTATTATCAATACTGGGACTCTTTCCTCCTTATGCAATGGTTGTAGTTGAATTCAATTCTGAAGTGATTCGCCATGTTCTCAGTGCTGAGCAGCAAGCCGGCCGGACCCTTTGCATAGATTTTTCCCTTGAAGAGCATGGCCGGCGTGTCTGAGAACCGGGAGGCCAAATTGAGGTCATGGATAGCACTTGCAGATAGAGGATCTTATGATTGCTGTAGCTGAATAACAGGTTTTTTATCTCGATTTTTACCAAATTGTATCTCATCTCCTACCATCAGCCCGTGGTCCGGCTTTGCTCTCAGGCGGATGTACTGATCCCCAGAGCGCACGCCGATTGCGGGAATCTCTTCCTGCGCGGTGGCACTCTCCAGTACCAGGATGCTTATTTCGTCTAAAGACATCCGTTCTCTGGCCTCATAGCCATCTCGACTGAGAAATATAGCGGTGATAAGATCAAATCCTCTGTCGCAGCAGCTTTTTCTGATATCGGTGATTATCAGTTGGGTCATAGCCTGGCAGCTCCTATCTGTATGTTCTTCATCGTCTTTTTCAGAAGAGGAGTCCGGCCTGGCAGAGGCCGGAACCTGACAACAGGCAGACGATGATAAAGGAGGTCAACGGTGATCTGTCGTCATTCTTCAGTTTAGGATATTACTAGTTAATAAGCTTTTTGATTTTCGTAGCAATTATCCGCTCTCTAACGATTCTTGCTTCAATCCTTCTCGACTATATCATTTGCAGGTAGAACAGCAAAGCCAGAACTAATAGCGTGATTCCCGTTAATAGCCGGATGGCAACTCTGTGTATGTTTCGGAAATGATCCACTTGCTCAGGGCTCATGCCTAATGCGATGATTCCTCCCGTGAGCAGCACGGGAAGGGCTATGCCCAGGTTATAAATCATCAAATAAGTCATCCCTGATGAGGCTAATCCCTGGCGGGAGATTATGCCGATGATAGCGATGTAGATTCCTCCCACACAGGGGGCCCTTACCAGTGAGAAGAGGGCTCCTAAGAGGAAATAGAGGCTAAGCCTCAGGCTGGCAATGACACGGTTGACGTATTTCTTAGTCCGATCCGTTCGGAAGAGGGATGTGCCTCCACGCTGCAGCCTCCTTGCGTCCTCCAGCTGCATTATCCCTAAGACCAATAGGACGGCTGCCAGAATGGCGCGGAACATGGCTGAAGTGGACTCTTTCTGTAGGACGCTAAATAGGCCCACTCCAAAGATAATGTAGACCGCAAATATACCCAGGGATTGAAGCCAGCCAAAAGGCCGGCTGCAAAGACGGTAGCTACAGACGAGATGGTAAGATCCTGGAGAGCATTTTCAGAAGCGCATATGGGCGAGGCAACTGCGGCGATCTGTGAGTTGTCGCTGGCTAAGACAGGTGACAGCGCCATGACTGATGCCACGGTTAGCAGAATTGCGGTGATGCAATATCGCATGGCATCTATTTTGACCTTCCTGGAAGGATGCATCATAGTAATCAAGATGATCTAAAAGATTATTTACAGATTTTCTCGCCAATGACATGATTGCGGCTATGTCCGACTCGGGCCTCTACCTTCAGCTGCACGGGGAAGCCCGCACACCGGGGGGCCGGGGGATCGCGTGGTCCCGCATGCGGTCGGTCGGGCGCGCGTGTGGCCGCTCGTGGCAGGTGTGCTTGCTGGCCTTGAGCTTCGGGGGGCGGCAAGGATGCGGCTTGGCGGCAACGGATGGCTGGCGGGAATCGGATCGAGCAGAGATGGCTGGAACGAGTGCACGCCAGGGGGGGCCGGGAGGCCCGGTTGGTGGCCGTTCGTGGTCGGGATTGCACGCTGGCCTGGAACTTCGGGGGGCGTGGAGGATGCAGCTTAAGAATAGAGTATGGTTTATCGTTGGCTAGCGCGCCTGCATCGTAATTCTTCTAATGTGATACCCTCAGATTTATGCTTCTGCAAATACTCATATTGGGAATCAACGTATGCCGCCTCGCTGTAATCTATCTTCTCTTGGCTCTCTTTTGCTTTTGCGACGGCTGCCATCTCATAACCACCTGGCATATTTAAGTTGTTTTTAATATATACCTTCATCGGTAATCCGAATCTCCAGATCGAGGAAAGGCCTTGGTGATGTATATCGCTTTCTCGGATTCATCAACGAAGTATTCCAGTCGCTGTCGTCCGATCCTCATTCGATACATTGCGGGCGATTTGAAGCCGCCAAGCTTCTTGATATCGGCCAGTGGGCGGCGCTGATAGGGATTCTTCTTCAACTCCTCCACATGCTCTTCTATCTGCTCGTAGATGTCCTGATCCAGCTTAACCAGATATTTTTCAGCCTTTGGCAGGAAGATCGCAATGTAGGGCATGGCCTAGAACTTGATGCGAGTTATCATTCAATAGGATGTCGGCCCTAATTCCGGGACTGGCACCGACTTTTTCCTTCCATCGCTTCTCTGCTTGGGATTTTGCCTTTAATAAACAGTTAGAGGATTTTCGTTGCTTGCGTTGCGGTCGAGCGGGACCGCACGCGTGTGGCCGCTCGGTGGCCGGGCATGCCTGCTGACCGGGTGCTCGGGGGGCGGCAGGGATGCAGCTTGGGCGGCGCGGATGGCTGGCAGGAATCAGGTCGAGCAGGATGGCCGGAACGCCCGCACGCCAGGGGGGCCGGAGGCCTGCGCGGTCTCGCTTGCGGTCGAGCGGGACTGCGGGTGGCCGCTCGTGGCCGGGCACGCCCGCTGGCCTGGTGCTTCAGGGGGGGCGGCAGGGATGCAGCTTGGCGGCACGGACGACTGAGAGAACTCCGATCGAGCACGGATAGCAGGGACGCCCGCACGTCTGGGGGGCCGGAGGCCCGTTTGGCGGCTGCGCTGCGGTCGGGCGGGGCGCGCGTGGCCGGACATGCCCGTTGGCCAGGAACTTCGGGGGGCGGGAGGCATTCTTAGAGCCTTCTGCTCTGATCGAGTGAAATGGTCTGGAGCCTTTACAAGATAGCATCGATTAGATGAGATTAAATAGAAACCAAATAACTAAGGTCCTAATGGTCGATACTTCCGACACATTAAATGAATCTTTCAAGGCTCTACGCAATTCAATTTCAGCCGCCTATAACTTAGCTCCTGCAGTGGTCATAACAGGTTTGCTCCTTGCTGCAATAGTATTCGTGGCCTCATTGTTCTTCGTCGAAATTAAGATGGGATCAATTATTTTGCTCATCATAATAATTTCTATTATAGTATATGCTGTATCAAAAAATTATGGAGAGGCAACAGTTGCCCTTATGGCGGGCCTTCTTGCAGCATTTACCGTCGAATGGACTTGGAACAAGTATGTTGTCTTTATGCTGGCGTTACTCGGCTTCTTGTTTTTCGTTTTGCTCATAGGGAGCCTTAGAATTTTCGCTACAAATGAGTCGCTCTATCGGGAAGCTGCACTATATGTTAGTATTTCTCGTTATAAAGAAATTGAACAACAATTAATTAAAATTTCGAAATCTATTCCAGACAAACTACTTGGACCTGTTGAAAGAGCCGATGCCATCAAGATTATGGCATTCCGCAAAATTCCTATAGAATCAATGCAATATATGTTAGCGATTGTACAAACATTCGTAGGCATTACGCGCTTGGATGTAAAAACAATCACTCAATTCTTAGTAGATCTTACTAGAGTCTTGCATCTGGATATAGGGCCTAATTTACGAACAAAAATTGATAATATATTCGAGCTA
>Ga0209749_1001100_pt1 | contig 26918 bp, 17 predicted proteins | sample EPASupsiteSAE347_FD_187267 | JGI IMG/M metagenome (GOLD analysis project Ga0209749, IMG submission 187267) | Bioremediated contaminated groundwater from EPA Superfund site, New Mexico - Sample SAE3-47 (SPAdes) (version 2) | ecosystem: Environmental > Aquatic > Deep subsurface > Groundwater >...
TGAACAGCGGGCCCTGATATACGGCCTGGCACTGCGCCAGGTCGCCATTGAACGGCGTCCATTGGAAGGCGCTGCTCAAGTAGTACCAGCCGGCGGAAGGGGCATAAGCCACGATCCACCAGTCAACCTCTATGCCCGTATAAATGCCCGCGTTCATTTCCACGGTAATCGTCACAGGGTCGGGATAATTGACAATGACATTATTCGTTGCGCCATTGGCGTTAATTATTGGTCCGATGGCTGTGCCGTCGACCGCAAACACATAGGCCGCCCCCTGATTCGCATTCCCACCCACATCCGCCCCAGGCGCGCCGGCGATGGCCGTGTCCCCGTCACTGCTCAACGCCACGGACATGCCAAATGCATCACTCGCGGCGCCGTCCGCGGCGGTCAGTTTCGCCTGCTGACTCCAAGCCGCGCCGAAGCGCGTGAACACATAGGCCGCCCCCTGATCCGCATTCCCACCCACATCCGCCCAAGCCGCGCCGGCGATGGCCGTGGCCCCGTCACCGCTCAACGTCACATACATGCCAAACAAATCATTCACGGCGCCGTCTGAGGATGTTAGTTTTGCCTGCTGACTCCAGGCCGCGCCGGAGCGCGTGAACACATAGGCCGCCCCCTGATCCGCATTCCCACCCACATCCGCCCAAGCCGCGCCGGCGATGGCCGTGGCCCCGTCACTGCTCAACGCCACGGAATTGCCAAATAAATCATTCACGGCGCCGTCTGAGGATGTTAGTTTCGCCTGCTGACTCCAGGTCGCGCCGGAGCGCGTGAACACATAGGCCGCCCCCTGGTTACCATTCCCGCCCACATCCGCATAATCCGCGCCGGCGATGGCGGTGTTCCCATCACTGCTCAACGCCACGGAATTGCCAAATAAATCATTCATGGCGCCGTCTGAGGATGTTAGTTTTGCCTGCTGACTCCAGGCCGCGCCGGAGCGCGTGAACACATAGGCCGCCCCCTGATTCGCATTCCCGCCCACATCCGCCAAATTCGCGCCGGCGATGGCCGTGGCCCCGTCACTGCTCAACGTTACGGAAAATCCAAAATAATCAGTCGTGGCGCCGTCCGCGGCAGTCAGTTTCGCCTGCTGACTCCAGGCCGCGCCGGAACGCGTGAACACATAGGCCGCCCCCTGATTCGCATTCCCACCCACATCCGCAGCATCCGTGCCGACGATGGCGGTGTTCCCGTCACTGCTCAACGCCACGGAAATGCCAAATACATCACTCGCGGCGCCGTCCGCAGCAATCAGTTTCGCCTGCTGACTCCAGGCCGCGCCGGAACGCGTGAACACATAGGCCGCCCCCTGATTCGCATTCCCACCCACATCCGTCAAATACGCGCCGGCGATGGCGGTATTCCCGTCACTGCTCAACGCCACGGAAATGCCAAATACATCACTCGCGGCGCCGTCCGCGGCGGTCAGTTTTGTCTGCAGACTCCAGGCCGCTCCGGAGCGTGCAAACACATAGGCCACCCCCTGATCCGCATTCCCGCCCAAGTCCGCCCCGACGATGGCGGTGTTCCCGTCACTGCTTAACACCACGGAATAGCAAAAATGATCGCCAACGGCGCCATCCCAGGCAGTCAGTTTCGCCTGCTGACTCCAGGCCGCGCCGGAGCGCGTGAACACATAGGCCGCCCCCTGATCCGCATTCCCGCCCACATCCGCCAAATACGCGCCGGCGATAGCGGTGTTTCCGTTACTGCTCAACGTTACGGAAAATCCAAAATAATCAGTCGTGGCGCCGTCTGCGGCAATCAGTTTCGCCTGCTGACTCCAGGCCGCTCCGGAACGCGTGAACACATAGGCCGCCCCCTGCATCGCATTCCCGCCCACATCCGCAGAAGGCGCGCCGGCGATGGCCGTGGCCCCGTCACTGCTCAACGCCACGGACATGCCAAATCCATCACCAGCGTCTCCGTCCGCGGCGGTCAGTTTCACCTGCTGACTCCAGACTGCGCCGGAGCGCGTGAACACATAGGCCGCCCCCTGACCCCCGTTCCCGCCCACATCCGCAAAATTCGCGCCGGCGATGGCCGTGGCCCCGTCACTGCTTAACGCCACGGACATGCCAAATCCATCACCAGCGTCTCCGTCCGCGGCGGTCAGTTTCACCTGCTGACTCCAGGCCGCGCCGGAACGCGTGAACACATAGGCCGCCCCCTGACCCCCGTTCCCGCCCACATCCGCAAAATTCGCGCCGGTGATGGCGGTGTCCCCGTCACTGCTCAACGTTACGGACCAGCCAAAATAATCACCAGCGTCTCCGTCCGCGGCGGTCAGTTTCACCTGCTGACTCCAGGCCGCGCCGGAACGCGTGAACACATAGGCCGCCCCCTGATACGCATTCCCACCCACATCCGCAGCATCCGTGCCGACGATGGCGGTGTTCCCGTTACTGCTCAACGCCACGGACCAGCCAAAACGATCGGTAGCGGCGCCGTCCGCGGCAATCAGCTTCACCTGCTTACTCCAGACCGCGCCGGAGCGCGTGAACACATAGGCCGCCCCTTGATCCGCATTCTCACCCACATCCGCCCTATACGCGCCGACGATGGCCGTGTCCCCGTCACTGCTCAACGCCATGGAAATGCCAAAGTAATCACTCGCGTCTCCGTCCAAGGCGGTCAGTTTTGCCTGCTGAATAAGTGGGTCTATGGTGAGGGGATAGCGCGCTTTCGTGTCATCCACGCGCAACAGCAATTCATGACTTAGCGCGCGCCTCGGCGACTTGTCCGCCATAGCCTGGGCGACGGCGGAAGCCTTCGGCGTAGCCCGGGTTTCCAGCCATGCGGGCAATCGCCGCCCGTTAGCGTCAACCGCTGTCAACCCGCCATACCGCAGTGTCGGCCCCCCCTTATCCATCAGCAGGGTCAAACCCGTCCGGTCGGCATCCACTTTCGTTTGTCCCCCGCTGGTGGGTAGGCTCAACACCAGTGTCAGCAGGGCACGTCCCGGACCACGGCTCGGCGGCGGCGAATTCACGGTAAAACCCTGTTGCAGGCCCAGCGGACCATTCACATACCATTCGGTCAACGCCCCCCGGCGGTACTCCACACGGTTGGCGGAGACGGAAAAGCACGTGGAGGGTGGAGCGTGGAGCGTAGAGTGGAGAGCGTGTAGTGTCTTCCGACGCTCAACGCTTGACGCTAAACGCTCAACGTGCCGCTGATCGCCATAGCCCCACTCGCGCACACTAAGGTCCCAATGGGTCCCGTCGCTCACGACGCGGGCGCCTTGCGCATCGAAGCGCGCCTCAAAATGCTGGTTCGGATTGGCAGCCTGGTAACCGGCACACGCCCCGGTCTCGCCTGGGCGAAGCGCTCCGGCGTAGCCTGGCGGGCTTGTCCGGCGCAGCCCATTGGGCGAAGCAGGGTCTGGCTGGGTCATGGGCAAGATGTGATACGCCGTCTGATCCTTGCCCAGCACGGCTGATACTGCGTATTGCGCCTCCAACGGCAACGTCACGCTCCTCGCCGCGGCGGAGCCTCCGGCGAAGCCTGGGCATTCGGAAGTCCGGGCCGATATAAAACCTCTTTCGGCAAACGCGCTCGTGCCAATAATGCTTCCTATGACGCATAACCATGTCAATAATGAGGTTATCTTCATAATGTCCATTGTATGGAGTAAAACCACAAGGTGGACCCTGGGTCATCGTATCCCGTAGCCGCGATATTTGTAATACCGGTTCATTCTGAAATAGTGTGAGCCAGTGCGGCTATTATATAGCAGCTTATTAAATCAGGCATTACTCAGTCCGATTGTCATTCCCGATCTAAGGCGGGCTTTGCCCGCAACCCAAAAACAACCGCTAATAAACCGACACTAATGAAGCTGAAAATAAATTAAGGCCAAAAGCGGCAACTGTTTCATGTAGCCGCGGCGGTAACGCCGTGGCTGCCAGCCGGATCCACGCCCTCACCCAGGCTCCGCCGGAGCGCTTCGCCGAGGCGAGCGGGCGCGGCTACCCGGATTGAAATTCCTATACATATATTTAGTAAAGCAAAAACTTCTCATTCCTGCTGTATTCGCGGCTATTCGCGTTCATTCGCGGTAAAAAGTCTTTGCGGATGGTTTCTTGTTTTTTATAGCGGTTCTCAAGGTTTCAGTTACTAATCGGGAATCCAGTATTAGAGAGCAAATTGGGCGCTGGATTCCCGCTTGCGCGGGAATGACAAACCACAATATTACGGCAAGGTTGTTAAAACGACCACACTTTTACAGAATAATCCTAAAAAATATACTTCCCCCTGCGCGACGGCAGTCAACATCATGATAGCGACAAGAACAGCAGATGTTTTTTGGCGAGTAGACATTTATGATCTCCTCCCCGATTATCTTCCAGTGGCCGGTGGAAGCCGGGCTAATACCCTTTTGCCGTGCCAGCATCAGGTTTCAGCGTCAATTCACTGCACGTCCACGGTTACCAGGTCGTAGAGAATCGGGCCGTCCGGGTTGAGGATGCCGTCCATGGGATAGTCAACCGCGAACCAGAAATAGTAGGTTCCGGCCGGCAGGGTAATTCCGCTTAACACCGCGGTGGAGGGCAGGTTGAACAGCGGGCCCTGATATACGGCCTGGCACTGCGCCAGGTCGCCATTGAACGGCGTCCATTGGAAGGCGCTGCTCAAGTAGTACCAGCCGGCGGAAGGGGCATAAGCCACGATCCACCAGTCAACTTCCACCCCGGCATAAATAGAGGCGTTCATTGATACGGTAATTGTCACCGGGCTGGAAGAACCAACGGTAACATTATTCCGGACACCATTGGCCTTGATCGTCGGGCCGACGGTGGCCGGCTGCAGTCCCAAGTTCTGATCATAGAGACCAATGGTGGTGCCAACCATCAGCTCATCATAGAAAAGCGTTTTGATCTGGGTGCCGTTCGGATAGTTGGTAACCGTTATCCATTCCAAGCCACCGTAAGGCAGGTAATAAATCGTGCGCAGGGCCGCGAGAACAGGCACGTCATGGGTGGCAGTGTCTTTGCCGACCGTGATCACCGGCGGTCCGCCTACCCGTCCGAGGACACTACCTTCCCATAAACCGGTCGGCAGGCCGTCGGTTGGCAAAAGTTCCCAGCCGGAACTATTGCTTGCGCGGTAATAGGCCACAACGCTGTGTCTTCCCGGGTCGGTAGCATCCGGCAGAGTGCCGGAAGCGTAGATGCCGCCGGAAGAGTCCTCCGCCAGCTTGCGGATATTGACCTCGTTGGTCATATCCAGCGCAATCACCGAGGCATCCATACGATAAATACCGCCCCGGTCGCCGGCTTTGCTCTTTGAGGCCGCCACAAAAGCGATATCGGCCCCGCCTTCATCCCGCATGAGTATGTCCTGCACATCAACATTGGTAATAACGGCCGACCAGTTCGAACCGCCGTCCGAACTGTAAAAAACGCCGCCACTCGGACTGTTGAGCGCGTAGCTGTAATAACCCAGGACAACGTTGTTGCCTTTGGCCTTGACCGAAGTCATTTCGCCGTCGGTCAAGCCGTGGTCCTCCCAGCGGAAAACCTGGATCCAGGCGGACTCGTTCGAGCCGCCGCCGGTGGTTGTTTTATAGAGCCGGGAACTGCCGGCGTAACCGGTCAGGCCGCTCGGCTCATCCGAATCAATCGCACAGGCATAAACAATGGCGTCCGGGAAATCTCCGTCGGTCCAGACCGGGGTGGCATTGAAACTGGTTGCAATGCGGATGCCGGCTTTGGAGGCAATCCAGGCGACTGTTTTATCGGCAAGGGCGTCAATATCATTAATTTGAAATGCCAGGAGACCGTTATTGAGCTCAACGACGTCAGTGCCGGCATTGGTTGAGCCGCCGATGCCTTTATCGGTGGTAACATAAATAAACTGGGAATTATTCGGGTCAATTTTTGTGCATCCGGCATTAACGTGCATTGAAGGCGGCCGATACCCGCCGGGCCGCGGCAACCCTATCCAACTGCCGTTCGCCCCTTTATTGGTGCTGACCACCGTGCCATAAAAGACTTCATAAGCATTCGTATCGCCGTTGCAGACGATGTTAAGCCCGCTTCCGGCGCCGGCGAGTAGACCGCCGGTGTCAATATTGGTCCACAAGCCGCCGCCATCATCAGAATACGCCACTTTCAGCGTCGAAGAACCGCCGCCAAGCAACAGCCTGCCATCAGGAGCGATACCCACCTGCTGCACCGGCGACACGGTGACCCCGGTTGTGGGAATTACAGAAAACGTTGTTGCCGAGGTGAAAGAATCATAATCCGAAGAGGACATCAACAGCACAAACCCGGACGCCTGACTGCAAAGAACGTAAAGCTTGTTATTGACCGGATTAATCGCCAGGGAAACCGTACCGGTAAAAGCCGCCGCGAGCGGCGCGCTGAGCGTCAGGTGGCCGGCGGAACTGATTGTGCCGTAGTAAAGCGTTCGCGGTGTTTCCGGCGCGGCCGGATCATTAACGGCAAAAAGGTGCGCCCCTCGAATCAGAACAAAAGACACGGCTGCGGTCATTTCGGTTACCAGACTGCCGGCGGAAGTCGTACAGCTCAACAAGCCGCTGCTCGAACCCACAAACACCCTCCCGGACAGCTGATGCGCGGCCAGAGAGCTCGGAGCGCCGAAATTGGCGTTGGCATCCATGTCCGGCAAAACCGTAAAAATAAAGTTGGCGCCGAACGGCGTCGGGCTGGTATGGTCCGCGTCGCCATAAAAGACCGAGTTGGCGCTGTCGGTTGAGGCAAAGATCCGCGTCTTACTGATGTCGCCCGGAACCTGGATGGCATCTATTGTGCCGATCGTGCCGCCATAGACTTCAAACGGCCGCGGCAGGACGTCAGTTTGGGCAATAATAGAAAAAGGCAACATTACGACGCTCAGACCTGCAATACTTATTTTATCCATCGCACGCATGTCTTTCCCTCCCTCTTCTTACGCTGATTCACTGCACGAGAACAGTTACCAGGTCGTAGAGAATCGGGCCGGCCGGATTCAGGATGCCGTCCAGGGGATAGTCAACCGCAAACCAGAAATAGTAGGTTCCGGCCGGCAAGGTAATGCCGCTTAATACTGGCGTGGAGGGCAGGTTGAACAGCGAGCCCTGATATACGGCCTGGCACTGCGCCAGGTCGCCATTGAACGGCGTCCATTGGAAGGCGCTGCTCAAGTAGTACCAGCCGGCGGAAGGGGCATAAGCCACGATCCACCAGTCAACCTCCACCCCGGCATAAATGGAGGCGTTCATTGATACGCTTATGGTCACGGCATCAGATGAGCCGACAGTGAGGTTATCGTTTCTGCCATTGGCCCTGATCGTCGGCCCGACGGCCTCCGGCTGCAGTCCCAAGTCCTGACCATAGAGACCGGTATCCGTTCCAACCAGCAAGGCATCCCAGTAAAGGACATTGAGCTGGGTGCCATCCGGGTAACGCATTTCATCCGAGGTAAGCCACTCTACGCCCCCCGCAGGCAGGTAATAGAGCGTTACGCCGGAAGCTACAATCGGCGCCTCGTTGCTGGAGGCGTCCAAGCCAACCGTTATTACCGGGCCGCGCCCCTGGGGCGTCCCCTGGCTGGAGGCTTGAAATAACCCGTTGGTTGTTAATTGAGTCCACGTTGAAGAACCGGCGGACTTGTAGAACACAACCGGTTTATAGCCGGTGGTCCAGCCCGAGGCATAGATGCCGCCGGTGGAATCCGCGGCCAGATCGCGCGTGCTTATCGGATCGGTTCCGAGACTCATATGGGTTGAGCCGGATAACGTGACGCGATAAACATGGCCGCCCGTATTGTTGTTGGTGTTGTAGGCCGCCGCCACATACACAACGGCGGCTCCGGATTCTTCAGTTAAAAGCACGTCATTGACATTGAGATTGGTTTCGCCGCCCAGGGCAAGATTGGTCCAGGTTGTGCCGCCATTGGCGCTGTAAATAAGCCCGCCGATATTCGCAAACATGTTTGCATAACGGCCTGCAAAAACATCATTGCCATTGGCTTCCAGGCAGACAATATCGGATTCCGCGCCACTGCCCGCATAATAAACACTGACCCAATTCGAGCCGCCATCCGTGGTTTTGTAAATGCGCGTATTGCCGGCATAAGCGGTCAGCCCGCTCGGATCGGACCGATCCACCGCCACGGAATAATACGGCGAGCCGTCATCGTTAGGAAATATGGCATCCGTCCATTGCGGAGTTGCCTGGAAGTTTGTGGCGCGCCGGATGCCGCTTTTCGCGGCGGTCCAGGCAACGTTCTTAGCGGCAGTCATGTCAAAATCCTGAATCTGGACGGCTTCCAGTCCGTTGTCTATTTCAAATATATTGAAACAATTATTGGTGGTAGAGCCAACGCCCTGGTCGGTCGTAAAATAGACGACATTGGCATTGCGGGGATCAACGCGCACTTCACCGTCGTTGCTGTGGGTTCTGGGCGGCTGGGATTGGTCGCGCGGAATGGAGGCCCACGAATTAGTCACCCCTTTATTGGTGCTGACGGCCGAGCCGAAATAAACGCTGTATTCACTGGAATCAGCGCCGGTTTCCACATTGCCGCCGGAGGTGCCTTGCATACCCGTTCCGACGATTGTCCAGCTTGTCCCGTCATTGTCGGAATAAGCAATGAGCTTGTAGGCGCCCGGGTCGCCTGAATTGGCGCCGACCAACAGACGTCCATCGGGGCCGATGCCGATTCGTTTTGTATTCCAGGAAGACGCCTGCGCCGGAAGCGCTATTGTGCTGAAAGTGGTCGCGGCCGAAAGAGCGTCAATTGCCGTTGACGATTTATTAATATCGGATGAAGTGTCTCCCATAATATAAACATGCCGGTTGACCGGATGAACGACCATCTGCGGAAATGAAACCGTGCCGATCGTAATCGGAGAACCGCTGCCGGCCGTAAAATTACCGCTGGCATCCAGGGCGCCAAAATGAAGGATTTTGGCGCCTCCGCTATCGCCGATTGCCAGAAGAACATTATCTCTTATTAAAACAGCCGAAATAGGCCCCGCGCCGGGCGGATTGGGAGGAGAGGACTGGCCGACGATGTTGGTAACGAGCGTGTTGGCGGTCATCGCGCAACTGAGCAGACCGGCGTCGTCGGCAATAAAAAGCCGGCCGGATGCCGGATGGCCGGCGATTCCGTTCACGACACCGAAGTTGGCCACGGCGCTTAAATCGGGCACAACATGGAACGCGAAAACGTTGGTGGCAAAGGGCAAAGGATTGGAATGATCAACGTCCGCGTAAAAAACGGAATTGGCGCTCTCGGTGGAAGCAAAAATACGGCTGACATTGGGATTGCTTGCCAGCGGAATAACATTGATCGAGCGCAACATGCCGCCGTAAACCGCTTGAATCTGAGGCACGCTGTTTGTCACGGCCAAGGCGGAAAAAGAAGATAATAACAGGAACGAACATAAGGAAAAAAGACGGCAAAAATGAACCTTAATAATTTTCATACAACCCTCCTTGATTAAGCCGCTTCTCATCAATCTTTAATGGTAAGTTTACACCGCTTTACTATCATTGTCAACATAATTATCGCAGGTATTTTGATGATTTGATGATGTTCGTGCAAAATCAAGATGACACATTGGCGGCCATGACGCGATCAATCGTTTCCCGGAACAACGGCAGGCCCGAGGCGGGGATAATGATGGTATCCCGATGACCGCCGACTTCTTCCGTGACCTTCAGGAAGCGCCCATTGGCATTTTCCTTGAAGTCGAAAAAAAATTCCTTGCGTTCAATCTGTACGCGTTCGCTGAGTAATTGTGTCTCCACACCCTGATCCTCCCTCTTTGAGTTAGGCCTTCTTGCGCGGTTTCCTGGCTAAAGCCAATGGCTTGATTTTCTTCGCCGACTGCGTCAGCGCGAGGTAATTCTCGCGGGTGACAACCGGGCGACCGCTCTTCTTTTCCAATTCGCGGCGGGCATTGCCGGCGACCGTGCCGCCCGCGCGGGCGGCGTGTTTGCTTTCCGGAAAGCCCTGGGAGTCGCGGGTGCGGGTGATTTCCGTGGTGGCGGCTTCGCCCAGCATGGAGAAAATGAGTTCAAGGTCGCTCATGTGATCCCGCAGGTTCTCGCGTTTGAGGCGTTTGAATTCGACGTATTGGCTGGGGGTGAGCCCGAAGGTGGCCTGGGAGATTTCGGCGGTGAGGATGGCATACTCGATCTGCTCTTTCACGCCGCGTTTTTTCCATTCATCGGTCAATTCGTCCCGGATGGCGATGGAGCGCATCCGCTTCTCTATCCAGTCGTCGGAGTAGCCCTTGGCCTTGTAGAGGGCGCGAGTGCGCTTGGTGGCCAGTTCAGGGTCTTCAATTTCCTGAATACGTTCGTAACCGACTTTGGCCAGCCAGCGCTTGAACGGCTCGGCCTTGGGGCTGGGGATGGATTGGATGAGGCGGAAGATCCCCTCGGTGTTCCAGCAGAGAATCCTCTGAGGACCGCCGGCAGTCGAAAATTCCAGAGCAAGGGGGGGTACAAGTTGTACCCCCCCTTTGAAAGCCTCATTCAGTTGTGGATCACGCTGGCGTATTCGCTTGAGATACTGCGACGGATCGACCGAATCGGTCAGGGCCGTGATCACGTCCGAAATGACAAACCACCATTCGTTGTTGTGAATGGTGCGGCGGACTTCTTTGCGCTGGAAAAGCGCGATGCGGGTTTCGGGATTTGGGGTAATGTCGCTCATGGTTATCCTTTGTATTTCGTAAAACTGGCGGCGAGCGGCGCGTAGGGCGACGTTGGAAATTGAGGATGCAGAGCCATATAACACTGAGTATGCCAACGCGGGCTGGTGGGCGCAAGCTCTACTTCAGCTCCAATGCATCCGAAATAAAGGCTTGACTTACCCTCGCTATGCAATATACTTGAAAAATAAAAACTGAAAGGAGCATCGATCATGGAACAGACATTGTCCAACAACGAGAAGATCACGGAAGCCCTGCACCTGCTGGAAGATGCGGCCAAAGGGAAAAAAGAAGAACTGCGCACGTTGGTATCGACTAAATATCGAAGTCTGAAATCTGCGCTGGGCGAGGCTGAACTCGATATGGCCGCCGCGGTGACCGCCGCCCGGAAACGGACCATGGAAGCGGCCCAGCAAGCCAAGGACCTCGGCCTCGTAAAAGCCAAGGAATTCGCCGCCGACTTGGATGAGCAAGTCCATGAAAATCCGTGGCCCTATATCAGCGGGGTCGCCGTCGCCGCGTTGTTAGTTGGCTACATCATGGGAAGAAATAAGTAGCAAGTAGTAATCGGTGATCAGTTAATTACGGCCTGATTGTTCATTGGTGCGTCCGAGAACCAGTCTCAACAGGCTAAGCCGGCATGCGGTGAATTATGTGGACTCATCTTTTACGAACCCTGTTTGCAGCAGTCTCCGTGTGGCTGTTGAATAAATACCGGCAGACGTCCCTGGATCTGATCAAGCTGGAAGCCGCCATCGGCTACGTCAAGGGCGTGCGCTCGGCCAGGCAAGCCTTTCTGGCTGTCTTGGTGATCGTCCTGGGCGCCGGCCTGCTGGCCGCGGGGTTTGTGCTTCTGCACGTCGGCTTAGGGATGTTGTTTTACTTGGCATTCCAAAACTGGTGGGTGGTAGGCACGGTACTCCTGGTCCTCGGCATCCTCTATACCATTGTGCCGCTGTTCATCATCCGGCGGCTATGCGCCGAAAAAAACTGGATGCGGTTCTTCAAGGCCGATAAGCTCGTCGAGCAGGTGACGAAAAAATAATTTGAACACAGTTGGCTGCTTTACGCTTTACGGTATTCGCCTTCTGTCTTCTGTCGTCCCGCCTTCGCCAAGGCTTCGGCGGGCAGGCTGGCGTCCGTCGTCTGGCATCTGTCGTCCGATTTTCTCCGCCGCTTCCATGATCAGCACCGCACGGCCCAACCCATCCGCTTGACGCGACGAGGCCAGCGTGCATTCCATCAGCCGCCAGGGTGGACGCTGCATTTCGGCGGCCTGCAGAAAATCGGGCAACTGACTCAGATTCATTTCGCTGAATACCGCTTCCATCTGACGGAGTGTCCAGCCCGCTGTCAGATTGCGAGATTCGCGTTCCCGGATTTCCGGCGTCGCGTTGGTCACGGCGGCGCGGCCCAAGCTCGCCAGTGTCGCCGGAACGGCGTTGCTCAAGGCCTCAAAGGCTTGCAGGGCCGCCAGATGACGGTCGCGCGTCTGTTTTATCGCGGCTAACTGGGAAAGTGTTTCATTTTTGTTCCGGATCTTATCGCTTAGACCCAGGTTCTGCCGGAACGTGACGATTGATGCCAGAATGCCGGCCAGAAACACTGCCAGCGCACAGGCCTGCAGAATAAACAATGCGTTTGGCTTCACGGTTTACCCTCGTCAGCCTTAACATTCGACATTCGACATTCGACATTCCTCATGGTCCACCCCCTTCGGCATTGACTGTGAAGCGCACCTCGTTTTCGGCTATGGCTTCCTGCCGTTGCAATTTCACGGCGTAGCCCAGTGCCTTCAGGCGCTGTTCCAATTGCCCGCATTGATCCCAGTCCTCCGCCACGCCGGTCAGCGCCAGGCTGTTCCGCCGCAGGCTCAAGGTCTCGAACCGCACGGCCGAAGCCCGGCCCGCCTTGACCACCTCGGCCAGTCTTGGCGCCAGCGAAGGCGCAAACGCGTCCATAAACGGCGCGGTCAACAACGCCTGTTTCTCCCACGCTTTCTGAACTTCCGGTATTTCCCGCCCATATGGAATCGTCACGCCGGGCGCCAACTCGCCGGCCATTGCCGCGATTTCGGCCTTGATAAGGTTAAGCCGATGCTCGCCCAGCAGGCGCGATGTCAAACTGAATCCCACCAGCAGTAGACCGGCAACCAGGATGCCCACGGCGGCATTGCGCGCACGCCCATCCACGGCGCGCCGCACTGCGGGATGCGTAAAGGTTTGCTGGCGCAAATTACATCGCAACGGCCCGCGCTTCAACGCACGCTCGCACAAGGCCCGCGCCAGGAACGAGGCCGGCTCTTTATGACGCGTTAAAGGACCCGGCCAATCCCTGGTGAGCGACCGATGCAACGTTTCGACCACGGCCGTCTCACCGGCGCGCGCGCCGCAGAACAGCCATTGCGCGCCGACGCCGGCCGGAAGGCCCGCGTGCAGAAGGAGTTGAAGACGGTTGACAAGGCCGTCATCCGCCGCAGGCGGTGGCGGCATTTGCAAACTGTGTGCGGTGCCGTAACGTTCGCCGCACCCGATGACCAGCGTGGTGTGATCGTCAGCCAGATAAATCAAAATTCTATGCCGGCGCGGCTCGGCAGGGCATTCCGCCAGGCTTTGTGTCCAAAGCGCGAGCCCCTCATGATCCAACAGCATCGGGTCCGTGCCCTGCGCCTGGTAGCGATCCAGACAAGCTTGAATGGCTTCGCGGCGCGCGGCGCAAACCAGGGCGCTGACGATACCCTCGGAGGTTCGGCGGAATTCCACAAACTGGTACAGGCAATCCTCCAGCGGAAACGGCAACTGGATATCCAGGAGCGAAGGCAACACTTTCTCGGCCTTGGCGCGCGAAGCCAGCGGCGAATTCAACCACAGCGTGAGACTTTCCTGTACGGCCAGACAGCCCGCCGTTGCGCCGCCGCTTCGGTCCGATTCGGCCAGCCCTTGTCGGTGCGCGGCCGCATCGCCCGGGGCCAATATGGCCTGATGCACTGTTCCGCCTGACGAGCGCCAGGCCCGGACCATGACGGCGGCGCCGCCCGAAAGCGTCATGCCACAACAAACCCGCGGTCGAAACGGCATTGCGTTCCGGCAGGTATAAAGTAATTTTTCCGAAGTTGCCATTAGCGGTATACCCAACGCAATATTTCTATCTCACCCTGGGCGTCGCGTCGCACAAGGGCATAGATCGTTTCCTGCTGTCCGCTCTTGGCGGCTTGCGCGGCCACCGAAAAATACCGGCTGCGCGTATCCAGGTATGGACGCAAGGCATTCAGGGTTTTGGCATCCATCACCTGGTTCAGGGCCGTCACGGGATGGGCGTCGCGCCGCCGACAAATTTCTTCCGTCAACCTGCTCCTACCGGCGCCCAACACCGCCAGGAAAACATTGCGGTCGGCGGTATTGACATTAATGGGTTCTATCCGGCCGGCCTGATTCGGCAATATCGTGAGCACCGGCGGCGTCGCGCGCCGCTCCATCCGTGTGGCGTTTAGAACGCCGTCCAGTTCGGCCGGGCTTTCCATCGGAGCGTTGGGCGGTTCCAACGGCAAATGGGCCTGATGGTAATAGCCTGCCTCGCGGGTGCCTTCCGAGTCGGAGTCCATCCAGTCCTTCAGCATCTGGGTTTCGCCGGCCGGATCGCTCCAGTCATCGGCCGTGAACACGTCCCGGACAATTAAGACGGGCAAACGGACAGCCGCGTTACTGGGCGTGGCCGCCAGGTTGTTTATGTTAAAATATTTGTTCTGGTCGGTGATCACGGCAGCGGTCTCGATAGTATTCGGCAGACGATTCGTCTGCAAGGCGGCCCAGGGTTCGTTGGTATGGTCCACCTGCAGGTTGTTATCGGCGGCCAGCACACGCAGGGCGTTCCAAGCGGCCTCGGATGCTGCCACGCGCAATTGCGCCCGCAGGGACTGACGTTCCTCAAATCGCAGAGCCATGCGCGCAACCACCTGCGCCTGGATGACGAGCGCCATGATGATGGCCATGAAAAGCAAGACGGTTACGAGGATCATGCCCGATTCGCGGGTAGAACCCGCAAATCGGGCATGAAACAACGGGATTCTTATGTTGTAGTGGCCGTTCGGTAGAACGGCATGGCGTTGCGGTTCTCTCGAACCGCCGCTACACCTCGTAACAACCGGCGCCTTACCCAATTCGCGAGAACGCTCTTGACGGTAACGAACGAGTGTGGTGATATAAACCGGTAATGAGACGATCCGTTGCATATGGTTATTATTACCACATACGGCATTAAAGTCAAACGAGAGGACCATTGGGCCATGAAGACGGCTCTGCATGAAGGCCTTCGGCAATTGTTTCATGTAGCCGCGGCGGTGACGCCGTGGCCGCCGGAAAAATCCACGCCCTCACGGGCGCGGCTACAAACATGAAATGCCTATACATCAGATTTTGGTTGCCAACCGGCATCGCGCTGGTCATGTTGGCGCTGGCGGCCGTCCCTGCCGGTATCGCTGCCGATCCCTCCCGACCTCACGGAGCGTCGGGACCGAAAGATCTGGACGATAAATCGTCACCATCGGGTCAATTCCTGACGGCTTACAATTCCATGTCGCTGGCCGACTGGCTGAGCGAAAAGGGCATGCGGGCGGAAGCCGCCGATCTTTACGCCGAGGCCCTGAACCTTTTCGACAAGCTGGCCGCCGATTATCCACAATGGCAACCGACGGTGGTATCGTTTCGCGTCAACTATTGCCGCGATGCGCTTCGTAATCTGCAGAAGACGGACGGGGGGCAGACGACAGATGCCAGACACCAGACGCCGGACCGGAAGAAGATGGCGGATAAAGGACAGACGCCAGAAGGCGGCCTGCCCTCCGGCTTATCCGCCAAAGCCCCTACCTCTTGGAGAATCGAGGCGAAGACGGGAAATCAGCCTGCCCGCCAAAGCCTTGGCGACGGTGTGACGCCAGAAGATGAAAAATCGGGAATTAAAAATCCACAATCGGAAATCGGAAACTTGCCCGCCGAAGCCAGGAACGTAACAACCGCCAAGGTGGGTCAGCAACCGGAAATTAATTATCTCTCACCGTTGAACTCTAAGCTCCAGCAAGCGGTGTTCAGGGAGCGCGGCCGGGATTACACCGGCGCACTTTCCATGTACATTGCAATCTTGGAGGAATTCCCCAGGGAACCCTGGGCCCTGAAAGGCGCCTGTCGCTGTTGTTTGCGGTTAGGACACATGGATAAGGCGCGCGCGCTGGCCGGGCAGGCCCTGACTTTACCATTGCCCGATGCCGAGTTGAACCTGCTGGCGGCGCTGGTGGATTGTAACGACGGCCGCTATCAGGTGGCGATCCCCCTCCTGCACCAGTCGCTTAAACAGAATGGCGCCTGCCCCGAGGCACACATAGCCCTCGGCGTGGCGCTGACGGCCATCGGCGAAATGAAAGAAGCCCAGGAAGAAATGAAGCGGGCTCTGTCGCTTAATCCGAAACTCGGTGATGCCTACTATAACCTGGCGCGTTTGAGCCTGCGGCAAAAACCGGCTGACGAAAAGAACCGCGCCTATTACCAGCTTGCCATGGACACGGCCCGCGTACATTACCAGAATGCCATGCGGCAAGGCGCCGCACCTGATCCCGAGCTCGAAAAATTGCTGGCCGAATGAGAGGGTTAATCCCTCTCCGGGCGGGCATCACGGGTCATGAGAGCTTGCATGGCTTGGGCCGGGCTCCGATTCTTATGGAGAACGGCGTAGACTTCGTCCGTTATGGGTACGCGTATGCCTTGCTCGCGGGCCAGCGCGTGGGCAATGGCACAGGTCGTCACGCCTTCCGCCACCTGGCTCATACTGCCGACAATTTGATCCAACGTCTCCCCGCGCCCCAGCCGCTCGCCCACCAAGTGGTTCCGGCTCAAGCGGCTCGTGCAGGTGACTATCAGGTCGCCAAGACCGCTCAAACCGGCAAACGTTTCGGGCCGCGCGCCTAACGCGACACCCAGGCGCGTCATTTCCGCCAGGCCGCGCGTAATGAGCGCGGCACGCGCGTTATCGCCAAAGCCGAGACCGTCACTGACGCCCGTTGCAATGGCCATGATGTTTTTCAAGGCGCCACCCAGTTCGACGCCGACGACATCCTCGGATGTGTACACCCGGAACTGCAAACTCGTCATGATCTTTTGCAAGGCATGCGCCCGGGTATGATCCGCACAGGCGATCACGACGGCCGCCGGCATCCCCCGCGCCACTTCTTCCGCGTGGCTTGGTCCGGACAACACCGCCACCGGCTTGTGTCCGAGAACTTCGCCGGCCACTTCCGTGAGACGCCGGCGCGTGGCGGTATCCAAACCCTTGCTCACGCTCAAGAGCATACAATCTGCCGGCAAACGGCTGGCGAACGATTCGAGGACACTCCGGTAATATTTGGACGGCACGGCCAGGATGATGATCTCGGCCCCGGCCACGGCCTCGTCCCGATCGGCCGTCCAATTCAGGGCTTCCGGCAAAGGCACGCCCGGCAAATACAGCGTGTTTTCGCGTTCTTGCTGCAGGCGTTCGATATAGTCGGGGAATGGGCCCCAGAGGCTCACCGCATGCCCCTGTTTCAGAAGGAGCAGGCCGAGCGCCGTCCCCCATCCGCCGTCTCCCAGTATGGCAATGCGGTGCATGGAATATATTTTCCGTATTGTAACTGCTTGCGACTTGAAATTAGAAATTGGAAATTGGCACAGAACTGGAATCTTTCCTCCCAAATTTCAAATTTCCAGTTTCCAATTTCAGCGTTCCGTGAACGCTTACTTAAATTTAAATTCGAACCGGTTTTCGGATCCTTGCATCAAACGCTGGATATTATTCTTATGCCGCACGATGACCAGTCCGCACAGCGCCGTCAATACGACCGGCAGGAGGATACCAGTTTGGGCATAAAAAAACCAGACTGCTCCGGCGACCATGATGGCGGCCGCAATGGACGCCACCGAAACGTAGCGAGTCATCGCAAAAACCAGCGCCCAGGTCAACAGGCCGGCGCCGGCCGCCAGTGGCGTCAGGCCTATCAGAGCGCCCACGCTGGTGGCCACACCCTTGCCGCCCTTGAACCGCAGATATACCGGCCAGTTATGTCCGGCAATAGCCAGGCAGGCACAAACCAGCGGCAGGACAACGCCGCCATCGAACGCCCACAGCGTTTTGGCCATCAGGGGCAGCACGCTGACCGAAATAAATCCCTTCAATGTATCGCAGATAAACGCCAGCATGCCCCATCCTTTGCCCAATGCGCGGAACACATTGGTGGCGCCAATGTTCCCGCTGCCGACCGCGCGGATGTCCACACCTTTGGCCCGCGCGATCATAAAGCCAAAGGGAATGGCGCCCAATAAATACGCGAGGATGCCGCAAAGGCTATAAATTAATGCCGTTGTCATGGATAACCAATCGTGTGGTACGGGTTTATTCCGTCAACTTGAACCGGAAGGTCAGCGTTGTCTCGGTCTCGGCGCGCCAGGCGCCCGGCTGCGTGGATACGTAGCGCGCGCGGCGGGCGGCATCCACAGCCGATTGGTCCAGCGCAGGATACCCGCTCGAGCGGACAACTTCACAGCGGCGGGCACGGCCGGAATCGTTAACCCACACGCGTAATGTAACGGCGCCTTCTTCGCCGCGCAGGCGTGCGCCCAGGGGATAATACGGCCGAATTTCCGATTTCATCCGCACAGAGCCGCTCACACCCTGGCGGAACGCATCGGCGGATGCCTGTGCAGATGCCGGCGCCGCGGTTTCCGCATCATGCATATTCCGATCTTCATTTTCCTCGGGCAGCGGCTCAGTGATCGAGTCCGGCGCTTGCCGTTCCTCTTTCGTCCCAGGGGCTTCCCCCTTCGCCCCGACTCTCCAAGAGGTCGGGGCTTCGGCGGACAAGTCGGCGGGCAGGCTGTCATCAGGCATCTCCGTTTCGGGATCAGTTAATATTTCAGCAGTTTCCAACTTCCGGTTACCGCTGTCTGCCGCCTGCCTTCTGACTTGTTCCGCCGAAGCGGCTCCCGCCTTCGCGAAGTCCGTTTCGGTGGGCGCAGGAACGGCTACAAATGTCACGGCCAGACTTATATCGCCGCCCTGGAACACCGGCCGGAGTTCCGGCGGCCGCAAGGTCCAGAACCAGACCGCACCCAGCGCCAGCACCCCATGCAGCAGCAGTGCGAGGTTAAAACTAACCAATAAATCAGCCAGACGATTCATGATCTTGCTTTTTTTCTTCCGTCGCCTCTTTACATGCCTTAACGCCCCTGCACTTCGAATGCCACCGACGGCACGCCGGCTGCCCGGAGCCGGGAAAGCAATTCGATCCCCATGCCGAGTTCCGCCTGGCGGTCGCCATGAATGAGCACGGCGCTGGGAGCGCGCCGGACGCGCTCCGCCACGCGCTTGACGCAGTCATTCATGTCGCAAGGGGCGCCATCTAACGAAAGCTTGTTTTGAGCGTCCAGCACGATCCGCACCACTGTCTTCTGCTTTGCCTCGCCGGCGGCCACCGGGAGCGTGACGCGCACACCCTGATGCACCGACATGGAGAGAATTGCGTAAATGAAAAACACGAGAAGCAGGAACACCACATCCAGCAGGGGAATGAGCTCGATGCGCGCCTTTTTATACTCGTAGCCGGTCGCCAGCCGCATGATCGGTTCCCTTCCGGTAGGCGGTTTCAAACTGGGCAATCGTTTGCTCCAAGCGCCGGGTTTCCCGCTGAACCTTGCTGACGAATGCATTGAAAGGCACAAGCGTCAAGAGCGCCACGGTGATTCCCGCCGCCGTGTTGATGAGCGATTCCGCCACACCGCGCGTCACGGCGGCCGAACTTTGGATATCGTCCATGCCGAGCACATGGAAAGAGCGGATGATGCCGAAGACCGTTCCCAGAATGCCCAGGAGCGGCGCCATGGTGATGATCGTGTCCAGGGCGGAGAGTCCGTGCTTCATGCGGGCAATTTCGTCGTTGGCGGCAATTTCCATGTTTTCAGCCAACCCGTAATTGCGGTGCTTCAGGCCGGCGGTCAGCACGCGCAGGATGGCGGTATCCTGGCTGCGCCCGATATCCAGGGCTTGCTCGAAACGGCCCTGTTCCGTGTGTTCGAACAGGTCTTCCAGGGCGGCTGCGCCCCGACGGTTGCACCGCTCCGCCCGCCACCAGAAGAGCATTCGCTCGATCGTGATGGTCAGCGACACCAGCGAACAGGCCACGAGCGGCCAGAGGACCGGACCGCCCTTGATGAAAAAATCCCGGATGACGTCATACCCGTACATGGAGCCTATCCCATCAAACGGCAGTCACGAAGTCAAGATCGGAGGACAACCCCAAATCCACGCGTAAACGCGCGGATCAAGGGCCGGAACCAGGCCTTGATTTTCGAGCAACGGAATGGCATTCTGCCGGGGTTACACGGCAAGGGTACCGCACCTTTACCTTGCACAGAGAGCCGGACATCATGATCCATAAGCAAGACCAATCCATTCTTCGCGAGCTGGGCAGGAAGAAGTGTGCGATCGGAACCCTGCCGGTGCAGAGGGAAACCGCAGCGCTCTGGAACCAGCTCAACCAGCTCCAGCCCACGCGGCCGCTGGTCTGGATCAACGAAATCCCCTGGCACGAGCTTAACGCGAGCGGCGAACTGACCTTGCAGTGCGAGGACCCGTTCGCGCAGGGCCTCGAACAGGATCTCCGGCGCGAGCTGTACCAGTGGAACCACTTCCGCTGCGATATGGTCGTTGACCCCGTGATCTATTCCGGCATCGTGGGCGGGCCCACCAGCAGCTACGCGGACTACGGCATCGAGGAGCAACTGGAAAAAAGCCCGGATGGCCAGAACGTGGGCTACGTTCCCGTGATCCATGAGCTCGCCGATGCGGACAAGATCGTCGCGCCGAAGGTCTGGTTCGACAAGGAGGCAACGGAGCAAAACTACCGGACATTGGGCGAAATCTTTGACGGCGTGATTCCGATAAAGAAGCGCGGCATCGTCACCCAGTGGCATTCCCCGTGGGACCAGATGATCCACTGGTACGGCATCCAGCAGCTTTACATCGACATGTACGACAAACCGGAGCTTGTGCACCGGCTGTTGCGCAACTTCATGCACGCCCTGAACGAGGTGGTCGACAAGCAGACCGAGCTTGGCATGCTGGACGTGGGCAACGGCAACTGGCGCGTGGGCTCCGGCGGGCTGGGCATCACGGACGAACTGCCGTCCGTGAACCCGGATGGCCACAAGGTCACGCCCCAGGAGCAGTGGGGCTGCGCCGCGGCCCAGATTTTTTCCGAAGTCTCGCCCGATATGCACGAGGAGTTTGCGCTCCAGTACGAGCGGCCGCTCATGGAGCGGTATCGCCTGACCTATTACGGCTGCTGCGAGCCGCTGCACGCCAAGATGGGGATCCTGCGGACCGTGAAAAACCTGCGGAAGATTTCCATGAGCCCCTGGATTCACGTCGAGACCGCCTCCGAGCGGATGGGGGCGGACTACGTGTTCTCGTACAAGCCGAACCCGGCGCACCTGGCGATGACCTCGTTCGATGACCAACTGGTGCGCGCCAATCTCCAGACTGTGGCAAAGCAGACCCGCCGGAACCGGTGCGAGTTCATCCTTAAGGACATCACCACTGTGAACCAACAGCCGGAACGTCTGGACCGTTGGGCCACGATCGCCATGGAAGTGGCACGGAACGCGTAAGGACGTAGCAAGACACTCGGCGTGCACAGCGTAGGACCAATCGCGCGTTTGAAACAGGTTACATCCGGCGCCATGTCCGGCATCTAAAAAAGCTCGTTTTTCCCATCCGGCTCTGCCACAATGAACGTCAATGAACAATCTCCTGGAACAAACACCTGCTCCCGGACAACACCAGCTGGCTTTCTGCGGCGATATGATTGAATTCACGCTCCGACTGCCGCGCTCGGAGCGGGGTGAGGCCCGTCTGCGTACCAACATCGGCCACGCCGAAACTGCACGCCGCGAAATCATCCGCGAAGCCGCCGAGCACCAGAAGCGCCTGGCCGAGGATTGGTTCGATATTCCCATGACGCGGGTGGATGACCGGCTTTATCGCCTGACCCTGCCATTGCTGGAAGCCGGTCACTTCGAGGCCAAGGCGCTGTTCCTGCCGGAGAATGCGAGTCAGCCCCGTTGGCCGGAAGGGCCGAACACCGTGATCAATGTTCATCCGGCGGAATACTGTTGCGCCAACAGCATATACAATGCATTTGTCCGGCAGTTCGGCCAGGAGCGTCGCAAGCCGCTGGCTTTCACCGCGGGACAAACAAAAGGCATTCAGGCCCTGCAGGCCAATGACTATGCCGTGATTCCACCTTCGGGCACGTTCCGCGATGTCATCCGTCAATTGGATTTCATCATCGGCCGCCTGCGCTGTCGGTCGCTCATGCTCCTGCCCATTCACCCCACACCAACCGTCTACGGGCGCATGGGTTCATTCGGCAGTCCCTATGCGGCGCTCGATTTTATGGACGTGGACCCGGCCTTGGCCGAGTTCGACCCCAAGGCCACGCCGCTGGAACAGTTCGGCGAGCTGGTGGACGCCGTGCACGCGCGCGGCGCAAACTTATTCCTCGATATTGCCATCAACCATACCGGTTGGGCCGCCAAGCTCCACAGCGAGCACCCTGAATGGCTCCTGCGCGAATCCGACGGCACGATCCGTTCTCCGGGCGCATGGGGGGTGGTATGGAGCGATTTAACCGAGATCAACCATCAGCACGTGGCGTTGTGGCATTATTTGGCGGAGGTGTTCCTGACCTGGTGCCGGCGCGGCGTGGACGGCTTCCGGTGCGACGCCGGCTATATGATTCCCGTGACCGCCTGGGAATTCATCGTAGCCACCGTCCGCCGCGAATTTCCCGACACGCTCTTTTTGCTCGAAGGGCTGGGCGGCAAGTTGGAAACCACCACAACGTTGCTTAATATCGCCAACCTGAACTGGGCTTACTCCGAACTATTTCAGAACTACGACCGCCGTCAGATCGAAGCCTATCTGCCGAACGCCATCCGCATCTCGGAGCGAGATGGCCTGATGGTGCACTTCGCCGAAACGCACGACAACAACCGCCTGGCGTCGCGCTCGATTCCCTATGCCCGCATGCGCACGGCGCTCTCGGCGCTCTGTTCCAGCAACGGCGCTTTCGCTTTTGCCAACGGCGTGGAATGGCATGCCACCGAAAAAATCGCTGTGCACGGCCGCGCCTCACTCGCCTGGGGCGCGAGTGAAAATCAGGTGGACCGGATTGCGCGGCTGAACTGCATCTTACAGACCCATCCAGCCTTCTTCGCCAATGCGCGCCAGCGCCTGATCCAACAGGGCAACGGTAATAGTATCGCGCTCCTGCGCTATTCCCCCTCTACCGACCAGCGCCTCCTGGTCCTGGTCAACTTGGACGACAGCGCGACCCAACCGGTCGCGTGGAATCCAGGCGATGCGGGTCTGGCCAACCGGGAAATGATCGATTTACTGAACGGTCGTAAGGTGGCCGTTTCCACATCGGGCGGGCTGGTATGCTTGGATCTGGCGCCAGCCGAGGTTCTGTGTCTCACTCCAAACCGCGGCGATTTAGAAATGATCTTGTCCGCCGAGTCACGATCTCCGGAGAGTCGGGATTTGCCGCCGGACGTCGTACGGCGGCAATGCTTGCGCGCCAAGGCGTTGGAGATTGTAAAGACTTGCCGCGGCCTGGGTGATTTTTCCGCGCTGGATCCCGACCGATTGGCAACGGAACTGGCGGAAAATCCGGGTACTTTTTGCCGTCGCCAGGATGCGCCGGGCGCCGCACCGCGGGTTATTACCTGGGAATGGCCGCGCGATTTGAAACGCGAGGTTATGATCCCGCCGCATCATTTCCTTTATCTCCGCGCAACAGCGCCATTCCGCGCACGGATCGAAGGGGGCAGGCAGGAGAACTCATTGCCGGCCGCGGATGGTTCTTATTTTATCCTGTTTTGTCCCAGCGTCGCGCCAATGGAACCGCGTGCCGGGCAGTTACAGCTTTCCGTTTTCGAACCGAAACACACCCGGCACGTTACCGCTCCCCTGCTTGTCCTCCCGCCGGGCGATGCGTTGCGCTCGCCATTGGCATTCACTCACAAGGAACTCCTCGGCACGCACCCCATTATGCTCAGCACCAACGGGCGCGGCGGCATGCTGCGCGCTCCCGTGGTGTGGGCGGAAGTGCGCAGCCGCTATGATGCCCTGCTGGCCGGCAACTTGAGTCCGGATTATCCCGAAGACCGGCGCATCATGCTGACGCGTTGCCGCGCGTGGCTGGTGTTTCAAGGTTATTCCCAGGATATCACGATTGACCGTCTGCAGGCATTCCATCTCGGCGAGAACACAGGGCTGTGGCGGTTCCGCGTGCCATTCGGTTACGGGCAGTCCGTATTTCTCGATATTCATGCTGAAATGATTCCCGGGCAGAACGCCGTGCGCCTGGTGTTCCGCCGATTGCCCTGCACCCATGCCGGAAATTGCCTGGCCGATGACCGGACCGTGCACTTGATCATCCGGCCGGACATCGAAGACCGTTCGTTCCACGAGGACACCAAAGCATTCATGGGCCCGGAGCGGGATTGGCCCGCCGCCGTGCACCCCGATCACGACGCCGCGCGGCGTGTATCGGGATTCACGTTCGTGCCGAATCCCGGGCGACAGTTACACGTAAGCGTTTCCGACGGCAGCTTCCAACCGGAGCCCGAATGGCAATACATGGTTCATCATCCCGTGGAGGCCGAACGCGGGCTGAACGCCGATTCCGATTTGTTCAGTCCCGGGTATTTCCGCTGTCCTTTGCCCGGCGGCGCCGAGGTGATGTTGCTGGCGCAAATTTTAACGCCGGCCGAAAACAAGCGAATTTCTTTTACACCATCGCCCGCGCCGGCCGCATTGCCGCCGGATGCGCCGCTCACGGACATTATGGAGCACGCCATGCAACAGTTTATCGTTCGGCGCGGCGAAAACAAAACCGTGATTGCCGGTTATCCCTGGTTCCTCGACTGGGGCCGGGATACCTTCATCTGTGCGCGCGGCCTGATCTCCGCCGGACGGTTGGAGGAGGTCAAGGCGATTCTCAAGCAGTTCGCGGCGTTCGAGCAGGACGGCACGCTACCGAACGTGATATACGGTGACGATGCCCGGAATCGGGACACATCCGATGCACCCCTGTGGTTTATCGTTGCCTGCGCGGACGCCTGCCGCGCAGCGGATAAACATCACCTGCTGGCAGAACGGTGCGGTGGACGGACCCTGCACCAGGTTTTGGAATCCATTGCCGAAGGCTACCGCCGGGGCACGCCTAATGGTATTCGCATGGATCCGGCCAGCGGCCTGATTTTCAGTCCGGCCCATTTCACATGGATGGATACGAACCATCCGACCGGCTCGCCCCGTGAAGGCTACCCCATTGAAATTCAGGCGCTCTGGTTTGCGGCGTGCTCGTTCCTGGCCGGCTTGGACAAGCACGCCGCACCTTGGTCAAAATTGGCGGAACGGGCGCAGACTTCCATCCGGCAATATTTTTGGAGCGAGGCCCGCGGGTATTTTTCCGATTGCCTGCATGCGCGCCCTGGTCAGACTGCGGCCCAAGCCATGCCGGATGACGCCTTGCGGCCCAACCAGCTCCTGGCGCTGACATTAGGCGCGGTGACGGAGGGGGCCGTCGGCGAACGCGTGCTGGAAGCGTGCGCGGAACTGCTCGTGCCCGGCGCCATCCGCACGCTTTCCGACCGGCAGGTGGAATATCCCCAGCCTGTCGCGTCCGGCGACCGGCTCCTTAACGATCCCATGCGGCCTTACTGGGGACATTACGAAGGCGATGAAGATACGCGCCGCAAGCCGGCTTATCACAATGGCACCGCGTGGACTTGGTTGTTCCCATCGTTCTGCGAAGCCTGGGTCCGGGTACACGGCGCCGGCGGGCGTTCCGCGGCGTTGGCATGGCTGGGGAGCAGCACTCAGCTAATGAGTCATGGCTGCCTGGGCCAGATTCCGGAAATCGTTGATGGCGATTACCCGCACACCCAGCGCGGCTGTGACGCCCAGGCCTGGGGCGTGACCGAACTTTACCGCGTGTTGAAAAGCCTGAGTTGAAAAAGTGCCCTCTGGCGCTTGCCCTGCGTAGCTCCACGAGCGAAGCAGGGTCTGGCGTCCGATTTCAGACTTGCATTCGACGCACCGATTTTCTACCGTCTGCATCGGAGGCTTAGCTCAGTTGGTAGAGCAGCTGACTCTTAATCAGCGGGTCGGGGGTTCGAGCCCCCCAGCCTCTACCATCCCGATCGCGCTCATGTGCATCGGGATGCCACGGCGTAGTCCCGACACTCAGGGAGGTTGGGACGAAGCCGGGTTATTTCCGCCACATTTGTTTTCAGCCCCTGTTCTTTCTTCCGGGGCTCCTTCGGGCAAGGGCGCCGCCTGAGATTGTGGACAGGGCCATCGAGTCTTGGCTGGATGACCCATTCCCTGATTACGACACCGAACCGGTGATGGCGTACGCGAACAGCTGAATGTTTGCGACAGGATCGGTGTGCCGCCGAACGGCGTTTTACCGCACAAACAAGACGTTTCCCTGGCGCCTGCTCCCTGTTTCACTTGCTCCGGAGCGCATTTGACGCCGCGCTTGACATACCCGTTGCGTTTAAGCACTCTGTTCCACCATGAAAGCACGTATTCTGGTTGGTTCAAGCGGGCGCGTGCCCGTGCCGCCCGAAAAGCAATTTCTTATCAATAAATCCGTTCTTCGAACGGTCTCATCCATCGGGCGGTGACCGAAACGGTGAAGATTTGCACGTCATCCGGTTTTTGTACCTTGCGTGAATGATGAACCCACTTTCAAGCGGCCGTTATTTATTTATCGCATGGTGCGTGTTCCTGTTGGTTGGGCTCCTGGCGGGGACGGAGATCATTGCCCGGGTCAGGCACTTCGGGCCGTTCCGCATGAGACGCATCGACCTGCGTGAACCGACGATGTTCAAGCCGGACCCCGTTCTCGGATGGGTCCCGAAAGCCGGAAAATATTTATCGCCGTCCTATACGCCGGACGGAGCCCCCATTCAATACACTTTTTTTGAAGACGGTTCGCGGGCCACTTCCGGCAATGCGTCCCTCGCTCCTTACCAGATCGTTCTTTTGGGATGTTCGTTCATCCAGGGGTGGGCGATCTCCGATCCCGAAACGCTGGGATGGAAATTGCAGGCCGCGTTCCCGTTCCTCAAAGTGGGCA
>Ga0209749_1001104_pt1 | contig 26795 bp, 39 predicted proteins | sample EPASupsiteSAE347_FD_187267 | JGI IMG/M metagenome (GOLD analysis project Ga0209749, IMG submission 187267) | Bioremediated contaminated groundwater from EPA Superfund site, New Mexico - Sample SAE3-47 (SPAdes) (version 2) | ecosystem: Environmental > Aquatic > Deep subsurface > Groundwater >...
GAAATCCCAAACGCCGGGGTAAATCCTCTGGACGCATCGCAGGCCAGCGACCGGGCATGCGAACCCGCCTTCCTGTGATCAAAAAGGCGACCGCAAAGCTCCCCCAGAGGCAACGAGCACCCTGACTCCATCAAATAGCCCAATTGCAACGGAGCTCACAAGGTTGGTTGCGTTCGGGTACGCTATAGCTTTGTCCAAAGTCCAAGCTTATGCCTGATAATGGAAATGGAAGGCACCCGTTTGACTGGCCTCAACTTTTTGCAAAGGACGACACGATCATGCCGACGATTGATTACGATTACGATCCGTTCGATGAGCTGGATACCGGCGTTCCAAAGGAATGGGACGATGAGGAAGTCAAGAAGATGTTCGAGGACGATTACAACAAGATCAAAGGCATGCAGCAAGCTACGAAGATTTTCATCCTCATGAACAAGCTTCTGAACCAGATGGAGAAGAATGACGCCGAGGATACCGGAGACATGACGAGCATTCTTCGGGAGAAGATCCTTCGAGGGATCGGATTGTCGGATGCCGAGCTTGAAAGTACGGTCATCGCCGAAACGTGCAGGCTCATGTTCGGCAAGATTCCGGTAAAGGAGTTCCTTCGTAGAATGGTGACCACTGCTCGTTTGGTTGATTTGGATGAGGGTGTATCCGGAACTCGGGAGTGAGGTGATCCGATGGTTGAAACCGCGAAGGAATTATTGGAGGCGATTACACCGATTGATGACCCGCAAGTCCATGCGTTCGTCGAGTATCTGGATTGGATGAAGTCGTCCGATGATGTCGATCCGCTTGATGACGAGGAGCCGAACATCGACATGACTTCCGAGTCTGTTTGAACGGAATGCCGAATGACGGAATCCGTCCTTTTCTCGATAGCCCTTTCTTATGCCCAGACCGCCCCGACCACCCACCCCTAAACACCCGCGATGAAGCTTGCTCGACATTACAACACTCTTCATCCGCGTTCAATGTTCCGCCACACTGCTCCCCGGCCGGATCACGGTGCTTGCAAGGACGGCAAGCACCGCGCCCGGTGAAAGCCCGCGGTGGTCACCGTAGCCCGCGCCTCCGCGATAAGGCTCAGTACCGGCGTGACCCTCACTGCCCGCGCTCGAAGTCTTTCGGTCTGAAATTGGGATTGCAGTCTGCCTTGGGTAATTCACTCAAATCCAAGGAGGTTGCCATGTACTATTTCAGTCTGATGGATGATCCGGAATATCGGCAGTGCACAAAGCAAATCATCGAGGGAATAGAAAGTAACGGCGAGATCCTCGCACAGAATGGCGATGTCGTTTCCGAGGAGCTCGATTGGTAAGCGCCTCCCCCAAGTATTCAACTGTCCAACACAAAGAGAGGAGAGAAGTCATGCCAAGTGATTTGAAGAAAGATCCAGGAAAGAGGAAACGGAAGCATCTCGAAAACTCCACCACTTCGAATTACCGGGACCTGCCGCTCGGAAGAATCCGTGGAAACAAGTGGAACCCGCGCAGCACAGGATTCGATGGCCCCGCGTTCGAGGAGCTTGTTGCCTCGATCATGCAAAAGGGCATCATCCAGCCCATCGTTGTTCGCTCCATTCTGGAAGAGGAATTCGATTTCGAGATCCTCGCCGGCGAGCGGCGCCACCGTGCGATGTGCCTCATTGCCTCGCAGGATCCCACCCGATGCACCATTCCGGCCATACTCCGCGAGTGCGACGATGACGAGGCTTTCGAGATCTGCTTCATAGAGAACCTCCAGCGCCAGGATTTCACCGAACCCGAAGAGGCCCGGGCGTTTGCAGACTACGTAGAGCGAAGGGGGACGGATAGCGTGATCATCCTGGCGGAAAAACTCGGCGTTTCCCCCCGCTACGTGAGGAAACGCGTCGAGATCATGCGACTTCCCAAACCCCTCATCTGGGCCTGGCAGAAAGAGATCCTCCAGTATGGGCACCTGGAGCAGTTCCTGCGCATAGCCGAAAAGAAAGAGCGCCTCACGATGCTCAAGCAGATCATCGAAGCCTGGGTTGCCGGTGAGGGGATCCCTACAGTTCGGGATTTCAGGCAATCACTCGATGAAGCCTCGGCGGATCTTAGCCATGCTCTCTTTGATAAAGGATCGTGCATTGCGTGCGCAAAGAACTCGGAGACCCAGCGGAATCTCTTCGGCATCGGAGACGACCACGCCCGCTGCCTCGATAGCCGGTGCTATGTGGCCAAGCGGAAGGAATGGCTGAGCGCAAACTGGCAATCGCATATCAGGGGGCTCGATCCTGAGCTCAACACGAACGGAATTCGCTTTAGCGACGAGATTTCCCATACGAACTACGAGCCGTTCTACGGCAGACATCCATCCGAGAGGTGCCTCGGGTGCGAGAGCTTTGTCACTGTCCTGCATACAAGCGGCAGTATTCACCGCGACCGCGTCTGCTTCGGCAGGGCAGAATGCAGAAACCAAGAATTGAACAACCGGAACAAGAACAGTAGCTCCATGCAGCCAACTACATCGGCCGAAGGGACCGCACCGGGCAGGGATGGGAAGGAAGATGAAACACCCGCAAAACCCTGGCACGGAGAATACTTCCGCGAGGAGTTTTTCAAAGCGAGGATCCCCGAGAAGGCGAAAGAGCTCGATCCTTTCGACGAGAAGATGGTCCGGCTCTCCCTCCTTGCCGTTGTCGCCGGAAACACCCACATCCATCCCTGGTTTTCCGTGAGGCTTGATCTCCCCAAGAAGCCCAAGGAGACCGACTACAGCTTCTTTCTCCCGTGCAGGGATATCTTTTCGGCGGTTGAAAGCGTCGGCAGCGATCAAGTCCGCGCCCTCCTTCAGGAGGCAACCATCGAAGTACTTTTGAATGGCCGCACAGTGATGGCGGCCACTCGCTACAGGGCCGCAAAATTCCTCGGGATCGATCTCGCTACCGAGTGGAGGATTACCAAGGACTACCTGGAGAAGAAGACCAAGAGCGAGATCGTGAGCATCATTAATCGCTTCGAAATCCTCGACCAATCGGAGGCATGGAAGTTCGCTGGTGAATCTTGTAGCCTGAAGCTAAAGTCGGCTATCAGCAGGCTCAAGAAAGAGCAGATGATGGGAATCATCCTCGACAGTGGCATCGACCTTGCCGGTATTGTTCCGGCCGAGATCCTCTACGATTCGACAAAGACCGCAAAAGAGCTCCTTCGGGATGAGCCGCTTGATTCAAGCGAGGAGTTACCAGCCGAACAGATGTCCGCTCAAGCCGGACCGCAGCCCGCTTCGGATGAGGAAGAATCACACGATGGAGATCCGGGCTACACCGTTGATCCTGAAGAAGAGACGATGAGTGCCGTCTTGATGTAAGTTCTCGCGCATTCGCGACAAGGCTCGATACCAGCCCGACAGGCCCTGCCCGCGTCCAAAGCTCTATACCTCTACAGGTTGGATTTCAGCTCGTCTCTTGCAACCATTCACCTGTTGCGGGAGGCAATCATGTACGACTATTGGCAAAACCATTTTGGCAATTGGGCGGACCCCGAGCTTTATGAGCTGGCGCGAAGCAATCTCTATGACGTCGCCCATGAGCAGGGCTTTTCTCTCGACTCGGATCCCGAGGTCTGGAACCAGTCGGACTGGCTGGAATTCGAGCGAGACCGCGAAGCCTTCGAATCGTGCCATGCGCACCCCACAAAGGCGTTTACAACCAGTCGTCAAAGCTGATCATCCCTGATTTCCCTACCTTGTGCGCAACAAAGCTCCGTTCCATTTTCACCTTCATACCGATATCCGCAAGTCCCCGGCTCTTTAAATTGGATTTCAGGCTGTCTTTCTTAATTGAAAGGGGGTGGATTATGGGGATTTTTGTTGTGAATAAACGGACGTTTAAGGGAGATGGGATCTATGTGGGCCGGGGACAAGACAGTGTTTTGGGAAATCCGTTTGAAATGAAGAGCGAAGCTGATCGGGAAAGGGTGATTAGTGAATATCGGGTTTGGCTGTGGGAGCGGATAAAGGAAAGGGGCAAGGTCTTTGCCGAGTTGGTGCGGATCAAGAAGCTGGCTGAGCAAGGTGATGTGTATCTGGTGTGTTGGTGTAGGCCGGAGAAGGCTTGTCATGGCGATGTGATTGCAAGCTGTGTTGAATGGATGATCAGGGAGAACATAGGATAAGTAAGGAAAATGCCATGCCATCAGCCTACTGCATCATTTGCCAAGCTTTCCACCCGTGCGATCCCGAGCTCGGTGGTTTTCATGAATACGCTCAGGATGTGCCGCCAAGGTCCACAAATATCAAATGGAGCGATCTTGAAGCGCTTCTTGAAGCCGGACTCGCAAAGGTTGAGCCGATCGAGATCGAATGCTGATTCGGAGGTGTTCCATGTGCGAAGATTCTGAGGAATTGGATGACTGGGATGATTGGGATGATATGGATGAGGACCTCTACACCTGCGATGGATGTGGGATGGGTGCCCACGACGAAGGTGATCCGTGCCCTCTCTGCTGTGGTTTTTCCTTCGCGCCAGGTAGCGAACAATGCGATTTCTGCGCTTATTACGATGCGTGTGCAAGCTACGAAACACACGAGTACTGCAATGTCGGTTGGAATCCGGCCAGCCTGCTTTACTCGCATTTAGGCTGGTTGAGAATCACCTGGTACAGATTCAGTGTCTGGATCGACAAGTACTTCCGCAAGTGCGGTTACTGCGGGAAACTTCAGCGCTTTTTCGGCATATCAGTCGGAACTCATGATGAGTGCCTGCCGTTCTGACCAAGAAAGCGAGGTATGGAATGCAGATCAAAACGCTCAAGAACGGAATCGTGGTCCAGCGCGATAACGGCAAGATGTCCGTGGAAGTGCAGGTTGGCGTTTGCTGTGGATATTCCGATGTGCTCCACTTCTATTTCCCCAACGATTGCCACATCCGGCAAGAGAAAGGCCACGTAACGGTATTGCGACCGAAGGTTGAAAACCCGGTTTCGGCCGACAGCACCGTAGCTGACGATGGTCGACGGCAAAAGATAATTCCCTTGCTGCAGAAGCTGTTCTGCGAGGGTTTCGAATCCCCCACGCAAGATCAAACCCTGCTCTACGAAGCCCTCTGCAATCTTATCCAAGAGTGCGTCTGATCGCAATCCCCCAGATCATAAGCCCTCAGCCGTTTCCCAGCTCTCGGTGCATGCCAACATCCACCATGCCTCCAAATTGGATTTCAGTCTATCGAAAGCGAATTCGGCTTGGTTTCTTTGCTCGTCAACACTTTTTACGGGAGGGTCAGCCATGAAGCTCGTCGCGGTAGTCGGCTCCAGGAAGCTGCCCGCATCTTGGGCCGGTAAGGTTTCTCAGGTCGTCAAGGATCTCGTTCGCCGAGGGAATCGCATCGGCTCTGGAGGTGCTCTGGGCGCCGATCTTTTCGCTTTGCAGGCCGTGGTTCGTCTCGGGCGCGAAGCATGCGAGGGATCACGGCTTTTTCTGCCTGGATCGGTCATGCAGGCCTCATCCGCGTGCCGCGAGCTGCTTCTCCGGTTCGAAGCCGCTGGCGGAAGCATCGTGCCCGGTACGGTTGCCGGGAGAGCCACTACGAGGAGCGGGTACATCGGCGCGCTGTTCGAGAGGTCCGTAGAGCTCGTTAAGGCTTCGTCGGGTGTCGTTGCGTTCGTCTCCGGCGACAGCAAGGGAACCTGGTTCACCTGTGAGCAGGCCGCAAGACTTGGAAAGCAGGTCGTCGTCTTTTCCGCTGACGGGCCTCAATCCATTCATTCACTGGGCTGTGGCCGTTGGGCTCCAGTTCGGGCATGGGATGGGGCATTTCGGTGGGAAACATCGGTTCCCGCGGGAAAGCGGTGCAGGCACGGCATCACGGTCGAGTGCTGCGGAGTCGGAGCCTACAGCGGCGGGAGCCATCGAAAAGGGGGAAGCCATGAAGACCATCAGATCGATGCTTCAGCATGAACTGAATTGTCTCCACGTCGCATGCAGGTTGTCTCCGATCCTTGGCAGGCGCATGGCAACATCCATTGCGAAGGCATGGGAACGGTGCCTCATCTACCGCGTCATCTACGCTTGAAGCGAAATGGAGGATGCCGATGGGCGTTATGGTTACAGCCTCCACAATAGAAGGCGGAGTCACTCCGGTATGCAACAGGTGCGGGATCGCGCTTTGCTGGGATTTGGCGGATCACGAATATCTTGCGGAGAAGGAGTTCTGGGACAACTGGCAGTGCAGAAATTGCAACCCCAACTACCGCGGGGCATTGAAGCGGTTCCGGAATGGTTCGTCGAGGACCACGCCAAGCCACGAGGCGGATTTCAATTCTCCCAAATTGCCCCAAGTGCAGGGGCCCGGATTGAATCAGGAAAGGCAGGCAATGAAGACGGTAGACGTTTTCATCGACGGAGCATGCTCCGGCAACCCAGGCCCGGGCGGTTGGGGCGCGATTCTGCGTTACGGCAAACACGTCAGGGAAATCTCGGGCTTCGAAGCCGATACCACGAACAACCGCATGGAGCTCACGGCAGCCATCGCCTCGCTCCTCATGATCAAGGAGCCCTGCCTCATTCACGTCTACACCGATTCGAAGTACGTGCAAGAAGGAATGACCCGCCACATTCACAAATGGAAGGTGAATGGCTGGCAAAACAGCAACAGAGAGCCGGTCAAAAACCGGGATCTTTGGGAAGTCCTCAGTGAAGCAAGCAAAATGCACGAAGTCAGTTGGAATTGGGTGCAGGGCCACAACGGCCACAGGGAAAACGAGCGGGCCGATAGACTGGCAAGGTTGGCCATCGAGAAGGCTCGTCGCCAGATTTGATGGGATTTCAGGCTGTCTTTCGTGAATGCAGGTTGTGTCTTTCCTCACCGGCTGCCGAGCGGCGGCTAGAGGTCAGCCGGGCAGTGCTCCCCGCCGCCATGGGTAAGGCAATCCGTTTAGAAAGCTTTACCGGGGCAGCCTGAGGGAAAAGGCAACCATGGGAAGGGTGTGACGTGGCGCCGAATACGTCCCATCGTCACCCGTAAGGAGAGGAACCATGTTTCAGCTCATTGCCGTTTGTATTGTGGCCGTGGCTTTTGGCGTTTGCCAGATGTTGTTCGGTGTGCCGGAAAGACCGGCGTATGCAACGAAGCTGACAGTGAGGGAGATGTGCCGGGGGCCTGGGCGTCCGGACTGGTGCCGAGAGCACTACACAGACCTCTTACACGGAAGGGAGGTGAGAGAAAAAGAGACTCACGACTGCACGACCGACGCGGATTGCAGGAAGAAGTACGGATACTTGGATGATGACGCACCCTACTGACGAAAGGAAAGTGAACATGAAGAGAATCGCAGCTATGTTGGCGGTAATGGCCATCGTTTCCATCAGTGCACCCGTATTGGCCGAGGACGTGATCCTTCAGGCCAAGGCCTCGAAGATCATGGTGGATCGGCTGGACAAGAACGGGAACCCTTTTACCATCATCTTCATTCAGGAGGAGCGAACGCTTTCCGGCGTTGTCTACACGGCGGAAGCTCCCGTCTTTGCCATGGGGCCTGCGAAGGAGGAAGCAACCAAGGTCACCGCCGGGGAAACTTTCAAAGCCATCGTCTCGAAGCGGCAGGCAAACGGCGGCGATGTCACCTACACGCTGCGCAAGATCATGCAGTAGCCGGCCATGTGGACCAAACTCAGGAGCAAAGCCAAGGTCTTCCTGTCGATCCTCGCTGTTTACATTTCCGCAACCGGTCTGGTGACCTTTTCGCTTTTTATAACTGAGGAGAGCATACAAACATCGATGTTCGGAACCTGGCAGGCAATATCGGCCAATGATTGGAATGCCGCCATGGTTGGCTACGACTGCATCAGGAGTGCAAACAGCCTCCTGAAGACGGTCAATAACTCCTGTGGATGGATTCAGCCTTTGTCATTCCTCGCATACAGATCCTACGGAAACGCGACGGATGCCTACATTCAGGAGCTGCTGGCAAGAATCTTCGCCAACGCCCCCGAGCTCTTCGACAACCAGAGGGTGACCGTCTCGTTCATTCCTCAGGATGTCCGCGCCACGCCCTATGGGTTCATGCACGTCAATCGCCGTGTCTCGTTCCTCTCGAAAGAGAAGCATCCTGCCGGTGTTTCCTGCCGGATCATAGGGACGGTAACCGTTCATGGTAACAAGGTTCTCATCACGGATAGCGAGCAGAGCGAATCTGAACACACGGATGTGGAGACCGTTCCATAGCCGGAGAAAAGCCTGTCCTGAGGTATCGAAGGGCCTGTCCCGAGGTATCGAAGGGGCGAGGCGGCAGGCATGTCGCCGCCTCGCCGCTCCATACCGCGGGTCGGTAGGTTGTCCCGGTTTGAATTGGATCAAGGCCTGCCTTCAGCAAATCCTGTCCTGAGGTATCGAAGGAAGGTATCGAAGGATTGATTTTCAACTCATATCCAAGAAGGGAGGCAAAGCGATGAAGGTGAAGGAAGTCACGGTGCTTGTATGCAAAAAGGTCAGCAAGGATTTCCAGTCGTGGACAGTATCACACGGCGTCACGGCTGAGCTCACGGACGGTGAGGATTACCAGGATGCGTTGAAGACACTGAGAAAGCAGCTCGTGCACCTGGTGAACCAGGGGCTCAACGGGAAGAACAACACTTCACTAATTACACCGTAACCAAGGAGGACATCATGCTCAATCAGGTGTGCATCGCGGGAAACCTCGGCCAGGACGTAGAACTGCGCTACACCCAAGCGGGCTTGGCCATCGCAAACCTCAACATCGCCGTGAACGAGCACTTCAAGGACAGCAACGGCGAACCCCAGAAGCGTACCCACTGGTTTCGCGCAACCGCGTTCGGCCGTACGGCTGAGATCGCAGGCGAGTACCTTCAAAAGGGCTCCAAGGTCGGCATCGGCGGGAAGCTCGTACAGCGCACCTGGCAGGACACGGAAGGCAACAACCGCTCTTCCGTGGAGATCCGCATCGACCAGCTCGAACTGCTCGGCAGCGGAAACGGCAACGGCGGCAACCAGTCACAGGGCGATGAGCGGCAGCATGGCGGACAGCAGCAGACCGGATCAACCCAGTCCCAGAGCAAGCCGTCCCAACAGCAGCAGTATCATGGCGATGCATACGAGCCTCCAATAGATGAGGACATACCATTTTAGTGATTGCTGTCGCGAAGGGGCACATCAGACGTGTGCCCCTGCCATGCTCCCCGGCAATCCGGTTGCCTGCCCGCGCAAGCCCCGTACCTCGTTGGTAGGCACCAAACGGGGTGGTGGCTGCTTACCGCCACTCCATTTTATCCCGCCCCGCGCAGCCACCACCTTACCAATGAGGGAGAGCCCCCATGCGAAGCTTTATGGAGTATTCTCGGACTATCTGTGATTGTGAGATGTGCGCCACCAATTGCCGGTTCGTTCCGGGCTGCCTCCTGCCGGAAGACATCGGTAGCATCGGGCGATTTCTCGGCCATTTCTTCCTCTCTCCCTTTGTCGAGCGGAACTTCCTTGCATCCCCCGGCGCCCTGGTGGCCAAGGCCGGTCGACTTTTCAGAATCAGAACCATCGTTCCCGCCAGGGCGGAGTCCGGGTGGTGCAAGTTCTTCGATGGAAAACTCTGCAAGATCCATCCTGTCGCTCCATTCGGCTGCGCGTTTTTCGACAATCATCAAGACCCTCACTACAGCCAGAATATCTCGGCACTTGGCCTGATGACCATCGCCGCCGAATGGCGGAACGAGGAGAGCTCGAACTACTGCCAGGTATGGCATCTCCTGAAACGCTCGGGCCTTACGGCTCCATCGCCCGAGGAATGCAGGCGAAGAATGCAGCGAGCAGCCCAGTAAGTCGCGGCATGCAACTGTGTAAAAAGGTGACGGTCGATTGCCGCCAAATCCCATAGACTGTGTAGATATGTTACAGTAAACAATGATTTACATGTGCTCCTCGATAATATATGCTTTATTACAACCATGTGCTCACATGTCGTTCATATCCGGTTTGCATGTTGCCCAACATGCGTACGTCCATATTTCTGCGTATCGATTGTCTAAGGATATGTCATCAATTCAAACCCAGGAGGTAGAACACTATGTCAAATCACGATCTGTACAAAGTCCATCTACCCAGCGGAAATCGAGCCGTCTTGCACATACCGTCTCCATTGTCTCGCACCGATCGGGCAATGATAGTCGAAATCATCGATCTGGTGCTCAGTCCAAACGAAAGGGAGGAACGCGACAAGTCGGATACATCGGCCACGCATGAATTAACGGCTTAAGAAGTCCCGCTGGCTTTGGATTCCGACAGTTTCCCACATTGCAACGCTACAAGCTCCCAACCTGCTCGAGTCGAATCGATCAACCAAAGCCAGCTACATGCATTGGAAAAGCCTGCCGCGGGATTTGTGTAAGTTTGCCTGACTTGCACTTCCCCGCCCCGCGCAGCCACCACCACCGCCATCTTCCCGCATTGAATCCGCCTCTTCGGCGACCGCTACCATGTCCATGCTTGCAACCCCATGTCCCTTCACGGCGTTTGCGCAAAGGAACCGTTCACCAATAGTCCCCAATGCTTCCGCCGATGCCGGCGATTCAGCTTCGTCAAGTGGGATTGCAGCCCGCCGGTGGTGAGTTTCACTCTACAAATCCAAGGAGAAAGAAGACGACGGGATAAGGAAAGAGGCAATGACAGCATCTTTCAACGCCCTACCCATCCGTGTCCATCCGTGTCCATCCGTGTCTAAATCCAGGCTCAAGGGGCCGTCGTTACAAAAGAGCCGCACCCAAATCCAATCACAGCAAAGAGGAGAACCACATGATCCAGGACTACTTGAAGGCCGGATACCCGGCAATCCTGTTGCTCACCCAGGAGCCGCACCGCGCGGAGAACCTTCTGCCCCGCGAGGGGTGGTCGTTTCTTTCGTGGGATTGTCTACGCGGATTCCGCCAGGCGGGAAAACCCCAGGTCATCGACGAGATCCGGGACCCGGTCGAAGCGGTCAATCGGCTCGGGGAGATGCAGGATACCGTTCTGCTCGCACACAACCTGCACCTTTTCCTCGATATTCCCGAGGTAATACAAGCGATTGTCAACGGTATCGCCAAGTGGAAGTCAACCGGCTGCTGCCTGGTTCTGATCGCGCCAATGGCTCAGCTCAGGCCCGAGATCGAGAAGGTATTCCACGTGATCGACATGCCGCTCCCGAACGAGCAGGAGCTCCTTGCCATGCAGCAGGAGCTGGCGAAGGGAGTGAACCTGCAAAACGAGAACGGAGATGCGGTAGAGATCGCGGCCTCCGAGAGCACGGCCAAAGCAGCGAAGGGCCTCACGGAATTCGAAGCGGAAACCGCCTTCGCTCTTTCCCTGGTGAAGAGAGGCAAGTTCAGCCGGCCTGTTATCACCGAGGTCAAGGCCCAAATGATCCGCAAATCCGGACTCATGGAATTCTGGGAGCCGGCGGACATCAAGGAAGTCGGGGGCCTTGCAAACCTTAAGGACTACATCACCAACCGCGCCAAGGCCTTCTTGCCCGGCAACGAGCATCTGCCCCGCCCAAAGGGAATCATGCTGGTAGGAGTTCCCGGCACAGGAAAGACGCTCAGTTGCAAGGCCACCGCCTCCATCCTCGGTTGGCCGCTCATCCGCCTCGACATCAGCGCCCTCAAGCACCCTCACGTCGGTGAGAGCGAACGGCGCACCCGCATGGCAACACAGGTGATAGATGCCTTCGGCGAGTGCCTGGTCTGGTGTGACGAGATCGAAAAATCGCTGGCCGGCGCCCAATCCAGCGGGAAATCATAGACGGTTACGAAATATCCGAGCAGGAGTGCTTCGTGGAGAAAGACTACGTAGCCAGGAATTGGCGTTGGAGATCGTGCGAAAGCGGTACCGTAGTCAAAGAAGTTCCCTTTCGTGACGGTGACGATCAAATGGGCAGCGGAGAACAAGAGTTGCGGCCGGTCCCGGTGGATTCCTTCGCAGGAGAGAAAGCCTGACTTGATATCAAACCAAACCCTTAGCCAGTCCGATAATTGGATCATCGTCTATCGAAGATGAATTTCAGGAGGGGAATCGTGAGCATCATTTCGAAACGAATGAACTTCAAGAGCGAGGAAAGAGCCATCCGCAACCAGGTCTCTCAGGGTTTGAGATGCGCCGATTGCCTCAGGCTCTTCAACAGCGGTGAACGCAAGCATTTCAAGGCGGGATCGGGCTCCGTGATCTGCCAAAGATGCTATGCAAACGAGAGCTCCGGCGAATTCACGAGAGAGGAGGCGGTGCAGTGAGTCACGTAGCGAAGATCGAGATGCAAATCAGGGACCTCGATACCCTGAAGGCTGCTTGCGAGCAACTTAGGCTCCAGTTCATGGCCGGGCAGCGTACCTATTCCTGGTATGGCTATTCGACCGGCGACTACCCCATACCGGAAGGATTCACCGCCGCCGATTTGGGGAAATGCGACCATGCGATCCGCGTCCCTGGAGCGAGTTACGAGCTCGGCGTTGTTCAGCGGAACGGGAAGTATCTCCTGCTCTGGGACTTCTACAGGGATGGCGGCCTGGAGCGTGTGCTCGGCAAGGGCGCGTGCAAGCTCAAGCAGGCCTATTCGGTGGAGCGTGTCCGCCGCGAAGCGAAGATCAAAGGCTACCATGTCCAGGAGCGAAAGACCGACCAGGGAATTCGCCTGGTTCTTTCAAAGTGAGGTGTGCCCCATGCCGGAAACAGCCCAGGAAATCATCATGAGGCTCAGAGCCATGATCCCTTCCTTCAATTGCCTGCCCGGATGTACCGACTGCTGCGGCCCTCACCCCTGGTCGAAGTGGGAATGGGAGCAAGTCCCGGTCAAGCGCCATGCAACCGAGATCACCTGCCCCTATGCAACGCCCTCAGGCTGTGAGGTCTACGAGCATAGGCCCATCGTGTGCAGGATCTTCGGGACAATCGACAGCCTGCCATGCCCTCACGGGAGAAGGCCTCTTGCCATGCTGTCCCCCGTCCAGGAAGGCGAGATCATGGGTGTATACCTGCAACTTATGGATACGGAGAAAGAGCAATGCCAAACGAAACCGAATTTGCGGAACCGCAAGCTCCGGAGGCACGGGCGAACCTGATTCCAATTCGTCAAGCGTGCTTCCCCAAGGAGTTTTGGGACTTTTGGGATCAACTGAAAGACCGGCAAAAGGCCGCCTACATTCTCGGATGGATCTCCGAGCTGGAGATGATCGTTCGCAGGACTTCCGAGCAGGTCCAAAGAATCAACGACCACCTGGAGGATGACGGAAAATGAAACAAATCATTGTGGATGTCACCAACGACGGAGAAGTGAAGATCGAAACCAGAAACTTTGTCGGAAGGAGCTGCCTCGACGAGGCCCAGTTCCTCAAGGATGTCCTCGGCGAAGAGACGGCCAGGCAGCTCACCCCCGCCTACTATCAGCGCCAGGGCCGGAAGGAAGTCGTGAAGAAACACCTTCCCCTCTGCGGTTGATACGAATCTAACCGTTCTTTACCGATTCACCCATTCACCGACTCACCGATTCACCGACTCACCGATTCACCGTCTTTTTTCACCGAGGGAAATCCGATGACGCCGCTCAAGGCAATACGCCGGCATTGCTTGTGGTGCGCGATCGATCAGGTCCAGGAAGTCAACCTGTGTCCTGCCGTCGAATGCCCGCTTCATGCGTACCGCTTCGGAAAGATGCCCGAGATCCAAAGCCCCTCCCCGTTGGGGGCGATCCGCAAGAGGTGTCTGGACTGCATTGCGGGTAGCTACCAGGAGGTTGCCGACTGTGCGACGGCATCATGCATGCTCCACATGTTCCGCCACGGAAAGAACCCGAACTACGGAGAGGGAAAGCGGACCGGAGCCAAGGCCCTAACGCCTCATCCTGCGCAAAAACTCCCCGATGAAATCGCGATTGGGCGATCAAAATCCAAAACCCGATAGAAAGTACCCACCCAAGGAGGAACCCATGGAAAAGGACCTTTTTCAGCAAGCCTGCCTCCTCCAGCTCAAGACATCCTGCTGGCAGGGCTCCCGCATGCTCGAACCTGCCGTGATGGAGCAGATAGGTAGTAGCGAATGGTTAAAGGGGAGGAAACACCTCATCAATCCCGAAGCCCTCAACCCCATCCGGGCCGTCGTAAGCCGCGCCCGCAAGGACATGGAGCGCCAATCCCTGCCCTTTCCGGTTGTCGGTCTCACGCTCGTTCCCAAGGAACAGCTCGACCGCATAGAGGAATGCCTCACCAAGCACCGTTCCGACTACTGGGAAGAGGTCGCGAAGTTCGAGGACCAGTACGAGGAAGCTCGCGAAAGTGCACGGGAAAATCTCGGAGATCTTTTCAGCGACGCTGACTACCCCATCGACATCCGGCGTCGATTCGGTTTCGAATGGCAGTATTTCACCCTCGACGTGCCGGGCAAGACGGGCATCCTCACTCCCGAGATTTATGAGCGGGAGAAGGAAAAGTTCGTCGCAATGATGGAGGAAACCCGCGAGCTGGCGATAGCCGCGATGCGCCGGGAGTTCGCCGATCACGTGAGCCATATCGTCGAGCGCCTTACCAAAAGCGAGGACGGGCGCCCGAAAGTATTCAAGAACTGCATGGTCGAGAAGATCCAGGCATACCTCGATGTCTTCGACGCCAGGAATCTCTTCGGCGACGAGCAGCTCGCCGAGCTGGTCGGGAAAGCCAAAACCATCATTGCCGGCGTCTCCCCGGAATCAATTCGGGAGAATGTCTGGCTCAAGAAGAGCATCGCCGAAGGCATGGGGAAGATCAAGCATGCCATCGATGAGGCCGTGATCGACCTCCCTCGACGAAAGGTTCGAATCGATCTCAATCCCGTGACTTCACGTGAGGATCTCGCCACGGCCGGCTGAGTCTACGACAAAGCTTCATCGCCTTTGAAATGGGATGAGCGTCTGTCCATGGGTGAAAGGAAGTGAAGGTCATGAATGAGCTGTACGCACTCATAACGAGTCGGGACCGAATCGGCAGATGGTGCTACGGGATCATCCCAGATCCGGAGCTTTGCCTGGCATGCATGGAATGTGAGCTTCAGCAAAAGCTTCGGGAGCTTCATATCTGAGTCAATCAACTCTTTACATCCACGGAGGAAGTCCATGGAGCAGGAAAAACCCTTGAAAATCATCAGGCTTGTTGCCGAAAACGTGAAAAAGCTTCGGGCCATCCAGATCACCCCGGAGGGGCACATAGTGCAGATTTCGGGCCCCAATGCAGCCGGCAAAACGTCGGTTTTGGATTCAATTTGGTATGCGCTCGGAGGCGGCAACAGCCTTCCGGAAGAGCCCATCCGCAAGGGCGCCGCCCGAGGTGAAATCCACCTCGATCTCGGTGAAATGATCGTCACCAGGACCTTCACTCACAAGGGATCGTATCTCAAGCTCGTGAACAAGGAAGGCCTCGAATGGAAGAGCCCGCAAAAGGTGCTGGACCAGCTTATCGGAAAGCTTTCTTTCGATCCCCTGGCATTTACCAGGCTGGATGAGACAAAGCAGCGCGAGCGGCTGCTCTCCATGGTAACCATCCCGCTCTCTTATGAACGATTGCAGCAGCTCTCCGGAATCAGCGTCTCAGCCGATACGACCGATCCCATCAGCGCGATGAACACCGTGTACAAGACCATCTTCGACCAGCGTGCCGAGCACAACAAGAACGCCAAAAGACTCGATGCCGCCATTGCGACCCTGCAGATCCCAAAAGGCATGGAAAACCTCCAGGTAGTGGGCGTTGCCGAGATCCTGGCCGAAAGGCAGCTCCTGGTCGATAAAAACCTGGCTAACGAGCAAAGCAGAAAGACGCTTATCGACCAGGAAAACGAGCTCAGGTCTCTTGAAGGCCACAAGACAAAGCTCGAAGCCGAAAAGGCGGAGCTGCTCAGGCAGCTTACGGCGCTGGAAGACTCCATCACCGTCACGAACAACCTTCTTCTGACCGCAAACGACCATCTGCTTCAAACCGCGGCTATCGTGAACGCTCTTGAGGACCACGATCTCACCGAAATCGACGCCAGGATTACAAAGCTCGATGAAGACAACCGGATCGCGAACGAAGTCACTAAGAAGAAAGATCACGAAGACGAGCAGGCCAAGGAGAAAGCCCAAGCCGAGCAATGCACGCACAGGCTCGAAGCCATTGCCAGGTACAAGACGGAGCTCATGGAGCAGACGAACTTTCCCGTAAAAGGTCTCGACTTCCGCTCCGGCAAGATCGCCTACAACGGCGTCCCCTTAAGCCAAGCCAGCGCAGCGGAAAAGCTCAGGGTCGGCATGGGCATCGCCATGGCACTCAATCCGAAGCTTCGCGTAATCCGGATCGAGGACGGCTCTCTTCTCGACAAGCAGTCCTGGAAAGTCATCGAAGAGATGGCGCGGCAAAGCGACTACCAGGTGTGGATCGAAACGGTTGCAGACGAGCCCGGCCGTGGCATCTACATCTACGACGGCCAGATTGCCAACGGCAACGATGCCCCGCAGCTTTCCCAGCCTCAGATCCTCGATGACTTCCATGTCTCCGACCAGCACTCCGGACAGATGCTGATGTGATCAGCGTCTGCCGGGGATGATCCATTTGCCGCCACCCTTGTCCGCTGCCTCCGGGAGCAGGGGGGCGGGGGCGCCAGCCACCACAGTAATCTCAAAGAAGGAGAAAGCACAGTGACGAAAACAGAAATAATAGACGCAATCATGTCCGAGGTAGAGCGCGCGGAAACAATCCATCCGGATTGGTGTTGCGATTCCATGCACGCCGCCATGCTTGTCGCGAAACAATCATGGGAACTGATCCAGGCTGCCCTTGATCACCAGAACGAGGATCCCGACCCCAAGAACGGTGACACGGTAGCCCAAATGTACAAGGAGGCCGTACAGACGGCCGCGATGACCGTGCGGTTTCTGGAAGGATTGCCGTACTACGACGGTGTGCTGTCCGACTGGGTAGACGGCAGACCGGTCAATTGCAGGCAAGCAATCCAGAATGGGGCTGAGTAGAGCACACCGCAATATAAATCGCCACACCAGATAGGATCTCTGTCTGCTGGCGGTGAATCTGTTTGGCTCCATTACAACTCATTCAATCCCACCCAACCCATACCAATCCAAACCCAATCCATAAGGAGGCTTGAAATGCCTTGGACACATGCGCTTTGCCCCGATGGGCAGAAGAAGAGCTTCGATGAATGCCTGGCCTGCCGCCACGAGTGTTTCGACCTTGAAGTGAGAGAAGCGCTCTTTGAACGGGAGCGCAACTGGCAGGCCATCGAGCACACCGGCAACCATATCAGCGTTACCGCACTGCTTGGCTGCATGCGCGGCACGTATCTCGAGCGGATGAACGACTATGCCGCTCCTCCCGAATCCCAGTGGTGGTCTTTGCGCGGTGAGCTTATCCACCGCCTCGTGGAACGTCCCGACATGGACAACCCGTACCTGCGCCGCTCCGAGATGCGGCTCAAGGCCAGCGTGAACGGCTACGAGGTGAGCGGCCAGCTCGACAACTACAAGCTGCGATTTCTGGAGCAAGGAGTGCTGAAGGACTGGAAATCGATAGGTGACGCGGGTTTGCAGTACATCGTGTTCGACGGTGCAAAAACCGACCACGTGTGGCAAACGAACATCTATGCATGGCTCGGGCGGCAAAACGGCTACTCTATCGACCGGATCGAGATTGCCTACCTCTCCCTCATGCAAGTCGTAAAGACAGGCCAGGTGGTTCCCTTCACCGAGTTCCTCGTCAATCCTCCGGCCAAAAGCGGCAAGCGCAAGAACATGCTCGGAACCCCGCGCGTCGTCAAGGAATACGCCTCGGGCAAGCGGAAATGGGAATGCTTTTATCGCATTCCCGAAGTGCCCCTCTACGATGATCAGACCGTCATCGACTTCGCCACGCCAAAGCTTGCCTGCCTCTCCCAAGCCTTCAAGGCCGGAGTCATGCCCCCGGTCGCGGACGATGAAACGCGCCGGTGGAAGTGCGACGGCTATTGCCGGGTCCGTGAACACTGCGAGGCAGAGGAGAAGAAGAACGGCCGGACGCTCGAAATTCCGTTTTAGCCGTCACCAGGAACACTGGATCATGATCGTGCCGGGGCCTCTTGGGCTCCGGCAAGCCTGGAGGACATCATGAACGCTGTCTTGGTACCAACCGAAGCAGAGAGAGCATTTCAATGGAGAGATCGCGACGGTATCTTCCTTCATCGGGCCCAAAATGAAGCGGGCTATCGAGGATATCGTCAACTCCTATCTGGTTTGGATTGGACGTTCCAGCAAGCAACCAATCACTCATAAAACCCAATCGTAACGGGAGGAATTCATGTTCCGAAAAGCTCAACGCAAACAGGCCAAACTCCGGCTTGCCCTTGCCGGTCCGTCCGGATCGGGGAAGACCTACTCGGCGCTCCTCATTGCAAAAGGGATTGGCGGTCCCATCGCCATGATCGATACCGAGCGGCGGTCGGGAGAGCTCTACTCCAACCTCTATGATTATGATGTGGCCCCCATCGACGGCCCTTTCAGCCCCGATCAGTACATCGAAAGGATCAATACGGCCGAGAAGGCGGGATACAACGTTCTCATAATCGACTCATTGTCTCACGCCTGGATGGGCGTTGGCGGTGTCCTCGACATCAAGGATCGGGCAGCGCGCTCCGGCAAAGCAGGTATGAACGATTTCACCGCCTGGAGGGAAGCTACTCCCAAACACAACGAACTGGTGGATGCCATCCTCGGCAGCTCCTGCCACATCATCGTTACCCTACGCACCAAGACCGCCTATGAGGTAATCGAGGAGAGTGGCAAAAAAACAAAGGTAACGAAGCTCGGTCTGGCTTTCGTCCAGCGCGAGGGTTTGGAGTACGAGTTCACGGTCGTGCTCGACCTTGCCGTCGACAGCCACATCGCCACATCGACCAAGGACCGCACCAGGCTTTTCGACGGCCAGTACATCACTCCGAGTGAGGAGACCGGCAGGCAACTGCTCGACTGGCTCAATTCCGGAGCGGTGATAGATCCGAAGGAAGAGCTGATCCGGCAGATCAATTCGCTGATCGGGAACCTGAATCTGGTGGAGCTCACGAGCGCATACTGGAACTATGTCGGAAACAGGTACCAGGCGGCCACGACGGATCAGATTGGCCAGCCGGAGCTCCAAGAGCAGATCGTTTTGCTCACGCAATGCCGGCAGAACCCCGCCAAGCTCGACCAGTTCCAGAAGCTTCTGGCGGACATCGCCAGCCAGAAGCCTGCGGGATCAGATGGTCAGCAGGGCGCGATGCACTGATACGAATGATGAATGCGGAATGATGAATGACGAAACCTGCTGCCTATCGCTCATCACCGGTCATTCATCATTTCGCCTGGTGCAGTCCTGCCTCGACAGCAAAGGAGAAAGCAGTGGGAAAACTCTTGGCCGGCAAGTGGAAGACAGATGGAAGAATCATCGCAATCAATCCTGGGGAAGACGATGAGATTCAATTTCCATTCGAATCGTTGCCAGTTCAAATCGTGATCAATGATGAGGATGAACTGCACTACTTCATCCTGGGGGCAGATGATGAGGGGGAGCTGCACATGATCAGAGATCGCGATGGGGGAAGCCTCAAGAAAAGCAAGGAGGTTTTGCTGTGAGCTCGAATCCGGATGTCAATGTCATTGAAGGAACCGTAACAGCCGTCAAGTTCACCGGCAACGACGGATATCACGTTTTGCTGGTGGAGCCTGCCGATTCACAACCCAGAGCCATGACTCGAGGCAAGGGCAAGACCACCGAAATCGTCGTTACCGGCCACTTTCACCGCATCGGCAAAGGTGACAGCATTTCCGCCAACGGCAGTTGGCAAAACCACCCGCGCTTCGGAGAGCAGTTTGTCTCCACGAGCTGCCGGCTCATGCCTCCGGTGACATTGGAAGGCATTCTCGCATTCCTTGGCAGCGGTATGATCAAGGGAATCCGCGAAGGTATCGCGCGCAAGCTTGTGGATCACTTCGGGATGCAAACACTCGAGATCATCCGCAACGCTCCTCAGCGCCTCACGGAGGCTCCAGGCATCGGCCGGGATCGCGCCGGAAAGATCAGAAAATCCGTGGTCGAGTATCAGGAAGTCGAGAAGATCATGGTGCAGCTCCACTCCCTGGGTGTGGCCTCATCGCTCGCCATCCGGATCTACAAGCACTTCTTCAATCAGTCCGGCGACTCGGCTGCAGCCGGGCTCAAGGCGCTCGAAACGATCCGCGAGGAGCCCTACACCCTCACGAAGATCTGGGGAATAGGCTTCACGACCGCAGATGCCATTGCTTTGAAACAAGGCATTCCCCGTACCGATCCCCGCAGGCTTCGTGCCGGCGTCATCTATCTGTTCGACCAGGGCGCCAAGGATGGCCATGTGTGCCTGCCCCGCGAACAGCTCATTGCAAACGCTCAGAAGATTCTCATCGGACAGGCATCGGCCGGTAACGGAACAGCCATCCAGGACGCCATGGTCAGGCTGCAAACCGACTATGCGCTCAAGACCGCTTGTATTGGCGAAAGAGAGTACTGCTACCAGCCGCATCTTTACACCGCAGAGCAAGGCGTTGCCGCCAAGCTCAAGGCGATTGCCGCCGGCGCCCTGCCGGTCGTAAGCGAGAAGAAGACACCGGGATTGCTCAAATGGGTAGAAAAACGGCTGGGCATACACTTCGCCGAAGAGCAGCGCCGGGCCGTGGCTACCGCGCTTCGGGGTGGATTGGTCGTGCTTACGGGCGGGCCGGGTACCGGGAAGACCACAATCACCCGGGCCATCGTCGAGACCTATGGCGTCAAGGACAAGGCAATCCTGTTGGCATCGCCCACAGGAAGAGCGTCCAAACGCCTCGGCGAAGCTACCGGCATGGAGGCCGTAACGATCCATCGCCTGCTGGAATACGATCCGCGGCAACACGGGTTCACCCGCAACGAATCCAACCCGCTCAGGGCCGATGTCGTCATTGTCGACGAGGTGTCCATGCTGGACATCACGCTGGCCAATCACCTGCTCAAAGCCATCACGGTTGGTACCACGCTCATCCTGGTCGGAGACGTCGATCAACTCCCCTCCGTGGGGCCCGGACGCGTACTCCGGGACATCATCGATTCGGGAATCGCCCAAACGGTGATGCTGAAGGAAATCTTTCGCCAGGCACAAGGCTCTCTCATCGTACGAAACGCGCACCTGGTCAATCGGGGAGAAATGCCGCTCGCTCAAAACCCATCGGGGGATACTCCCGACTTCTTTTTCCTCAACGAGCCAGATCCCGAGATACTGCGCCAAACCCTCGTGGATCTTGTGGCCAGGCGCCTGCCGGCCAAATACGACTACGATCCGGTTGCCGACATCCAGATCCTCAGCCCGATGAAGAAGGGGCCCATTGGCGTTCAGGCACTCAACTCCGCCGTGCAAGAGGCCCTCAACCCGCCCGGTCCCGCCGAGATGCGCTCTTACGGCGCCGCCTACCGCGCCGGAGACAAGGTCATGCAGATCCGCAACAACTACGACAAGGAAGTCATGAACGGAGAGATCGGCATCGTGTCCGGAATCGATCCGGAGGAGAACATCCTTACTGTGGATTTCCCCGGGATCGGTTCCGTGGGCTACGAGGAATCGGAGCTTGGAGAGCTCGTTTTGGCCTACGCCACGAGCATTCATAAGAGCCAGGGCTCAGAGTATCCCGTCGTTGTCGTGCCCGTCCACAATCAGCACCACATCATGCTTCAACGCAACCTCATCTACACGGCCATCACCAGAGGCAAAAAGCTTGTGGTTCTCGTCGGAACCAAACAGGCTCTGGCCATCGCCATCAAGAACAACAAAGTCCCCCAACGATATTCTCACCTGGCAATCTTGATGTCCCAAATAGGATGACAGTCTGTCTTTCGTGGAATTTCAGTGATCACACAGGCGTTCGATAACATCGGCTTCGGCACCGGAAAGCCTTTCGGGGTATTCCCTCGCGAACGGTATCAACGTCGGAGGTGGACACGGAAGGATAAAGGCCCCACACGCCTACCCACAACACCAGCAGTCCGACACCATGAGGTGAACCATGAAAGATCATATCAAAGTGCTGACCATGCTTGGTCAAGCACTCAAGCCACAAGCACGGCTTAACAAGCTCATTGCGATCTCCGAGTCAACGACCGATTCCAAACTGCGTCAGTTGCTCAGAGCGCGAATCAGCGTCGACATTGGCATCATTCGCACATACACCCCACGCGAGAAAATCGAGACGCTGAATCAGGCCAACAAAGCCTTGCGAGAGTATTGCGAACTAATGCGAGATACGTCGAACCCGAAGCCCGTCGCTGGATCAATGCCTTCGACGATCAAGGAGGTCTACCGCCTCATCGAGGAATGGTGCTCGAATAATCCCGGTACCGGGTCCGCCCTCGGCCTCATGCGTCTCGTTCTCTCCCTCGACAACAGCAGAACCTGGCCGTTCTCCGTCTCCGTGTGCATTTGGGACTTGGACGGCGCAAGGATGGAATGGGCGAAGGCAATCATTCTGGACTACTTCGAGCGCGGGGAAGGCGAGGAACTGTTTGATCTGGGCCGCAAGTTCGCGCCGATGATCAAAGATTGCCCGTGGCCCCCGACTGGAGACGCGCAAAAGGAAATTGAATGAAAGGAGGAATGATATGCAAAGACAACCCGATGGATACTACTACCTCCACGTAGATGGCAATCTGATCTACAAGAGGCTCGAGCCGGACCCCAGTGATTTCGTAAGGAAGGTCTGGCCGATCTACCTCAATGCCAGGGATTCCGCTTGGCTGCTGGCGATCGAAGCTCTCGCCCTCGGTGCCGACCGGAAAAGGATAGATGAGCTTGCTGCCAAATGGGGCCTTACCGACGATGACGCTCAGGAGTTCGTGAAGCACGCGACCCTCGGCGACGATACGCCGGCTTTTCGTCTTTTCAAAGACGGCGACCGCTGGTGTGCAACATTCCATGATTTCGTCAATCTCCAGGAAAGTCAGGCAGGATTCGGAAGCAGCGCATTGAAGGCTTTGGCCGAACTGGCGAAACCAGGACTGCTTCGCAACATCCGCACCGCCATGGATACGTCGATCCCATAATGCCAATACTTGCTTAACCAATACGGAGCCTGGGGCCAAGTCAGGTGCTGGGGGTGTGGTCTAAGCCTACACGGATGGGCACGTTACCGACTCACTTCGATACGACTTACTTCGATGTGGAAGGGCTTGTTCCGGGCTCATGGCGAAAACCACCCGGGAGATGGCAGCCCGACGCAATTCTCCCTCGCGGGTTCGAATCCCGCCTGGCTCCACCAACCTTGGATTGCGAAACTGAAAGGAGCTCAATATGGCCACAAGAACCATACCGGCGAAGACTGAAGTAATATGCGACGTTTGCGGAAGCGAGTGTCATCAAAGTTTCGGGAAAGGCAGACGCAGGATGGAAGGAAGATTGGTCATAAAACGTCATGCTCTCGATCCCTTGGGAGATCCTGCCGCTGACGGGAATGTGGAATTTGATCTTTGTGATGACTGTTTGAATGCTGTTACGGAGGCCATCAACGCTAAGGTCAGAGAGCTCACGGTTTCCGCAACCGGAGGATTGGTATGAAAGTGGAACAATCGATGGTCACCAAGTTGACGATAAGCGGCGTTCCGGATCTCGACCCAATAGCCGTATACCTCGAAGATCAAGGGGCTGGTAGAGGTAAGATCACAATTACGTGCTTCGACGATTCCTGCTCGTATTTTTGGGGAGCAATGGGCGATGGGTACGATATCAGATGCTTCTTCCTGAAAGCGGAGACCGATTATCTCGCCGGCAAGCTTCAGCCTCAACTCAAGATCACGGTTGATGACTTCGAAAAGCTGGAGAAACACGCAAAGACCCACATCTGCAAGAGGCGTCGAGATGGCGATATCTCCAAAGAGGAAGCCCGCGAGCTTTTTGAGGATGCCGAGCGCCTGAAAGACATGCCTTACGATGATCCCACGGAATACCGCGATCTGATGTACCGCATCTTTGGCGACGAATGGTGGCATGATGTGCCGCAGCAACCGAACCATGAATACGAACATCTCTGTCGCATCATCGACACCATAAAAGAGGCGATAGCAAAAGAATCAGAGAAAGGACCCCGCCAGTCCACGGAGCATGCCGTTCATGAAGGGGAAGGCTACGAGATTCGGGTAACCGATCCGAAAAGCCCGCTCTGCGGCCAAGTGGTGTATGGATACATCGTCTACTTCGATATCAACCACACCGGGAACAGCCCTGATTTGATCCACGCCACTACCAGGGAGGGGAAACGGGTCAAGCTCCTCAGCTCTCAGTGCGACATGGGACACTACAAGGCCCAGGAGCTTGCAGAGCAGGTGAAACGGCTTGGGGCGAAAATCGGGGACAAAGTCCGGATCGTCAAGTCGGGCAGCGGGACCTACGGAGCTGGCTGGAGGGACGAAGGTGTTCACGAGATCACGAACATCGACAACGTGGGCTATGTGGAATTTGACCATGGCCTCGGCAGCATGTTCCGCCCAGCGGTCGAGGTAGTGGGGGTGCATGATGGCTGATAAGCAATTTTTCACAACCAGGGAGACGCGCCATGCCTTACTTCATGTTTTTTGACCTTACTGTTGGACTGAAAGAGCCGCTCCATGTTCCCAAGGGCACACTCAAATCGATTCTCGATCACGTTGCCTTTGTCGAGAAGACACTCGGCTTCGAGAAGCAACAGTACAAAGACAATCCCCCACACTGGATCATGAAGCCTGCCGATAGCGTAACGGACAAAGTGCTCTGCGAGACAGTCGAGGAGCATAATCGCTTCGTGACGAGCCTTTGGTCGAGGATGGAAGAATGGCACACGAATCCCGCTGAAGACGGAGAGGTCCTCACCCCGGAAGATGCCGCGGCATTCTGGCACGGACTCAGACGCATACCGGCGCCCCCGCCCGAACGATGGACGCGCGAGTATTACGCATCGCGCATGGAACATCTTTACGAGGTGATGCGTGGGCAAAAGAGCGAAGGCGTGTTTTTTGGCATCAAGGCTTTGAATGCAAAGCAGGCAGCAGCCGTCATCCGGCTCTTCAGCGAGTTCTTGGATGCGCATGACATGAGGCTTGATGTTCCAAAGGATTGCGATCATCTCGCTTCATCATATGATGGCGGCTACGAATGGTGCGAAAAGTGCGGGGCGGTCACACCGGAGCATGCGGATGCATGCCGAAAGCGGAAGTGTCCTTTGCGGGAAGAACTTTGATCGTCATCCGGCAGTGCTTCCGAGTCGTTGTTGAACTCGACACCACATAGATCGGAAGTGACACTCGAAAGATGGCAGTCCTATGCCATTCTCTCTCGTGGGTTCGAATTCAGTCAGATTCCACCCCATTCAGTCAACTATCGACTCATTGTCAAAGCTCAGGTGTAGAATAGAAAAACCGGGCGACAGAATCCAACTCAAGATATGATCTTGATAGCACGCAGATTCTTGGCCATCTTCTTTTCAACATATAGGAGAGCTATGGAGGATTTTGATTTTCGTTGGTGAAACCTTTTCGCTCTGATTTGAGAGTTCTTGAGGCTGCGGGATAGAGTATCGTTTTCATAATAGATTTTCGATAAGAATCCAGACCAAAAAATAAACAACAGGTGCAGAATGACTTCCGCAAGTGCTGACCGGTCCGGCGGTCTTGTGGGAAGGAGTATCCCCCAAGCTATCGAAAACAGGTATATTCGATAGCTTGGGGGAAATGAAAAACGGGAAGACAGATTCATACAGTTCTGCCTTCCCGCCAGATTTACCTACTTCTTTTTGTTATCATGCGGCACTATGATCTTCACATAGGCAGTGCTCACATTGCCTGAAACATCGGTTGCAGTGATATTGACAGTGTACTCACGTCCATTTCCACTTCCTGAACGTTCGGCTCTCAGTTGTAGGGTAATGCTTCCCGTGGACTGATTAATCACTGGGGTAGTCCAGTCAGGGGCGATGTCCCCATCGCCCAGACCATCTATCGGCTCGTTGCTTAGCACGGAAGCTGTCAAAGTGACTGGCTGTCCGCTGTTGTCGGATGAGTCGGCTTTGATGGTAACGTACACCATGCCATGGTTGGGTGGCCAGAGGATGGCCTTATCAACCGTTGGATGAAGCGTTGGACTAATATCGTCAAAAATGGTTAGCACCATCGTACTCATCACGGGAAGATTGATTCCATCGTTCGCCTCCAGACTAATGACGTGTTCACCCAGAGAAAGGGATGCAAGATTGCATGTTTCTGGAAGGTTCATAACCGATCCGCCCGCGATAGTCTGTACTGTTCCTGAGCAGACCACACTCCCATCCTCTTTCCATGTATAAGAAAGAGTATCTCCGTCATAGTCAGAGACCTGTCCATTCAAAAAAACAGTGGTGCCGATAGGTACTCGTCCTGTTCCTGTTACCGCTGCATGGGGCGCGGAGTTCTCAATGGTAAGAATCATGTCGTCAGAGGTAGTTGTCTTTCCGTCACTTACTTCCAAGGTCAAGGTTTGTGTGCCTATCGGAAGGGAGAGCATCCCCATATTAAGTGGACATTCACCGCTTCCACCCACTGGTGTCCACCCTGTTAGAAGCTGTCCTTCTTTCATCCAGCGGTAAGTTAAAGAATCGCTTTGATCCTGATCGGTGGCAACCCCATTAATTGTGGTAATGGGCACCATATCGCTAGAGCCTGTTATGCACTTTAGATGATAAGAGTAACTACTCGTTTAAACATCAAAATAGCAAAGGCAATGAAGTGAAATCCTGCAAGTACCCCAGGAAGTCGCTCGAAGTCGCGTGCCA
>Ga0209749_1001106_pt1 | contig 26762 bp, 23 predicted proteins | sample EPASupsiteSAE347_FD_187267 | JGI IMG/M metagenome (GOLD analysis project Ga0209749, IMG submission 187267) | Bioremediated contaminated groundwater from EPA Superfund site, New Mexico - Sample SAE3-47 (SPAdes) (version 2) | ecosystem: Environmental > Aquatic > Deep subsurface > Groundwater >...
TTATGGAATTTGTAGTAAAGTTTGTCTAATAGGGAAAGATTTATGCGCATGGTGTGCATTTTTTGTGCGAATGATTTCATACCCTCAAACAGAGTTTTATTTTCAAGATCCTGAAATATTTCGTGACGATACTTGATCGCATCGATATCGTTCAAGGAAGTGTAAAAAAATGGCTTTAAATTATATTTCTTCCTGCCGGCCGTGATGGCGTCTATAATCTGATCAAGATTCAAATCAACAAAAAAGAAGGGCGCTGCGAGGGTTTCTTTTTTTATGTTGTCTTCATTTTTTTCAAACAGGATGCTCTGGAAAGTCATAGGTCAAACACCTTCTGAACGATGACGCAAACGGACAGTATCATCACCAACGCGGCAACCTTTTTCATATTCGCGCACGCCCTAAATCCCGAGTAACTTATTCCAGTCTTGAATTGAGTCATGAAGACCGCATGGATAGGCTGGCACTCCTCCAGGAGAGTTTCATGTTTGCCATAAAAAAAACCCCTAACAGAAATTTTCTGCCAGGAGTTATCAGCCGGTAGGGCGGTTGTCAGGTGAACTCCATCACCTTTTCGGTTCAAAAACCACATTTCCGCCTCCTTGTCAAGGAGTATGCCCGCAGGAGAAAAGGCCTTCTTGACGAACATGGCGCCTGGCAATGTTTCCAATGGGAATCAATCCGGCCCTGTAATTCATTTTACAACCAGGACCGAGCACGGCACCAGGCGCACGAGGCTTGAACAGGTGCTGCCCATAACCCGGTCGTAAAGGGCGGAACGGCCCATAAAACCGATGACCAGGAGGTCGAAGGACTTCCTCTTCACCAGTTCCACAATCGTCTTTACTTCATGGCCAACGATTGCCCGGCTCTGAAGCCTGATACCTTCCGCCTCGGCCATGGCCTGCGCCTTCACCATCATTTTTCCGTAATGGCCGTTTGCCGACGCCTTTTCTTCGATCACTTCGCCGATGGTTCCCGCATATTGGGGCACTTCTTCCACAAAAACCGTGTGCAGTTCGGCACTGTACAATTTGGCCAAGGCGATGGCTTCACTGAGGGCCTTGAAGGACCCGTCCGACCCGTCCATTCCGTGCAAAATCTTCTTATACATTATCATTCCCTCCGTTTATATCTATATGCGGTTGAAACCACCGCTGGGCAATCAAGGTCGGCACAACGGCACTGGCAATTACGGCGGCAACCAGCATCGTGTACTGATCGCTGTTGATGATGCCATTACTCACACCGAAGAGGGCGCAGATCGTGCCGAAGGTCAATCCTGTGCACATGAGAAGGGTCGTATAGACGCCCTCCCGTTTTTCAAACCTGAAATATTTGGTTAATGGCCATATGCCGATGAATTTTGTGACGATTTTGATCAAAAGCATAATCCCGATCAATCCCGCCGCTGAGATCACGATATCAACCTTGACCAGAGCGCCGGCCTTCAGAAAATAGAAAGGTGTAAGGAGGGTGAAGGCCATGACCCTCATCCGCTGGGCCAGGACTTTATTCCCGAGGAAAAAGGGAGCCAGGACCATGCCGATAAGATAGGCGGGGAGCACGGCCTCGCTTTTCGCCATATCGCTCAATCCTCCCAGCAAGAAGAGAACCAGAAAGATGAACTTGATCTCCGGCTCACTTACCCGGGACCCCACTTTCCGAAAGAAAAAAGGCACGAATTTCGGAAGTAACCACATCGCCAGGATGGTTACCCCCGCAAAGAGAACCAGCCACAAATTATAATTGGCAAACAAAACGCCAAGGACCAGCACCGTCCCGAGATCATTGATAAAACAGGCCGCCAAGATGATCTTGCCGAGTTCGGTGTTATTCATGCCGTTTTCCGTCATCACCGCATAAACCACCGCCACGGAGGTGGTGGAGAGGGCCAGACCGGCGATCTGCGCCTGTGGCCAGGACCAGCCGGCGATGTAATAAGCGTACCATAAAACTCCGAAGAACGGCACGACAAAACCGGCGATGCCAATGCCGATACTCGACCAGAAATTTCTCCGGATGACCTCCGGATCGACCTCCGCCCCGGCCAGGAAGGTCAGAAGAATCGCCCCGACACCGGCCAGGTAATTGGTCCAGGGTGTAGGCGCCAAGCCAAGCCAGTTACCCCCGATAGCCCCCACAATGATCTCAACAAGGGCGACCGATATGGCCAAGCGCATCGAAAGCAGGGCAGACAGGAGGGCCAGTCCCATCCAGAGCGCAGATACAAACCACGTATGTTCCACCGTTTTACTCCTTTCAAATGTTTCTTTCGACACCGATGACGTCTGATTCGTTAATGCAGTGCCTCAATCAGGAGTCATCAGCTCAAGGAGCGCTAACGGCGGACCCCATCACCGGATGGGGCCATCAGCCCCAAGGGTGCTCGATCTGTTGGATTGCTCAGGTTTTTAGAAGCATGATTAGGTCATGCGATCAGGAAGGGGAAAGTGCATCTTCTGGCTTGCAACAGCTCCTCCGTGAATTTCCTGCGCTAACAATAAAGATCATCTTTGCAGGAGTCATCAGCCTCGAAGAAGCAATTACGGCGGACTCCATCGCCGAAGTTGTCGGGGCGTTTAACAAGGGCGTCATTAAAAGTCAAGATTTTTCACCCGGCTTACCTCAATCAAATTTCAATGGGGAGTCGCGAAAACAACCCTCTTGACACCCCCGTGGAGTCATGGTATAAGTAGCGTAAATGGTGATGGAGTTCGCCGTTGAAACGCCTCCGAGGCTGATGACTCCTACCGGATTACCCGGCAGGAGTTTTTTTATGTTTTTCATGCCAATTTTCTTAAATCTATCCGGCCGCAAGCATCTGTTCCAGGGATCAAGAGATTTATCATTCCCATATGCTATCACAATTATTAACAATAACCTGAACAATAATAAGGAGAAAAAACCATGAAAGCCAAGATCGCAGCGATTCACGCTATGGAGATCCTCGACTCCCGAGGGAATCCAACCATTAAGACCGCCGTCAGCTTAAACAACGGCATCAAGACGTCCGCTTCCTGTCCTTCCGGGGCCTCCACCGGGGAGCACGAGGCGGTGGAACTGCGGGATGGCGGCAGGTCGCGTTACGACGGCAAAGGGGTATTAAAGGCCGTCGCCAACGTGAACGAGATAATCGCCCCGATCTTGATCGACATGGACCCGACGCTGCAAACGGAAATCGACGAACTCATGATCAAACTGGACGGAACGCCCAACAAGGGGAAACTGGGGGCAAACGCCATCCTGAGCGTCTCCATGGCTGTGGCGCGGGTCGCTTCCCAGGCCGCCGATCTTTCCCTTTATGCCTATCTCGGCGGTCTCGGCGCCCGTTTGCTGCCCATGCCCATGATGAATATTATCAATGGCGGCAGGCACACCGACAACTCCGTGGATCTTCAGGAATTCATGATCATGCCCATCGGGGCGGATACATTTTCGGATGCCCTCCGTTATGGAGTGGAGACGTTCCACACCCTGAAAAAAATCCTCGCCAAGAAAGGATACGCCACTGCCGTCGGTGATGAAGGAGGTTTTGCCCCTCACCTCAAGAGCAACGACGAGGCCTGCGAGGTTATTCTGGAGGCCATTGAGGCGGCTGGTTATAAACCCGGCAAGGATATTGCCCTCGCCCTTGACCCGGCGGCAAGCTCTTTTTTTGAAAACGGAATCTACCATCTTGCCAAATCGGGGCAGGGGAAAAAGACCTCCGATGAAATGATCTCCTTTTATGAAAAATGGCTCGACAAATACCCCATCGTATCTATCGAAGACGGCCTGGATGAAAACGATTGGGATGGTTTTCAGGCTCAGACGGCCAGCGACGGCCAGCGCATCCAGATTGTCGGGGATGATATCTTTGTCACCGATCCCAAGCTCATTGCCAAGGGAATCAAAGAGAAAACAGCCAACGCCGCCTTGATCAAGCTCAACCAGATCGGCACCGTAACGGAGACTATTTACGCCATCGAGCTTTGCCGCAAGGCCGGCTGGGGCTATGTGATTTCTCACCGGTCAGGGGAAACGGAAGATACCTTCATCGCCGATTTTGCTGTGGCCATGGGTGGCGGACAGATCAAAACAGGCTCACTCTGCCGGAGCGAACGGATCGCCAAATATAACCGCCTGCTGGAAATCGAAGCGGAACTGGGCCGGGCGGCGGTGTTTCATAACCCCTTGGCATAATATGTCATGAAGATGGAAATGAATTGGCAGGAGGGGGTTCATCGCTATGTCCGAGACCGGCGCTGTTGCGAGGGCGGTTACTGCTTCTACCGGCTGGAGGAACCCAACAGCTCGGACACATACTGGGCCTTGGCGATTCTCCGCCACCTTGGCCTGCGGGTACAGGACGAGGATACCGCCCATTATCTCCAATCCTTTCAGCGGGCCGATGGGGGCTTCGAAAACTTCCAGATTGCCTATTTCGCCTTAAAGGGCTTGCAGTTGCTGAACTCGTCGCCATTACGTGATCCTGCCCCCTATCTGAAAGACCAACTCCACGTATATGACGTGCAGTTGGTTCCGGCAGGAGAGGCCTCGATATTCAAGCATATGTATCTGCTCGTTGATATGTGTGTCTCTCTGGGTATTTCACTGCGCCCCTCGGTCCGGAAGCAGATAGCGGCGTTTGTTTTGAACCAGCAAGCCCCGGACGGAGGTTTCGGAAGGAACTACGGAACCCTGATCGAAACGGCACAGGCCCTATCAATCCTGCAATGGCTGGGTAACTTTTCGGAAAAGAAGCCTGTTGCTGACTTTGTTTCCCGCTGCGAAAACCCCCTGTTCGGTTTTGTCAATGTTCCCCGCACCATGCCGGGATATATCGAGCATGTTTACTGGGGCCTTCAGGCCCGCCGCTTTATCGGAGGAATGCCGGCTTATGCCGAAACATGCCTTGAAGTCATTATGGGTTCTCAAAACCTGACCGGAGGATTTTCACGTACCACGTACGGCGGCATCGCCAACCTGGAAAACACCTTTTTCGCCGTTGAATCCCTGGAATCTCTGAAAATTTGGTGATGGAGTTCACCGTAATCGCTCATTCGAGATGATGACTCCTGCTTGAACCCATGGAACCGGTGCCCTTAACTCCGGGGCGGAAAGGTGGAGAAGATGTTTTTTTCAGGAAGGGAAAGGGAGATTACCCTGCTTATTCGGGAGCTTGGCCGGGGACGTCACGTTATCATCACGGGGAAGTATGGCATTGGAAAAACGACCCTGGTCCGTCATCTGGCCAAACTATGCCCGGAGACCCCGAAGGGTGCCGGGGAATGGCATTTTATATTCCTCGATTTCTCACAAACACCGGGAGAGATGTGCAGGAAGCTGCAAAAAAACCTGTCCATGCGCCGTGAAAGGCATGAATTAGCCAGTCTGACCTTCAGGCAGCGCCGGTCAAGAATCGCTGTAATGGCATCATACAGCAAAAAAAAGCATATAGTCGTTCTCGACAATATTACCTCCCTTACTTCGCAAAAGCTTTCCCTTATTCAGTATTTCCTGCTGGAGAGGGCCTTCCAGTTTATTGCCCTCACGGAGTCACCACTGTCGATGCGGGAACTCTTTCTGCTGCGTGCCGCTCTAATTCCGTCTGAGGTTATGGAACTCGGATATTTGAGAATAGAGGAAACCCTTGCCGTCCTATCGTCGGTTTCGGAAAAGAATGATTTTGGTTGGACGGACAGTCATCTCCGCATGCTGGCGGCGGTTACCAAAGGCTATCCCCTGGGGATCAGGGAGGCCGTGGAACGGGAATTAAGACGTCACAGGCAAAGCGAAGATGCCGCAAATCTTGAAGCTAATGGATGAGAAAACGCAATTTATCCGCGAGCTGCAAACGCGAGGCTGTCCCGCCTGTGATCATCTGGTTCGGACCTTGGACGATTATTTAGCCGGTTTCATTGCCGGTTTTGTCGATAAGAACGAAGTCCAGGATCAGTACGCAGCGGAAGATGGGTTTTGTCCTCTCCATGCCTGGCAGTTGGACCAGTGGGCTTCACGCCGGGGGCTTGCTAGGGGATACCCGAAGTTGCTGGACCGTATGGCCTTGGTTCTTTCAGATCATGCCCGTTCAGAGAAGCCGGTGACAGGGGTGGCGGAGCTGATCAAGGGACCACCGACCTGCCGGATCTGCGGACTTCTACGTGACGAGGAAGGCTCTTATCTCAATAAAGTTGTGCTTTTATTGGCGGCAGAAGAAGTGAAAGAGAGCTATGCTCATTCCCAGGGATTCTGTTTGATCCATCTATATGCGGTTCTTAAGCATCCGGTAGCCGCGGAAACCGGGCGGTTCCTGGTTGCACGGGCAGCGCTCCGTTTTGGAGAAATGGCACGGCAGATGGAGATTTATACGGCAAAGCATGATGCCTTGCCGCGCCACACCTTGGACCGGGACGAAAAGGATGTTGTCCTACGGGCCATGATCCACCTATACGGAGCGAGGCGTCTTCAGTTGCAAAGATCAGCTTAGGTGCGAAATGAACGATAATCACCGGCGTAATGTCTTGCGGACTTGCCGATATATCGACGATCTCCTGAATGATATAGAAGATTATCTGGCACGGAGCGGAACAAAAACGACTTACTATGACTATCAGGGAGATGTGAACATGTCGGTCAAAACAGCTCTAATCAACAACCTTCCCCCTCTCCGGCGAGCCATGATCGCTTTTCTCAACAGCCAGGGGATAACGATAGAAAGGCAAACCCTTAGCACCTTCCGTCAAGTGCAAACGAGGGTTATGTTTGCCGAAATGGGCCTCCATGAGTTGGCGCCGCGAACCCTGATGGGCTATGGCCCTTTGCCGGAGAAGACCGCAGTAGACTTGAAGGAGATCACCAAAGAAATGGAAGATTTGTTCGGCAAGTTGTTGAAAATTCTAAATAAGGAACCACAATAAGGATCAAGAAATTAAATTGACCAGATAGAAAGGCGGCATCGCTACATTGGAGGACACTTCCTATGCCGTTCAGGCATTGAAGCTGTTGTCTGTGTTATGAATTCCGTTGTCGCGGCAGTAAAATCCATGTAAGAGAAAAGCCATATCGTTGAGGAGAACATTATGACAGAATCCGTAAAAGAGAAATGTGTATTTTGCGATATCGTAGCGGGAACGGCGCCGGCCCATATTATTGACCAGGATGATTTATCCATGTGCATTTTGGATATTCATCCTTACACGAAGGGTCACTGTCTGGTGATTTCGAAACGGCATGTCCCCTGGTGGCATGAACTCACGGATGAGGAAAGCGCCAGCCTTTTCAGGATGGCAAAGACAGTGGCGAATCGGATGATGAATAAATTAAATCCCGACTTTGTCTTCCTTTACGCCAGGGGCAGACGGATCCCACACACCCATCTTTTTCTTATTCCTACTTACAGCGGCGACGTTTTGGACCGGTTTTTCAACGCGTTGGAAAATTTCCAGGAATCCCCGCAGATGCTGGCCAAACTCAAAGAACCGGCAGCCATGGCTGAGGCAGCCGACCTGTTAAAATCAAGTTGACCGTATCATAACCTCTGTATGTGAGATTATGGTGGAGGAAAATTGTCATTATTGAAAAAACTGCTTGACAAGGGTCAATTATTTTCGTAGGGTACGCCCACTTTTCAACTTGAAGGACAGGGAAGACAAGCAAATGAAAAACAAGGTCATTGTACTGGGCAGCGTCGTTGTAGTCATCGTACCGAGGGGGACTGCTGCTCGGTGTTTTTAAACAACCTTTAAAAACAAGAGCCGCGGGCCCCAAAACCCGCGGCTTTTTTGATTCCAGGAAGCCGCATCTCCAAAGATAGCGGCTTTTTTATTTTACTAAATTTAAAATATTCATAAGGGAGGTGCTTACATTGCAACTAAGAGGAGCTGAAATTCTAATCAAGGTGCTGAAGCAGGAGGGGATCCACACGATCTTCGGCTATCCGGGAGGCGTGCTTCTGGATATCTATGATGAACTGTTCAAGGGCGAGATTCGCCATATCCTGGTCCGCCATGAACAGGGCGCCGTTCATGCGGCGGACGGATTTGCCCGCGCCTCGGGCAAAGTTGGGGTGGCCCTGGTTACTTCCGGGCCCGGGGCGTCCAACACGGTTACGGGCATCGCCAATGCCTATCTGGATTCCATCCCCATTGTCGTCTTAACCGGCCAGGTTCCAACCCATCTCATCGGGACCGACGCCTTCCAGGAGGTAGATATCGTCGGCATTACCCGCCCCTGTACGAAGCATAATTTCCTGATCAAGCGGGTGGAGGAGGTGGCCAAGACGATCCACGAGGCCTTCCATATCGCCCGGTCGGGACGTCCCGGACCGGTGCTGATAGATCTTCCGAAGGATGTCATGGCCGCCGTGACCGAATATGAACCCCAGCCGCCTAAAAAAATCGAGGCAGAAAGCCCCCGTCCCGCCTCGAAAAAGGCATTCTATGTCATGGATCTTATTGCTGAATCTAAAAAACCGCTGATTCTTTCCGGCGGCGGCGTCATCCTCGGCGGCGCTTCGGAGGAACTCCGGCAGTTGGCCCGACGGACCAGGATGCCCGTCACCTCTACCCTTATGGGCCTCGGGGCGTTTCCCGCCTCGGATCCCCTCTGGCTGGGCATGCCGGGCATGCACGGTACTTACTATGCCAACATGGCCATCAGCACCTGTGATCTCCTGATTGCCATCGGGATGCGGTTTGACGACCGGGTCACCGGCAAGATCGATCATTTCGCTCCCAATGCCAAGATCGTCCATGTGGATATCGATGCCTCCTCCATCAACAAGAACGTTATGGTGGACGTGCCTATCGTCAGCGACTGCAAGAGCGCCCTCCAGAGCTTCAACGCCCTGCTGGAGCAGAAGAACTTCAGCGTCACGGATGACCAGCGAAAGGAGTGGTTAGACCAGATAGACGCCTGGAAAAAAGAGAATCCCTTGAGCTACTGCCAGAGCGACACGGAGATCAAGCCTCAGTTCGTCATCGAGACCCTCTACAAATTGACGAAGGGCAAGGCCATCATCGCCACCGAAGTCGGCCAGAACCAGATGTGGGCGGCCCAGTTCTACGGATACGACGAGCCCAACACGTTTCTGTCTTCCGGCGGCCTGGGGACCATGGGCTACGGCTTCCCCGCGGCCCTCGGGGCGAAGATCGCCTTTCCGGATAAACTGGTGGTGGACATCGCCGGCGACGGGAGCATCCAGATGAACATCCAGGAGATGGCCACGGCCATCCAGGACAATATCCCCGTGAAGATCGTCCTCCTCAACAACGGCTACCTGGGCATGGTCCGTCAGTGGCAGCAGCTTTTCTACGGCAAACGCTATTCGAGCACGGACATGACATACCAGCCCGATTTCATTAAGCTGGCGGAGGCGTACGGGTGGATGGGCCTGCGGGCCACGAAGCCCGACGAGGTGGAGGCGGTGCTGCAAAAGGGACTTGACGCGCCCGGACCTGTCCTCATGGACTTCCGCGTCTCCCGCGAAGAGTGCGTCTATCCCATGGTGCGGCCCGGCGGCCCCATCCATGAAATGGCTCTGGGACGCGAGATGGCCAACTAAAACAATAAACAGGAGGTAATCAGAAAAACTATGGAAAAGAAAGAATATACCCTGGCACTGCTCGTCAGCAACAAGCCCGACGTCTTGGCAAGGGTCTCCGGCGTCCTCGGCGGTCGGGGCTACAATATTGAAACCCTTTGCGTGGATGCAACCCTGGACCCCGCCTATTCCAAGATCATCCTGACGACGATCCAGGATAAGGCGACTATCGGCAAGATTGAAAAACAGTTAATCAGACTTATTGACGTCCACAAGGTAACGGATCTGACCAAGGTGGAATCCGTATCCCGGGAGATGATGCTTGTCCGCATGAAGCTTTCGGATACGAACAAGGGACATCTGGCCCTGATTATCGATACCTTTAATGGACGCGTAATTACGATGAACGGCGACCACTGCGTCATGGAGATTACCGGCGACCGGGCAATTATCGAGAAGGCCGTGGCGAGCTTGAAACCTTTGGGTATTGATGATATGGCCAGAACCGGGATTGTATCTCTGGAAAGACAAATAAACTAAGCAAACTAAAGAAGGGGGAATTATGTCTAAACTCAATATCGGTGGCGTCGTCGAAGATGTCATCACCTCGGAAGAATTTACTCTGGACAAGGCCCGGGCGGTCCTCAAGGACGAGATCGTGGCCGTAATCGGCTACGGCGTTCAGGGGCGGGGACAGGCCCTGAACATGAAAGACAACGGGATCAATGTCATTGTCGGCGAAGGGGACTACAACTGGAACAAGGCCATCGAAGAGGGATTTGTTCCCGGAAAGACCCTATTTCCGCCCATGGAGGCGGCCAAACGGGGCACCATCATCCAGTATCTACAATCCGATGCGGGACAGAAGGCCATGTGGGAGGAGTTGAAGCCGAATCTGACGGCGGGAAAGGCCCTGTATTTTTCTCACGGTTTTTCCATCGTCTATAAAGAGCAGACCGGGGTCATTCCCCCCAAGGATATCGACGTGATCCTCGTGGCCCCCAAGGGAGCGGGACGGACCGTCCGGGACAACTTTCTGGCCGGCAGCGGCATCAATTCCAGCTACGCCGTTTTCCAGGATGCAACGGGCAGGGCTCTGGAGCGAGCCTTGGCGACGGGTGTGGCCATCGGTTCAGGGTATCTATTCCCGACAACCTTTGAGATGGAAGTCTACAGCGATCTGACCGGCGAACGGGGCGTTCTCATGGGTTGCCTGGCCGGGATTCTCGAGGCCCAGTACAACGAGCTGCGCAAGCGGGGACACAGTCCCAGCGAGGCCTTCAATGAAACCGTCGAGGAGCTTACCCAGAGCCTTATGCCCCTGGTGGCCCAAAACGGCATGGACTGGATGTACGCCAACTGCAGCACCACGGCCCAGCGGGGGGCCCTGGACTGGAAAAACCGTTTCCGCGACGCCGTGGCTCCCGTATTTACAGAGCTTTATGACCGCGTCGCCGCCGGGAAAGAGACGGAGATCGTCCTCCGGGTCAACAGCGCCCCCGATTACCGGGAAAAGTTGCAGGCCGAGTTGGACGTCATCAAGAACAGCGAGATGTGGCAGGCCGGCGCCACCCTGCGGGCCCTTCGTCCGGAACGCAGAAAAAAATAAACCGCAGGAAAATCCTCTGCACCTCCCTCCCCTTCAAGGGGAGGGTTGGGGTGGGGATGGGGTTTACAACGACAGCGATAAATTTCCAATTATTCGAGAAGATTTGAGGAGGAGGGACACATGCGCAGCGACTTGATGAAAAAAGGCCTGGAGAGGGCGCCTCACCGCTCCCTGTTCAAGGCCATGGGTTATACGGACGACGAAATCAATCGCCCGATTATCGGCGTCGTCAACTCGGCCAACGAAATTATTCCCGGGCACATCCACCTGGGGATCATTGCCGATGACGTCAAGGCGGGAATCCGTATCGCCGGCGGGACGCCCGTGGAATTTCCCGCCATCGGGATCTGTGACGGGATTGCCATGGGGCACACGGGGATGAAATACTCCCTGGCCAGCCGGGAACTCATTGCCGATTCCATCGAATCCATGGCCATTGCCCACCCCTTTGACGCCCTCGTGATGGTGACCAACTGCGACAAGATCATTCCGGGGATGCTCATGGCGGCCCTGCGACTCAACATTCCCACCATAGTTATCAGTGGCGGTCCCATGCTGGCAGGAAAGTTAAAGGGGAAAACCATCGACCTCATCAGCGTCTTCGAGGGAGTCGGGAAGGTAAAGGCCGGCAAGATCTCCCAGAAGGAACTGGACGCTGTCGAGGATTGCGCCTGTCCCGGCTGCGGTTCCTGTTCCGGGATGTACACGGCCAATTCCATGAACTGCGTCACCGAGGCCCTCGGTCTCGGCCTGCCGGGAAATGGGACGGTTCTCGCCGTCAACGCCGCCCGGAGACGTATGGCCAAAGAGGCGGGGATGAAGATCATGGATCTCATCAAGAAGGGAACAAAGCCAAGGGATATCGCCACACTTGCGGCCTTCAAAAATGCCATTGCCGTGGATATGGCCCTGGGCTGTTCCACCAATACGGTCCTCCATATTCCCGCAATCGCCCACGAGGCAGGCATCGATCTCGATCTGGATATCTTCAATGAGATCAGCAGGAAGACCCCGAACCTCTGCAAACTCAGTCCGGCGGGGGCCCATCACCTCGAGGACCTGGACGCGGCGGGGGGCATCCAGGCGGTCATGAAGCGCATCAGCTCCCTGGGTGTCATTGATGAAAAGGCCATAACGGTTACGGGAAAGACAGTGGGCCAAAATATCAAATCCGCCATTGTTCTCGATGACGACGTTATCCGTACCCTCAAGAATCCCTACACCAAAGAAGGGGGCATCGCCATCCTCAAGGGGAATCTGGCCCCCGACGGCTGTGTCGTCAAACAGTCCGCCGTGGCGGAAAGCATGCTTGTCAACGAGTCCGTCGCTCGGGTTTTCGATGCGGAAGACGACGCCATCAAAGCGATCCTCGGCGGCAAGATCAAGGCGGGGGACATCGTGGTAATCCGTTACGAAGGGCCCAAAGGCGGCCCGGGGATGAGGGAAATGTTAGGGCCGACCTCGGCCATCGCCGGAATGGGTCTGGATACCACCGTTGCCCTGTTGACGGACGGCCGCTTCAGCGGCGGCACCCGCGGCGCCGCGATCGGTCATATTTCGCCGGAGGCCGCCGAAGGAGGACCCATCGCCCTGGTTAAGGAAGGGGACATCATCGCCATCGATATTCCGAAGAAAAAGATCACCCTCAAGGTTTCTCCGGAGGAGTTGAAAAAGCGGAAAAAGGCTTTCAAACCCAAGGCGCCCTCCATCACCACCGGCTATCTGGCCCGCTACGCCAAACTGGTGACGTCGGCCAGCACGGGGGCGATCTTCAAGGACTGAGAAACACAGGCGATCACGCCGGCAAATAAAAAATAGAGCCCTGGAGCATGATATTCCTTTGAATATGTAGCCCAGGGCTTTCTTGTTGATGGAGACAAATTAGCGGTTGAATTTTATAAGATATTTTGTAAGCATAGGGGTCAGGAACGTCTATTCATAGGAGGAGCATAAGCATACCGGATCGATTTAGTTATTGATCATCTTTGAGGTGTCGCCATGGTCGCTTTTTTCAGGAATCTCAGGTTGAACATCAAGGTTGCCCTGCTCGGAGCGGGCAGCGTACTGATCACCGCCGTGGCCCTCGTCTCTTTGGCCGTATGGCAAAGCGGCCAGTACAACATCCTGGCCCAGAGAGAAGTGGACGCATTGATCGATGCCGACCTGGACCATATCACCCAGGGTGTCTATAATCTTGTTCGAACGGAGAATGAGGCGGTCCAGCAACAGATCGACTACAACCTCAACGTTGCCCGTCATGTCCTGGCGAACGCCGGCGGGGCAAGCCTGTCGGGAGAAACGGTCGCCTGGACGGCCATCAATCAATTTACAAATATACCAATAAAGATCCAATTGTCGGGGATGCGGATCGGCGACCGCCTGCTGGTTCGGGATACGGACCCGACCGTTGAAACGTACGTTGTCGATGAGGTGACACGGCTGGTCGGTGAGACGGCCACGATCTTCCAGCGTATGAACGAACAAGGCGACATGCTCCGCGTGGCCACATCCGTCAAGACCACGGAAGGCAGGCGGGCGATTGGGACTTACATTCCAGCAATCCAGCCGGATAATGCCCCCAACCCCGTGGTGGCCGCCATATTGAAAGACAAAACCTATCATGGACGCGCCTTCGTCGTCAACGCCTGGTATCTGACCGCCTATGAGCCGATCAAAGACCGGGCGGGCAAGATAGTGGGGATGCTGTATGTCGGCGTGAAACAGAAAAACGTCGAAGCCCGGGTACGTCAGGCTATTCTGCAAACCAAGGTCGGCAAGACAGGTTATGTCTATGTCCTGGACGGCAAGGGGGAAGGCCGGGGCCATTATATCATTTCCCAAAAGGGAGAGCGGGACGGCGAAAACATCTGGTACAACAAAGACAGCGACGGCCGTTATGTCATTCAGGACATCCTAAGCAAGGCGACCATCCTGCAACCGGGTCAACTGACCACGGAACGTTATCGCTGGCAGAATCCGGGTGAAACGGCGCCCCGCTGGAAGATTGCCCGCCTCGCCTATTATGCCCCCTGGGACTGGGTGATCGGCACCAGCGTTTATGAGGACGAACTGCAGAATTACCGGGCTGTTTTGAGTGGCGGTCGGGTCCAGATGACGACCATCATGGGGCTGGCCGGGTTGGTGATTACCCTCTTGATCGGTCTCTTCGGCATTTTCATCGCCTGGACGATCGCCCGCCCGGTCCGGCAGTTGACACGGGCGGCGGAGACCATCATCCAGGGGAATCTGAATCAGGTCGTGGATGTCCATTCCCAGGACGAGATCGGCATTCTGGCCCAAACCTTCAACATCATGACCGACCGGCTCATGCAGACCCTGGAGGGACTGCACCGGAGCGAGGAATTCCTCACCGACATCGTCGAGAACATCCCCAACATGATTTTCGTAAAAGATGCCGCAACGCTCAAGTTCGTAAGATTCAATAAAGCAGGGGAAGATCTCGTCGGATATCCCCGGGAAGCGTTGATCGGGAAGAGCGACTACGATTTCTTCCCAAAGCAGGAAGCGGATTTCTTCACCGCGAAAGACCGGGAAGTGCTTGACAGCAGGCAGCTTCTCGATATTCCCGAGGAGACGATCCAAACCAGTCAAAAGGGCGAGAGGATATTGCACACCAAGAAGATCCCGATCATGGACGATCTCGGAAACTCTCAATACCTCCTGGGTATCTCGGAAGATATCACCGAAAGTAAACTGGCTGAGGAGGAGCTTAAAAAATACCGCGACCATCTCGAAGACCTGATCCGGGAACGCACGGTCGAGCTGACGGAGGCCAAAGAGCGGGCAGAAGTGGCAAACCAGGCCAAGAGTTCCTTCCTGGCCAATATGAGCCATGAGTTAAGGACGCCGTTAAACGGCATCCTGGGATACGCCCAGATTCTCAACCGCAGCAGGGACTTGAGCCGTGCTCAGGAGGATGCCGTAAACATCATCGAGAAGAGCGGTAATTATCTGCTCACCTTGATCAATGATATCCTTGATATATCGCGGATAGAGGCCCGCAAAACGGTGCTCCATGCCGCCGATTTTTCCCTCCCCGCCTTTTTGCAGGGTATAGCCGGGATTATCAATATGCGGGCAGAAGAAAAAAAGCTGATTTTCTCCTATGAGCCGATTACACCCCTGCCCGTAACGGTGCATGCCGACGAGACGCGCTTGCGGCAGGTATTGCTCAATCTGCTCGGCAATGCCGTAAAATTTACGGATCATGGCGAGGTGACGTTCAAGGTGGCCGTTGTCAGCGAACAGCAGCAGGGAAATAGCAGTCGGGGAAACACGGTTCGGATGCGTTTTGAAGTCATCGATACGGGGGAGGGAATCCCCCCGGAACATCTGGATAAATTATTCCTGCCCTTTGTGCAGGCGAGCGCCGACAAATTCAGGGCCGGTGGCACCGGACTGGGGCTGGCCATTAGCCAGGCCTTGGTACAGGCGATGGGCAGCGTCATCCACGTGCGGAGCGCATGGGGCAAGGGGAGCACCTTCTGGTTTGAAATTGAGCTGCCCGTCGTTACGGAGGCGGTCCAAGAGGCGCCGGGCTGGGAGGTGGACGTGGTGGGGTACCGGGGCAGGCATCGGACGATTCTGGTGGCGGATGACAAGGACTACAATCGGGCGGTACTCGTCGATCTGCTTTCCCCGCTCGGCTTTGAGTTGCCGGAAGCGAAAAATGGCCGGGAGGCCGTGGAAAAGGCGACGGCCCTCCACCCGGACCTGATCCTGATGGACATCCGGATGCCGCTCATGAGCGGCCGTGAAGCCGTGCAGGAAATACGCCGGATACCCCAACTGAGTGATGTCTTCATCATCGCCGTATCCGCCAGCGTCTTTGACCGGGATCAGCAGCAAAGCATCCTCGCGGGATGCAACGACTTCCTGCGCAAGCCCGTGCGCATGAATGAGCTCCTGGGACTCTTGGGCAGGTACCTGAAACTGGATTGGGTCTATCGGGAGGGCGAGCGCCGGGAGGACACACCGGTTGGTGAAGCGCTTCCCCTCCCGGAAGGGCCGCTGGTGGCCCCGCCTCCTGAGGAGATGAAGGACTTGTTTGATCTGGCCATGCGGGGCGATATGCGAAAAATTCAGACCTGGGCTGCCAAGCTGGAAGAGAAAGACAAGAAATATGAACTCTTCGCCCGGAAGCTGCAGGAAATGGCCGGCGGTTTCAAAGCCAAGGCCCTGCTGGCGTTGGTGGAACAACATATGGGGGAAATGAAATGAGCGACACCCTACAGAAATCAACAGGAGCTGATTTGCGGGAACCAACGGTCCTGATCATCGACGACGACCCCAGCAATCTTGCCGTGATGGCAAGTATCCTGGAAGACCGTCACTATACAATTCTCGTGGCCGAAGACAGTGAAAGCGGGTTAAAAAGGGCCCGCCATGCCCGGCCCGATCTTATCTTGCTCGATATCATCATGCCGCAGATAGACGGATACGAGACGTGCCGCCGCTTGCAGGCTGCGGAAAACACCAGAGATATCCCGGTGATTTTCATGACCGCCCTGGTAGAACCGGAACACAAGCTGAAAGGATTTGAAGCAGGCGCCGTGGATTATATCACCAAGCCTTTCCAACGCGGAGAGGTTCTGGCCCGGGTGGGCGTCCATCTCCGCATCCGGGACCTCACCAGCAGGCTTCAGGAAGAAAAGGACTCTCTGGAAATAAGGATCCGCGAGCGGACAGCGGAACTGACTAGGTTAAACAATGAGTTGCAGGAGGAAATCGCCGAACGGAAAAGAAGCGAGCTGGCATTCCTTGAAAGTGAGAAGAAGTACCGCAACCTGATCGAGACGACTCGCGATCTGGTTTTCATTGTTGACAGGCGGGGAAATTTTAATTTTGTCAATCCCATGCTGGAATGGCTCACGGGTTACTCTGCCTCTGAATTAGTCGGAAGGTCCTTCACGGACATCGTCGCCCCCGAATTCAGGGAAGTAATGGTTGACCGGTTTAAGAGGGGCATCAAGGGGGAAGTCACACCCCCCTATGAGGTCGAGCTGGTCGACAAGGCCGGGGGAAGATTCCTGGTCGAATTCCAGTCCACGACATTGATGGATCATAACGGTAAGCCCACAGGCCGATTTGGTGTCGGTCGCGACATCACGGAACGGAAGCGGACAGAAGTCGCGCTTCGCGAAGGGGAACGGCGCCTGTCGGATATTATCGACTTTTTCCCCGATCCAATCCTGGCCATTAATCAGGACAAGCGGATCATCATCTGGAACCGCGCCATCGAGGAGATGACAGGCGTTCCTGCCCAAGAGATGATCGGCAAGGGGGACTACGCCTATACCGTTCCCTTTTACGGCGTTGCCAGGCCGCAGCTCATGGACCTTTTCTGGGAACCGGAGCATAAGGTTGCCGCAAAGTATCCGTTTATCAGAAAAGAAGGCGATAACCTCGTCATCGAGGTGTTCTGCCCCGCCCTTTATGGCGGCCGCGGCGCCTACGTTTGGGCGAAGGCCTCTCCCCTCCGCGACGGGGAGGGAAGGCTTATCGGCGCGATTGAGTGTATTCAAGATATCAGCGAGCGCAAACAGGTGGAAAAAGAATCCCAGGATATGCTGACTTTCCTGCAGACCCTCATCGATACCATCCCCAGTTCGATCTTTTATAAAGATATCGACGGTATCTATCGGGGCTGCAATAAGGCCTTTGAGGACTTTCTCGGCGTGAAAAAGGAAGAGATTGTCGGAAAATCCGTCTATGATATGTATCCTCCGGATTTGGCAGATAAATATCATGAGATGGATTCGATATTGTTCCGTCAACAGGAAAAGCAGGTATATGAACATCAGATCATCTACGCTGACGGAAGCAGGCATGATGTCATTTTCAATAAGGCTTCCTATCTGAATGCCGACGGCACCATAGCAGGATTGGTCGGCGTTATGGTTGACATTTCCGAGCGCAAACAGGCGGAAGTGGCTCTGCAAGCGAGTGAAGAAAAATACCGTAATATCTATGAAAATGCCCTGGAAGGCATTTTCCAGACCACCCCCGATGGACGTTTGCTCAGTGTTAACCCCGCCTTTGCCAAAATGTACGGCTACGCATCTTCGCAAGAAATGATCAATCACATCATGGACATCAAACAGCAAGTTTATGTCGATCCTGAAGAACGGGAAAAGTATAAAGAAATCCTTGCCAAGCAGGGCATCGTGGAAGGATTCCAGGTACAGCATTATAAGAAAGATAGGGAAAAGTTCTGGGTTTCTATTAACGCGCGCGTACTTAGTGATGAAGCGGGCAAGGCTTATTATAGCGGTTTTGTGGAAGACATAACGAAGCGCAGATTGGCGGAGGAGGAGAAAATTCACCTGGAAGCCCGGCTGCGCCAAGCCCAGAAGATGGAGGCCATCGGTACGCTGGCCGGGGGGATCGCCCATGATTTTAATAATATCCTCAGCGCGATCATGGGCTACACGGATATGGCGCTCCGTAGCCTTCCTGAAAATGAAACGCTCCTTCGCCGCTATCTCAATCAGGTATTTAAAGCCGGGGAGCGGGCCAGCGACCTGGTGAAACAGATCCTGGCCTTCAGCCGCCAGGGCGATGAAAAGCCGTGTCCCCTGAGGGTCAGCATTATTGTGAAGGAAGCGTTGAAGCTCCTTCGGGCCACCCTGCCTTCGACCATCCAGATTCACCAGGACATCCAGTCCGAATGGGACACAGTTCTTGCCGATCCCACGCAAATCCACCAAATCGTCATGAATCTCTGCACCAACGCCGCCCATGCTATGCGAGAGCGACAAGGCGAATTGAAGGTCAGTCTCGTTACCGTAGACGTTGATCGTCAGGTCGCCCAGAACCTCCATCATGACCTCATTCCCGGCGCTTATCTTAAACTTACGGTCAGCGATACGGGCATCGGCATTCCCGTCGAGATCAGGGACCGGATCTTCGATCCTTTTTTTACGACCAAGAAACCTCAAGAGGGTACGGGCATGGGGCTTGCCATCGTCTACGGCATCGTAAGCAGCTACAACGGTGCGATCGCCGTGGAGAGTGAGGTGGGGAGAGGCAGCGCGTTTCATGTTTACCTCCCCTTGCTGGCGGAAACGGAAATCAAAGAGAATACCGCCGTCGTCATGCTCCCTCAGGGTCGGAAGGAACGCCTGCTCTTTGTGGATGATGAGGAAGTGATCGTGCAGCTCGGGATGGAAATGCTGACCGATTTGGGTTATGAAGTTACCGGCAAGACAAGCAGCGTTGACGCTTGGGAACTTTTCCGCTCCCGGCCGGATCTGTTTGATCTCGTCATAACCGACATGACCATGCCGGACATGACGGGGATCGATTTGGCCAAGAATATGGCGCACCTGCGTCCCGACATCCCGGTCATCCTTTGCTCGGGATTCAGTGAAGAGATCACCCCGGAAAGGTTGAAGGCCGCCGGGATCGGGGATTTTATCATGAAACCTATCCTTAAACATAAGATTGCCGTGGCCATCCGCTGCCTCCTGGATAACAGGAAATAAACGAGGAATGAAATCCCATGGCCAAAGTTCTCATTATTGATGCCTGGTTGAGTATATGTGGCCCAAACAGGGCGAATCAAAACCTGTAGATAAAATTTCCTACGTCAAACTCTATAAACCCTGGGGATGGGTGGTAGGCTCGGGCATCTATGTCGACGACGTGCAAAAAAGCATGCGCAACATGATGTTCCTCCTGCTCGGTGTTGTGTTGACCATTATCGCCGTAAGCCTGGTACTTTCCATCTTGATGACCCGCAGCATCGCCAATCCCATCAACCGTGCGGTGGAACATCTGAATGAAGCTGCCGCGCAGGTCGCCGCCGCCGCAGGAGAGGTATCCTCTTCCAGTCAATCCCTGGCGAATGGCGCCTCGGAATCTGCCGCTTCTCTGGAAGAAACTTCCGCCTCCCTTGAGGAGATGGCCTCCATGACCAAATTGAATGCCGATCATGCCATGCAGGCAAAGAGCCTGATGAACGAGGCGAAAGCAATCGTCGATAATGTCAACGATCACATGGGCAACATGGCCAGGGCGATCACTGATGTAACCAAGACAAGCGAAGACACCGTCAAGATTATCAAAACCATTGATGAAATTTCCTTTCAAACCAACCTTCTGGCCTTGAATGCCGCCGTGGAGGCGGCAAGGGCGGGAGAAGCCGGCGCCGGTTTTGCCGTCGTCGCAGAGGAAGTGAGAAATCTGGCCTTACGGGCAGCGGAGGCGGCAAAAAACACCAACGTTCTTATTGAAACGACCATCAAAGGGGTGAAGAAAGGCAATGAACTGACTGGATTGACTCAGACAGCCTTCAGGGATAACATGGAAATATCGAACAAGATCGGTAAACTGATTGATGAGATTGCTGCTGCGTCCACGGAGCAGGCAGCGGGGATCGATCAGATCAACAGGGCCATGACGGGGCTGGACGGAGTGACCCAGTCCATCGCAGCCAGCGCCGAGGAGTCGTCAAGTGCCTCCGAGGAACTGAACGCCCAAGCGGCCGAGATGAAAGGCATTGTCGATGAATTGACTTCCGTTGTGGGAAACAGCCGCCGGGCAGTGAAAGGACAGGGCATCCTCACAAGGCTTTCCGTCGCCCCCAAAGACGGCCGTGCCCCTGAATCTCACCAGGTCTTTCATCATCCGACCACGAAAAGGCAGCTTGTCCTTACAGGCAAAAAAACATAGAGGCTTGCCAATAAACGGGTTGACAAGGGGCGGCAAATAGTCATAGGTCGAGAATAATATGACTTCAGCGCGTTTTGAAAATTTTACCATCGTCCTGCAAAGGCCCAAGTTCCCGGGCAACATCGGTTCCGTAGCCCGCTGTATAAAGAACATGGGTATGGGGAAGCTAATCGTTTCCGAGGCGGGGCCGTTCGACCCGGAAGAGATGAAGATCATGTCCACCCACTTTGCTGCGGATATCGTTGATAATATTAAATATTATGATCATCTTGGGGACGCCCTCGCCCCCTTTCAGTATATCGTGGGCACTACTTCCCGCCTCGGTTCGGCCCGAGGACCGGCCCTCTCCCCCCGGGAGTCGGCGGAAAGCCTGGTCGGCATATCTCAGAACAATGAGATAGCCCTCCTGTTCGGATCTGAAGACAAGGGGCTCAGCAACAGCGACCTCCGGTACTGCCATGCCGTTACCACCATCCCTGTTTCAGAAAGGCTGAAATCCGTCAATCTCTCCCATGCCGTGATGATTGTCTGTTATGAAATCTTTGCCGCCGGGGGGGAGAAGAAAAAGGCCTTTACGTCCAAACTGGCCTCATCGCTGGAAATCGAGGGGATGTTCGGCCAGGTCAAGGAGGCGTTGACGGAAATCGGTTTTCTCAATCCCCAGAATCCCGATTACTGGCTCATGCACATCCGCCGCTTGCTTGCCCGGACGGGTCTTTTCTCAAGGGACGTAAAGATTATTCGGGGGATCTGCCGCCAGGCGCTGTGGGCCGTCAGGAACAAATCATCTTGACATTTATACCTGCTGGTTGCAGTATATATGCATGGCATACGAGGATTGATAAGTTTTGCGGAGATCAAATAAAGGAGCGGCAGGACGATATGAATTATATAAAAAGAATCACGCTTCTATGTTCACTGGTTTTAATCCTTCCGGCTTTGACCGGTTGCTGGTATGCGGCGGCAGCGGGGGCCGGGGCCTATGGGGGCTACAAGGCCAAAGAGTCCGGCTATTCCCTTCAGAATCCCGTCAAGAAGGATGCTCCACAACAAAAGAAGAGCGACAAAAAAGAAGATAAATAGCAGTATATTTTCACATAGTTCGGCTAAATATCTCGTTGTTGATTCAAATCGCGGACTTGAGCCGACAGCGACAACAACACCGGGGTTCGATCCCCTGTGATCGGTGGCAAATAAATATTCCGTATAATGGAAGATGACGGTCGTTAAGTATGGGCGCTATGCCTCTTTTGTCTTGACCGTTACCATGATGCTCCGGCAGCACTCGGCGTTCTTGACGACAAAGCAGTCAGGCTTTTCCATAAGCTGGTACTGACCGTTAGCTTCAATCTCCAGATCATTCTTCGACAGATTCCCGTCCTTGGGGATAAAAAGCATTCGTCCGATGGGGATGCCCCCTTCTTTTAGGATTGCCATAGCTAACCTCCTTAAGATAATCTACTTATCGCGTTTTTCAGATATCAAACCTTGATGAAACCGTAAAAAGTTAAAATTTAGCAACATTAGACGGCATCGTAAAAAGATCCGCAGGCAAGGCGCGCAAGGCCTGAGTCATGAGGCGTACTTGTTGTACGCCGCAGTGACGAAGGATGCAGCGCAACGCAGCATCCGGATCTTTTTACGATGCCGTCATTGCAGCAGAAGCAGCCCCGTCCATACAACCCGGTCGCGGACGGGAAAGGCAAGGGCCAATCCCGCTTGTTCCAGGGTGGCGACGACATCGATGCCCATCGCCTCCATGGAAGGACGGGCGCGGAAGGGGAAACGACAGATCCTGCTGTTGTCAATGGCCACACAGACCTCGCAGAGACGGCAGCAGCCGCCGATCAGACCGGCGGCGAAACGGAAGCCGGCGCGGAAGGCCTCCCTTTCTCCCAGGTTTACCAGGTCATGGAGCTTTCCCGCGGGGGCAAAAACATCCCTGCCGGGTTTCCCGTCGCTCAGAATGTCTATAACCCCCTCTGTCTGGAGGAGGACCGCCTCCTTATAACAAGCGAGGACCTGCCGGAATTCCTCTTCAGGCATGACAAAGGGTGGGCACATGAGGTTTTTGTGAAAGCTGTCGCAGCGGGGGACCTGACATTTCAGGCGGACCCGCTTATCAACGATGACATGAGAAACGGGAATGGGTGTGGCTGTTAAAGCCCCCTGTGCCTTGAGTAAAGCGATGATGGGATCGATTTTGAGGGCCGATTCTTTCGATTTTTGCATTTTTCACTATTCAGTATTCCATGCCGGCGCGTTCCTTGATTCCTCTCGTATAGTGATGCCTGATCTCCTGAATGTCGCTTACCGTATCGGCAAGATCGATAATCTCCTGGGGGGCGTAGCGGCCCGTAAGGATCAAATCCACCATCGCCGGTTTGTTATGGATCACATCGATAACTTCCGCGAGGGGGAGCAGTTTGAAATCCAGGGCTACGTTTATCTCATCGAGGATGACGAGATGATACTCACCCGATGAAATAACCTGCCCGGCCAGTTTGAAGCCCTCTTGAGCCAGTTCGATGTCGATAGGGGCGGGATTGTCCCGCATGACGAAGCTGTCCAGGCCGCTCTGACGGATCGTGAAGTCGGAAAGGCATTTTTCCGCTGCCAGCACCTCGCCGTACTTCTTGCCCTTCATGAACTGGATCATGAAGACCTTCTTGCCATGGCCGAGCGCCCGGAGGGCCTGGCCGAGGGCGGCGGTCGTCTTGCCCTTGCCGTTCCCCGTGATGACCATGACGATGCCGCGATTGAACTTGGCCAGCTTCTCTTCAATCAGATTATCCGTCAACGTATTTGTCCCTCAAGAGTAGAAGCCCGGGATGTCATCCATCCCGGGCTTCTCTATGAACATGTTAAAGGTTATAAGTTGAGGTCCTTGAGATACCGTTTCGCCACGTCCTCGGCGAGGGTGTAGGGATCGGTCTCCTTGTTGATGAGCTTCTCGATCATCGCCTCGGTTTCTCCATCTGCTATGAGCCGATTCAGCACCGGCTCCAGGATACAGGTCCGGATCGCCTCATTAAGCTCCATGACCGCCTTCCGGCGGACGCGGGAACCTATGAGGTCGTGTTTTACCAGGTGCTGGTAATGCTTTTCGATGGTGGATGACAACTCTTCGAGACTCTTATTGAATCCTTCCGGCTCGAAGGCGTTTTCCACCCGAATGATGGGTGGACGCCAGCCCGCCGCGAAGGCCGTCGGCGGCGCCATGTCAAGCATGGCCATGATCTCCCGCCGCAGCTTGGACGAACCTTCCCGATCCGCCTTGTTGATCACGAAAATGTCGGCGATTTCCATAATCCCGGCCTTGATGGCCTGGATCTCGTCGCCCATCCCCGGAATCAGGACCACGATGACCGTATGGGAGTGGTTGATGATATCCACTTCCTGCTGGCCGGTACCGACGGTCTCGACAATGATCATATCCTTTCCCATGACATCGAGAATATGGATAGCGTCGCCGACGGCCTTGGCCAGCCCGCCCAGAGCACCCCGTGTTGCCAGGCTCCGGACAAAGACGCCTGCATCTTCGGCATGGCGCTGCATGCGGATCCGGTCTCCCAGGATGGCCCCGCCGGTGAAGGGGCTCGTAGGATCTACGGCCAGGACGCCCACGGTTTTCTCCTTCTTGCGGAAGGATTCCACCAGGCCGTCCACGAGGGTGCTTTTCCCCGCCCCCGGGGAACCGGTAATCCCAAGGACATTAGCCCTGCCGGTCAGGGGGAAGATGTGTTTGATGGTGGACCTTGCTTCGATCATCCCGTCTTCGAGATTTCTAATGAGGCGGGAGGCCGTTCTTACGTCTCCCGCCTTGATTCTTTTTACACGTTCCATAATATCAAGCCCTTGGTTGCACATTTGTTTTGAACCAGTCCACAATACTGCCGAGGGTGGCGCCGGGGACAAAGATGGCCTTGAGACCGGCGTCATAAAGCAACTGGAAATCCTGTTCCGGAATAATGCCGCCGCCGACGACGGTAATATCATCGGCCCCCTGCTCTTTCAGCAGTTTGGCAACGGCGGGGAACAGATACCGATGAGCCCCGGAAAGGCAGCTCAAGCCCACTACGTCCACGTCTTCCTGAATCGCCGCGGAGGCGATCTGCTCCGGCGTCTGATGGCAGCCGGTATAAATGACTTCAAATCCTGCGTCACGGAAACAGCGGGCGAGCACCCTGGCCCCCCGATCATGACCATCGAGACCCGGTTTCGCAACCATTACACGAATCTTTTTATCTGACATATCGAAATTCCCTCCTCAAGTCGTTATCTTAGTACAATCCCGGATCCCGGTATTCGCCGTAGACTTCACGATAGACGTCGCAGATCTCCTGGACGGATGCCAGGCTCTTCACGGCTTCGATGCAGTAGGGCATGACGTTCTCGCCCTTCTTGCAGGCGCTCTTGATGTCGTCGAGGGCTTTCTTGACGGCCTTGCCGTCGCGTTTCCTTTTGACGGCCTGCAAGCGTGCGACCTGCGCGGTTTCCACGGCATCGTCGATCTCGATTAAGGGAATGGGGGTTGCCTCGGCGGTAACGTACTTGTTGACGCCGATCATGATCTTTTCACTGGCATCGACCTGGCGCTGATACAGATAAGCGGCGTCGGAGATTTCAAGCTGGGGGAATCCCTTTTCAATGGCCGCCACCATACCGCCCATCTCGTCGATTTTGTGAATGTATTCCCACGCTTTCTCTTCCATTTCATTGGTCAGGGCCTCGACGAAATAGGAACCGGCCAGGGGATCGATGGTGTTCGCGGCCCCCGTTTCCTCGGCGATGATCTGCTGGGTCCGGAGGGCGATCTGCACCGCATGATCCGAGGGGAGGCAGAGGACTTCATCCAGGGAATTAGTATGGAGGGACTGAGTCCCGCCGAGCACCGCCGCCAGGGCCTCCGTAGCCGTCCGGACAACGTTGTTGTAAGGCTGCTGCGCCGTGAGGGAGCACCCGGCGGTCTGGGTATGGAACCGCATCCACCAGGACCGCTGATCTTTGGCCTTGTAGCGGTCCCGCATTGCCTTGGCCCAGATCCGGCGGGCGGCCCGCAGCTTGGCGATCTCTTCAAAGAAGTCGATATGGGAGTTGAAGAAGAAGGACAGCCGCGGGGCGAATTCATCAACTTCCAGTCCCTTGCGGCGGATGACGTCTTCGACGTATTCCATACCGTCCCGCAGGGTAAAGGCCAACTCCTGGACGGCCGTCGCGCCGGCTTCCCGGATGTGATAGCCGCTGATGCTGATGGTGTTCCAGCGGGGAACGTACTTGGTTCCGAATTCCACGGTGTCGCTGATCAGCTTGACCGAGGGATCGGGCGGACACATCAGGGTCTTCTGGGCGATGAATTCCTTGAGCATGTCGTTCTGGATCGTTCCGCCGATCTTGGTCAGGGGGATGCCCCTGATCTCTGCGGCAGCGCAGTACATGGCCCAGAGGGCCGTTGCCGGCGGGTTGATGGTCATGGACGTGGTAACCTTGTCCATGGGGATGCCTTCAACCAACTGCATGAAGTCATCCAGGGTATCGATGGCGACGCCGCACTTCCCACATTCCCCCCTCGCTTTGGGACAGTCGGAGTCATAACCCATCAGGGTCGGAAAATCGAAGGCGGTGCTTAGACCGGTCTGCCCTTCCTTGAGGAGCATATGCCAGCGTTCGTTGGTCGTCTTGGCGTCCCCCATGCCGGAGAACATCCGGAAGGTCCAGTATTTCCCCCGGTAACCGGTGGACTGATTCCCCCGCAGGTAGGGGAACTGACCAGGATAACTGATATCCTGTTCGAAATCCATGTCCTTAATGTCATCGGGACCATAAAGACGTTTGATCTTGAGGTCGGATACGGTGGACCAGAGATTCTCCGGTTTCTGATCGGCGACCTTGGCGACGCTCTTGCGAACCTCGTCCTCCCACTTCTGTTTGAGC
>Ga0209749_1001107_pt1 | contig 26745 bp, 29 predicted proteins | sample EPASupsiteSAE347_FD_187267 | JGI IMG/M metagenome (GOLD analysis project Ga0209749, IMG submission 187267) | Bioremediated contaminated groundwater from EPA Superfund site, New Mexico - Sample SAE3-47 (SPAdes) (version 2) | ecosystem: Environmental > Aquatic > Deep subsurface > Groundwater >...
GCAAAACTTGATTTCAAGCAATCTCTTCTCCGTGTCTCCCTCCACCTCCGTGGTGAATCCTTTTCTTGTTTTTTATCGCGGTACTGAATGTTTAAGGTACTAATCGTTCCGAAGCGGTTAACTGGCAAAATCGAGCCTATCTTGATAAAGTGGCCATCGGCATCGCCGAAGGAATAATATCCTATCTGAACAGCGTCAAGCGCGCCAACCAAGTTAAACCATGAAAACATTGATAAAAGAGGTAATTTCGTGAACGCCGTTTGGAATAAAAACATTGCCGGGTTTCGTGCAAATATACTAATCGGACTCTTTCTTTTGGCTCCTCTGGTCGGAACGCTTTTGATTATCAACCTGATTATTACTTTTATCAGCAATCGTCTTGTCCCAAGCGGATGGTTGACGTCCGAATACGCAATTCTTTATCGCATAGCAGCTCTCATCATCGTGGTGGCGGTGCTTTATTTTGTCGGTTTGCTTGCGCGTAATTTTATCGGTCAAAAGATATACCGCCTTGCAGACTGGATATTGATGCGCATCCCGGTCATCAGCAGCGTCTACACTTCAATCCGCCAGATCAGCGAATCGGTGGTGAGCGCGCAGAGCGCGCTCTTTAAGGAAGTGGTTGCAGTTCAGCACCCACGTCTGGGTCTCTATTCAATCGGATTTGTTACCGCACGTGTGCCGGAAATGATTTCTCGGAAAATTGGGACCAGTGCCGTCGGCGCCAGCGATATGATTTCTATTTTTGTACCCACGGCCCCCAACCCGACATCCGGTTTTTTCCTGATGGTGCAACGCTCCGAAGTAATTTATCTGAACATCAGTGTGCCGGAGGCCATGAAGATGGTGATTTCCGGCGGCGCGGCAAGCCCGTGGAAGAACGAGTCCGTATCGCGGATGACTCTGCTGGATCATATTGAAGACTGGCTTAGTCGTGGAGGAACCGCGTTTTCTCCGTCAGAGCCGCCAACGGTAAGAAACAAACCGTCCGAACAAAAATAATTTATTTTGCTTTGTCAAAGTTCGCATGAACTCCAATGCATTTAATCTCTTCAATATATTCTATCAAGGCCTGTTAATGGTTTTTTCCTTTCGCCGATGCATGTCTTCAGCTAAATTAGAGGCAAGTTTTATTATTCGAACAGAAAGGCGCCATCATGGCTGAGAACATCGGCTTTATTTCAACGCGTTTTTCCGGCACGGATGGCGTATCTCTTGAGGCCGCGAAATGGGCGCGGGTGCTGGAAAAAGACGGCCATAACTGCTGCTGGTATGCCGGCCGGCTCGATCATCCAGCCCCATCCAGCATGTGTGTGCCGGAGGCGTTTTTCAACTACCCGGAAAACGCGTGGATCAATGAACGCATATGGGGGAAGACCGCCCGAACCCCATTGATCAGCCGGCGCATCCGGGAGTTGAGCGCTTATCTCAAGGAAACATTATATGATTTTCTGCACAGGTTTGAAATCAAACTCATGGTCCTTGAAAACGTTCTTGCCATTCCAATGCATATCCCATTGGGGCTGGCTGTGGCAGAATTGATGTCCGAAACGCATATCCCGGCCATTGGACATCATCATGATTTTTATTGGGAACGCACCCGTTTCTCGGTCAATGCGGTCAATGATTACCTCGACATGGCTTTTCCATCCCGCGATCACGATCTTCAGCACGTGGTGATCAATCAGGCGGCTCAGGAAGAACTGGCGCGGCGCAAATCCATTTCCTCCATGGTTATTCCAAATGTCCTTGATTTTGAAAATCCGCCTAGACCATCGGATGCCTATGCGGCGGATGTTCGCGCCGAAATCGGGCTGGCGCCGGATGACAAATTGATTCTGCAGCCGACCAGGGTCATTCCGCGCAAGGGCATCGGCCACGCGATCAACCTGGTGCAGATGCTGGGTAACCCGAAGTATAAACTTGTGGTTTCCCATGAAGCCGGCGATGAAGGGTATGAATACAAAGACATGCTTGCCGGATTTGCGAGGCGTTCGGGTGTGGATCTGCGGTTTTTCGTCACCCGCGTAACGGAAACCCGCCGCGTTAACGCCGATGGTAAAAAAACGTATACGCTCTGGGATATCTATCCCCATGCAGATTTTGTCACCTATCCCAGCATGTATGAAGGCTTCGGCAATGCTTTCCTTGAGGCAATGTATTTTAAAAAACCAATTCTGGTCAATCGTTATGAAGTATTTACGCGGGATATTGAGCCCAAGGGATTTCGTGTGCCGATAATTGAAGGATATCTGACGCCCGAAATCGTGGAGGAAGTCCGCCGTATTATAGAAAACCCCGACTATTGCCGGGCCATGGTGGAGCACAACTATGAAGTTGCCGGCCGCTATTACAGTTACGCTGTCCTGCGGCGGGGACTGCGAACGCTGATTACCAATGTCCGCGGATTGATGCCATGAACAACTATTATGCCAGCCCGGTCATGAGCCGAGTTCGCGAACGCCTGGCGCGTTTGTATGGTTCTGCGGCGGACCGCTTGTTGTCGCGGTTCGCCATGATGATCGGCCGGTATGGAATTACCGCCGAGTCCCGTCCGTTGCCGCAGAATGTCGATCAGCGGACTTGCCTGTTGATTGCGTATGCCGATTCCGTGCAGAAGTCGCCGAAGCCTTCCTTGGCGGTTATGAGGCAATTTCTGGAAAACCATGTCGGAAAAACCGTGACGCACCTGCATGTCCTGCCTTTTTATCCATCTTCTTCTGATGACGGATTTTCTGTGGTCCATTTTCGCACTGTTGATCCGCGATTTGGCAAATGGTCCGAATTGCAGGCGCTGGGCCAATCTTATGATTTGATGTTTGATTTGGTGCTTAACCACGTTTCAAGTCAAAGCGGCTGGTTTCAGGATTATATTTCCGGAACCGCGCCGGGCCGGCATTATTTCATCGAGGCCGATCCAAAAAATGATTTTTCCAATGTCATCCGCCCCCGCAGCAGTCCGCTCTTCACGCCCATCCCGACCCATGCCGGAGCGAAAAACGTCTGGACCACTTTCAGCGCGGACCAGATTGACTTGAACTATGCCAACCCTGATGTCCTGTTTGAGATGCTCGACATCCTTTTATTCTACATTGCCATGGGGGCGCGTGTCTTGCGCCTGGACGCCATTGCCTATCTATGGAAACGACAGGGAACCAACTGTCTGAACCAGCCTGAAACCCATGAAATCGTCCGTCTCCTGCGTGACATGCTCACTCTGGTTGCTCCCGATGTGCGCTTGCTGACGGAAACGAACCTTCCGCATTCCGAAAATCTTTCTTATTTCGGGGATGGTGACGAAGCTCACTGGATTTATCAATTCAGTTTGCCGCCGCTTTTGTTGCATGCCCTGGTCAAAGGAACGGCGCGCTATTTGGCCGCTTGGGCCGAAAAAATTTCTCCCCCTCCTTCCGGCTGCGCGTATCTGAACATAACCGGCACGCATGACGGCATTGGTATCCGGCCATTGGAAGGCTTGGTTCCGGAATCGGAAATTGCCGGGCTTGTTGATCACATTGTCAAACTTGGCGGCCGTGTCTCCACGCGCCGAACGGCAAAAGATCACGACGCTCCCTATGAATTGAACAGCAGCTGGTTCGACGCTCTTGGGCAATTTGCCGGCGATACGCCGGATTTGCACATGGCCCGCTTTTTGTGCGCCCAGACAATTCTGATGGCTTTGAAGGGGATTCCCGCAGTCTACTTCAACACCCTGATTGCCGCGCCGAATGATCGTGCGCTTGCGGGGCGCACTGGCATGAACCGTTCGCTGAATCGGGGTAAATGGCAGTTGACGGATTTGGATGCCATGCTTGTCGATCAAGCGTCACCGACATTCCGCTCGTTTTTCGCCCACATGCGAATATTGAAGATACGGGCAGAACATCCGGCATTTCATCCGGATGGCCTGCAAAAAGTTGTTGCCGTAACGGACGCTGTGCTTGGTATAGAACGCCGCTCCCCGGACGGAACAGAACGCATTCTGATGCTGGCCAACTTGAGCGATCGGACGGTTCATCTATCGCGGGCTAATCTGCAAGCCCACGGTTGGCAAAATCATGGGATGGTGGATATTTTGACAGGACAAAGCGTGCCGTTAAATAATGGCGCTTTATCGCTTGGCGCCTATGCGGCCGTTTGGCTGGCATTATCCACTTTGGTGCGATAAGCATCAAACAATGAATATCGTCTTTTTTAGGCAACGTTGAATATCCATTCAATTCCCTTGAGAACGAGAACAAGCAAAATAAAATATCCCGCAAGAATCCACAGATAAACGCGCCAGTTCCTGCGATAATTAAACTGTTTCGCCGCGTCAGCATGATAGATAAGCGTCTCCAGATTCGGCGCCGGTCGGGTGCAGAACAGGATACTCGTGCCGTATCCCACACCGAACGTTATCAGGCAGCCGCTGACGTTCCACCAGAGCCAGGATACGCCCGGTAAAAAGAGCCAGGTCATAAGGTTGGCGATAAACCCGGCGATAATCCCCGCCGCCGCGCCCGGGTCGTTGGCGCGCCGGGTCAAGGTTGCCAACAGGAACGTTGCCAGAATCGGACCATTGACCAGAGAGCCGATCTTGTTGATGGCCTCGATTATTGAAGGGGAAATTTCCCCCACAAAGAAAGAAAAAGTCATGCACAGGATTCCCCATCCGACGGTAATCAAACGTCCCCACCTGATCGTCTGGCGTTCATTCAGCGGACCCGCCGACCGGAATCTTTCAACAACATCGCGAATCGTCAAGGCGGAAAGCGAGTTGAGCGTGGAATCCAGTGACGACATGGCCGCGGCAAACATGGCCACCATGATTAATCCGATCACTCCATGGGGCATGACATGCAGACAAAAGGAAGGCACGGCCAGATTGTAATTCACCGTGTTCGTTGAAGGATCAACCAGACGTTCCAGAAAAGCCGGGTGCTTGATGATGTAAGCGCCGATCGCCACTCCGATCAGGCAATAAGTCAGCGTCAGCGGAAATCTCAACATGCCGTTCAAAAACAGCGACATGTTGGTGCCGTCAACGCTGCGTGTGGAAAGCCCTCGTTGAACCTGTGTTTGGTCGCAACCGTAGTAACTCATGTAGAGGAAAAAGCCGCCGAGCAGCATTGGCCAGAATGCGAACGGGTTCGCGCCGGCAAATCCCATGCTCCGGAAATCGAGCGTGCGCATCTTCTCTTTTGGGAAGGCGGCAAGTATTTCGTTCCAGCCGCCGGTCAAATGTACGGCATAAATCAGGCAGACCGCAATTCCGGCATAGAGAATAATCATTTGGATTACGTCTGAATATATGTCGGCGCGGATGCCTCCAAGAAATTCGTAGATCATCGCCACCACGCCGATCAATAACACCGAGGCCCAAAACGGCAGACCGACCAGTTGTTGAATAACCAGCGAAATTCCATAGACGGTTACCCCCGTTGAAAAAGCGCGCAGAAATTGAAACAGGAGCGAAAGCAGCATCCGGCTCCCCGGCCCGAACCGCCGCCCCAGATATTCATACACCGAAACAACATGCTGGCTGCGGAAAAAAGGCAGCAGGAACATCATTATCCCGATCATGGCCAGCGGAACCGCCAATTCGTATTGCAGCCATAATAAGCCGCCGACGGCTATGACGAAAGCCGGCGCTCCCAGCAGGCTGTTCGTGGAACACTGAGTGGCCAGGATGGAAGTGGCAATCGCCCAATGCCCGATCCGGTTGCCGCCCAGAAAATAATCGCTGCCCGTCCGCTGGGTCCGCCCCAGCCACACCGACAACCCGATCATGCCAAAAAGATAAAAAGCCACAATGCTCCAGTCCAGCGCGTTCATGACAAATATCCCGAATATTGGTCAGTCATCAGTGAGCAGCAAATGTATTTTACGAAGATTTTTGGTGAATATTATAGTGTTTTCGATTGATCATTATTTTGGCCTGCGAATGCGGACTATTATTTTTTTCTGCTGTGGTGTTATGGAAGCAGGCTCGTTGGGATCAACAACGGATAATGGTTCCTGCTGTTCGGGAGTGACTACCACTGGTTCCAGCTCTGGCACTTTGTATGCCGCCTTGCACTCCAAGCAGCGAACCGTCTCCCCCGCCATATTCGCCGAAAGAATAATCGATGAGCCGCATGCGCAGGATAATTTCATAGCTGGATGGGGGATCTGGAGGGTTTGCCCACAAACAGGACACTTGATCGTTCTTCCTGATCCAGATTCATCCACAGCCATATGTTTTCCGCAGTTACACTTGAAATATAAATTACTTTCCATGATTTACTTCCCGCTTTTACACGCATTGTCAGAAATAAATAGAGTAACTCTTAATCTATGCCCAAAGCGTATGCGTTGGTGTTCCACTCATGGTCACCAGGTTGGCCAGAGCGATACCATGTATGTCAATGGCCACATTCCGAATGGGGGACAACGTTTGTTTTAGACTTCATCAAATTGTTAATAATGTCCATAGGCAGGGGAAAGACAACCGTTGAGTTCTTTTCTGCGGCGATTTCGGTAAGGGTTTGGAGATAGCGTAGTTGAACGGAGACCGGCTGAACGGCCATGATATCGGCGGCGTCTTTTAGTTTGCTTGATGCCTGAAATTCGCCGTCGGCATGAATTACTTTTGCGCGGCGTTCGCGTTCTGCCTCGGCCTGCTTGGCAATGGCGCGCTTCATGTTTTCGGGCAAATCAACGTCCCTGACTTCAACGGCGGTTATTTTAACGCCCCAGGGACCGGTGCGCTCGTCAATAATTTGTTGCAGTTTCTGGTTGATCTTCTCCCGATTCGACAACAGGTCGTCAAGTTCATGCTCGCCCAGGACTGCCCGCAGGGTTGTCTGCCCCATCTGGGATGTCGCGTAGAGATAGTCTTCAACGGCAATTATCGCCTTGTCTGGCTCAAAGACCTGGAAATACAGAACGGCATTAACCTTAACGGAAACATTGTCGCGAGTGACAACTTCCTGCGGTGGAACTTCCATCGCCACGGTCCTCAGGGTAACCCGCACCATTCTTTCAAAGAGTGGAATAAGAATGATAAGGCCAGGCCCCCGCACGCCGACAAAACGGCCCAGGCGAAACACAACGCCACGTTCATATTCCCGGAGAATTCTTATGCTATTGGCAATTGTAAAGACAACTACCGCCAAAAAAACAATCATGCCCGTGTCCATGGTATTTTCCTTTCGTTTGTAGTTCTTGCCTGAACTGCGGAGTAATCTCCACTCAATTGGGAAAATAGAAAGCCAGCCAATCCGGAAAAGACGAATGGGGTAATCAGCGTAAGAATACTGCGAAAAGGTGCTTGGGGCATAATATTCATCTGCATATCGTCCATTATGCAGATGGCGGCCCGACCATCCGAATCATTGCCTATGACCTACAGCTAGGCCACACCCTTTGATAAAATAATACTATCAAGCCATGTGCGGAAGCAAACAGAAAAAATAATTTTTTTTATAATGACGAAAAAAAAATTGCCATTGAGGCAGGCGTACCACACGGTTTCGCCCTTTAAGAAGCGTATATCAATAAAAGGGGCAAATTTTTATTCCCCAAAGTAATTCGGCAGGTCAACCAGACCATAACCGTTGCTGTAGAGCTTGACCTGCCAATGGCCAGTTGTCGTTTCTGCCACCGTCGGATCCGCATGTCCATCATTGTCGAAATCAGCCGCCAGGCCAACATATCCTTCGCTTCCTAAGAAATAAGGATCTATCACTGCGACATTATAGTTGGACTTGGACAGCATTATAATCCATGACCCGTTGGATGCACAGTAAATGGCCGGGTCGGCCTTGCCGTCACCGTCGAAATCAGCCGCCAGCGGCTGCCAACCCGGATACCCCAGCCACTCGCTCTTGGTGATGGTCGTGTAACCTGCCGTGGAGAGTTTGATTTCCCACGTGCCGTTCGTGTTATATAACGCCGGGTCTGCCAAGCGGTCGCCGTCAAAGTCGGCCGCCACCGCCTGCCATCCGACTCCGCCGAAGTTCTGAATCACGGTCGGCGCCAGATAATTGAGGGATGAAAGCTTCACGGCCCATAATGCCAGCTCGGCATTATAGATGGTCGGATCGGCTTTGCCGTCGCCGTCAAAATCAGCGGCTAAGGCCTCGTATTCGCTCCCGCCCAGAAGATTGTTCATAGGAACAATCGCATAGCCTGCCGTGGAGAGTTTGATTTTCCACGTCCCGTTTGTGTTATAAATCGCCGGGTCTGCCAAGCGGTCGCCGTCAAAGTCATTTGCCAATGGCTCGCCAATGAAAGCGTCTTGGTTGACGGTGAAATCGCGACTGATGCCGCCGCCGTTGACGCTGATAACGCCAATGCGCGCCGGTCCGCAATTTTCCGATACCAGATATGTAATGGTCCCGTTGGTAGCGCCTTGACTGCCACCGGTGACGGTCAGCCAGGTCGGCTGGCAGCTCTCGGCTGTCCAGGCCACGTTGGCGTTTACGGTTATCTCGCTGCTGACGGTTGAATGGGAATGGCTGCAATTGGTCGGGCTAATGGATAACGCCGGCACCACTTGTTTTAGGGCCGTATCAACGGCATTGATCAGTACATACGGATCGTTGGTGCGGGTATCGCAAGACATCTCCCAGATCATGACGCCGCTCAGTCCCTGCGCCATTGCATACCCGACCTTGTCGGCCAGGCTGACATCATCATCATAAGTGATCCAGCAACTGCCGTTAAACAGGAACGGGGTTTGGGAGATGGAGTCCCAATATCTGGTGTATCCGTTCGTGCCGCTCCATTCCCCGGCAGCCGTCCTGTTCAAAATTGGATGCCCCCTGGCCCCGCCGTAGATGTCATTGAACTCGACTACTCCATTATCGTAGGAGCCTATGCCCGGCCCGCTGAAAGCCTGGAACTGGCCATGATTGCTGTCATTGACACTGCCGAAGGTGCGTCCGTAAAAGGGCAGTCCCAGCACCAGATTGGTGACGTTGAAGCCCTGGCCGAGAAAAGCCTGCACCACTTCATCAATCACCATGTATTTGCCGTCCGCCGGATTATACAGGGGATCGTTGGTGTTGCCGCCAAAGAGTGGCGCGTTGAAACCGGTCTTGGCCGACCAGGTGTAGCCGTTATAGTCATAGGCCATGATCGAAACCCAATCCAGATATTCCTTCAAGGTTCCCTCGTATTGATTGGAAATGTTTTGATACCCTTGGGCGGAAGCAATGGTGAATAATTTATCGGCGCCGATCTGTGCCCGAACGGCCTGGCACAGCGCGGTCATGTGTTCCTTGTCGTTCGGGTCGTGAGCGACGGCGCCGTCTCCGCCGGCGTAGGGGAATTCCCAGTCCAGGTCTATGCCGTCAAACAAATTGGTAATGTTGTCCCGGCCGGCAAACAAATCCAGTGTCTGCCGGCAGGCAATGGCAAACGCCTGCCGAGACGCGTTCGTGCGGGCGATATCGCAGAAATAATAGGAGTAGCTCCAGCCGCCGATGGAAGGCATGACTTTGATGTGCGGGAAAGAGCTTCTCATTCCCAGCAATTCGCCGAAAATGCCGGCGGTCCTGTCATTGGCCCCCTTCACACCTTCGCCGGTCGGCATGTCCCAGGAGCTGAAGACGTTGGTCCGCCAGCCGTAGGCGGGCGTGGCCTGATACCGACGTGTAAAAGTGGTTTTTTGGAAACTGGCCCACACGTCATCAACCGCCAGCCCCACGGAATACGTGACGCCATTGACGGAACAGGTGGTAGCCCCCACGACGTAGAGGGGCTGACTGGGATACGAGCCATCGCTTTTTAAGTAATTAGTGGCGGCGATATAACTGAACTGGGTATATACGCCGGAGAGCATGAAAGGAGCCAGAAACGCAAAATTGACATGGGTTAGTTTATCGGCCGGCATATCCTTGACCAGGTAATCACGGTCATAAACTCCCCATTCGATGAAATATCCCACAACCTTTTTGCCGTGGCTGGGAGCGTCGGCCGACAAATTGCCGGCAATCAGCATGGTCGACAGTAAAATCACTAACCGGAAGCAGCGTACAACCGCGCCAAAGCCATGTGAAAAATTATGCCATCTGTAAAAGACCATTTTCATTTTATCCCTCCGTTATAGCCAACAATTCATCAGTAACAACAATTGTCCCCTGATCGTTCAAGGGTAACCTCGCAGACCCTGTGGCTAGCACCTTGGCAAGTTCGGTTACTTGTTTCGGACAGGGGTTATCACGAGGTATAGCCCTCTGATTGTTTTTGATAAAATAATACTATCAAGCCATGTGCGGAAGCAAACAGAAAAAATAATTTTTTTGATGACGAAAAAAGTTGCCAGCAGAATTTCTAGAAGGCAAAGTATTGAACTCAATGTAATGAATTCGCGATCCAGATTAAAGGCCATTTTATGACACCTGTTTTTGAATTGGGAAAATTGCCGGCAGCGGGTTCCGTTGATCTCGGAACTTTATTGCCTTACTGGAGCGCATTACCATTTGCCGGTCTTTTATTGTCCCTGGCTTTGTTCCCGCTTTTTGCGCCCAAATTCTGGCGTCGTAATTATCATTTTGTGGTTTTGTCCTGGGGGCTGATGTTGGCCGTGCCCCTCCTTTGGTTTTTTGGCAAACCGGCAATGACCGAGATTTGCCATCTGGTATTGCTGGATTATATTCCCTTCATGATTCTGCTTATGTCGCTCTTCACGGTTGCAGGCGGAATTTACATCAAGGGGGCTTTCAAAGGAACACCGCTGACTAATTTATTGCTGCTAACGATCGGCACACTGATCGCCTCATGGATTGGCACAACGGGCGCTTCTATGCTGTTGATCCGTCCGGTGATCCGTTCCAATGCGGCCCGCAGACACAAAGCCCATATTATTGTATTTTTTATTTTCTTGGTCAGCAACATCGGCGGCTCGCTTACTCCATTGGGCGACCCGCCTTTGTTTCTCGGTTTCCTGCGCGGCGTGCCGTTCTTCTGGACATTTAGCCTGTTGCCTCCTACTTTGTTTATAGGCATTTCTTTGCTGGCACTGTTTTCTCTGTTAGATGTATTTTTTTATTTGCGAGAGAAACATCATCTGCCGCTGCCGGGCAGTCAAAACATTCAAGCCGCAATTCGCCTTCACGGCGGGCATAATTTTATTTTTCTCGCGGGAATCATTGCGGCCGTGCTTTTCAGCGGCACTGTTGACCTTGGGCAAATAATCGTCTTTAACACTCCAATCAAACTGCAGAATATTGTGCGAGACGCCTTGCTGTTGGTGTTTTCTGTTCTTTCATTAAAAACTACATCCCGGCATATCCGCGCTGAGAATCATTTCCATTGGGGACCAATGAAGGAAGTAGCGATTGTTTTTGCGGCAATATTCATTACTATTTTGCCGGCGCTGGCGATGCTCCGAGCCGGCCCTGCCGGTGAACTGGCCTTCATCACCAACGCCGCCAGGGAGCCGTGGCATTTTTTCTGGATAACAGGTTTGTTGTCCAGTTTTCTTGACAACGCGCCCACTTATCTGGTTCTTCTTACAACGGCGCTCGGCAATTTCATCAACGTCCTTTCCGAGCGGACCGCTATCATTCAACTGATTGCTGAACATCCTCTCATCCTCCAGGCAATTTCGGCTGGAGCCGTATTTATGGGTGCGAACACCTATATTGGCAACGCGCCTAATTTTATGGTGCGCGCCATCGCCGAGGAAAACGGCGTCAAAATGCCCAGTTTTTTCGGCTATATGGCGTATGCAATTGTTATCCTGATGCCCATACTGTCAACTTGGTTGTTTTTTATTTAACTCTTTTGTGCTCGGCATCCGCTGTGGGGCGCATATCAAGGTAGGACAGAAAATCATCCTGTGGCGTGGAACTCGCAAGCAGGAACGGTGGAACCAATGACAAACGTTCCCAACGGCTCACGTGCTACCAGGCGCGGATCGCGCATAAAGATCGATTTTCATAAAAGTCCACCAATAACGGGGATCAGTTTCAACGATTGTCAATCGCAATCCATCGGTAAAAACGGGGTTAACCCTTATGATTTGAACATGACGATTGTAAATCGGTTTCCCGTTTTCAAACTCAAATGGATCGATATCGCCCGCCACATGGTCGCCCACCAGTATCCATTGACCCGCTGACTTGACTTCAATATTCATCCTGGGCGCCCTGTCCGTATAATACCGGTCGTAAATCAGCACAATCCGACTCAACCATTGGGGATACTTCAAATTGATTTGTATCCACATGCCTTCTTCCTGACGGCGCTGCGTTGTCCAACTTCTAAGACGATTAATAATCAGGTTTCCCGCTTCAGCCGGATTATGGCTGGTCGTCACGGTTAGCAAATCTGCCGGGATGAGCGTTTCTTCCATCAATGCGCGTTCCTGGCTGAATCCATAGTAAATACTGAATTGGCCCCTCACTGCTTTTTGCGCCGTGATTTGCATCCGTTTAAGATCTGCTTCAAATCGAGGCGGATTGACATCCCGGCAGCTGAATTCGGAAAGCACGTAAGCCACATTGGTACTGGCATCAACCTGATCCTTGTAAGGCAGGGGCCAATCTCTAAAGCGATCATTGTATGGCTGACTGAAGAGAATCGTTTCATCCGTATAGTAATTGAGGCGGTAAGCCTGCCAGTGGTAGGCCACGCAATGCGTGATGCCCTGCTGGCGTAAAAACTCGATCACCGGCTTGACATCCGGCGCATCCACCACGCGTTCGGCGAAATCAGGACGACCCCAGGCTTCAGTCAGTTTTACGGCCGTCATGATGTTGACAATGGCCAGGACAATACAAGCTACTCCGATGAGCCGACGCATCCATTTCCCAGCAGAGATGTACACGGCGCCGATGATAAAAGGGAAACTCCAAGCTGCCGGCGCCAGATACCTGTAGGAGTCTGAATTGCTGCGGTCACTCGCGGAAAATAACACAAGATTCAACCAGGCAACGCTAATAAAAACGTCCCATACATTTAATCCAATGGTATGGTTCCGAATCAACTGCCGAATGATTGCCAAGGCGCGCAAAATGGTTGCCGATAAGATGGTAACGATAACCATGAAAGGCATAATCGGAAACAGCCAGGCGGCAAAATCCAGATGATGCGCCGTGTCTGGAAACAGTGTGGGCGTAATGCCTAAAGCCCGGATAAAAGTCACGGTAATTCCCGGTTCCCACAGGTAATCAAGCGCTTTGCCGATGGAACGGGTTCCCGCCACCGACTCGTGCGCGCCCGGATACAAGTGGATCGCCATAAAATATGGGATGAGTCCAATACAAACTCCGGCCGCCAGCAGAAGCAACTTGGGTAAAACATGGCGCCAGCCGCCCTGAGAGGCCGCGGCCATTAAAATGGGAACAATCAGGGCCAGTGCCAACATGTTATTGATGAATGCCAGCCCGCATAATATGCCGGCCAATAAGAATCTTAAACAACTGGAAACTGTGAAACGCAAGGGAGTGTCAATAGTCAGTATCATAGCGCTCCACGCCGCCAGATATAAGGGACTGTTATGTGGCAAGGAATAGCCGAATTGGATCATCAATAGATAGGCGGACGGAAACATAATTAACAGCATGATCGGCCAAGTCTGACGCAGCGTACCAACCTTGCGCACCAGTAACATCAATAAGACCAAGCCAATAAAGCCCTCGATAAATGATACATAGCGTGCGCCCATGGTGTTTCGTGGAACAAGATGGACTCCTGGGGCTGATAAATAGGCTTCCACTGGAAATTGATAGGGCTGGGCAAGTACCAGTAATGGCAGTTCGCCCTCGCAAATGCGTTTGGCTTGTAACACGGTAATGGCTTCATCCGCCGTAACCGGCACATGCTCCACGCTGGCCGCCATCATAGATACGCGAATAATGATCGCAACAAGTCCGAGAATTAAACCGGGGAAAATAAAACATCGGGATGGAGTTCCTGCGTGGGTAATGAGAGCTGAAACCCTGCGGTATCGATTGACGATGGCTTGCCAAATGGAAAAGGGAGATGTTGATGTCATTTTCATTTATAACAACAAGCCCATATTTCTTTTTTTCAGTCAAACAAAAATTTCATTTCATTTAATTTTTTTCTACGGGAAATATTTTCGATTATTAATTTATTCCGTAAATAGTGCCGTTATTTATGGACATATTGATAATTATTATGTTATTGTTTCTAATGAATATGGTGTTATGCCGTAAAAAGCGATGGAATGTCCGTGTAATTATGAATAAAAATTATTTAATGGGACGTCCCAAAAAGTTCGATGAACCGAGCCGTCCGGTCACGGTAACGCTGCCGGAACGAACCCTGCGGCAATTATGCAATATATGCGAAGACCGGGCAGAGGGTATTGTAAAAGCGGTTGACATTGTGGCGGGCTCCACCACGCATCCCATAAAACCGGTGGAGCTTATCGAGGTAACGCCTGGAAAAGCAATTATTGTCGTCGGCCCCAGCAAGAGCCTCCGTAAAATCACCTGGTTGCGAATGGCTGAGATCACGCCGGTCCGCTATCTTCTCTCGCTACCCCCTGGAACATCTATTGAATCCCTCGAAATAGCGATTCTGGATCTTCTTGAAACTCTATCACCGGAGGCGAACGAAGATCGCGCGCTACTGGAAGCTTTGCGCAATTGTATTGCTCATCAGCGTCGCGGGAAAATGATAAGCAAGGGCGAATTACTCTTCGTCGATTTAGCACGTTAGGCCGAAAGGTTACCGTTTAAACGCGGCATCTACTTGAAACGCATAATCCTTTGGAATGACCACACCATCTGCAATGGTGACAAAATTAACACCCGGATTAAAAAGCCGCCAAGTTGAAAACAATTAACGCGAAAGCGTAAAGTGCCACCGTTGCAATTGCAAAGATTACGACCCGGCAAATCGCCTTGATTTCACAATATGCTTTGACAAGATTTCCCCCTTTTAAAAAGTTGCTTACTACGATTGGGGTGCAGCAATCGTTTCTGAGTCTGTTTGTTATAGAAAAAGTTTTAAGATATTTATCGCCGCTTTTTTTGCTTGCTTCCTATTCTTGGTAATACAGAGCTCTTTAATTTTTACAGCTTTATACAGATGCCATTCCCCAGAACTATCTTCCATCACAAAGATTATTGGAAAGTCTTTTAATCTCATTCTGAATTCTTATTAAAACACCTCGCACACAGAGGAAAACTCTCGCCGCAATTATTTATATTAAACCAATCCTCATTTTCTTTCATATCTTCTGTCAAAGATTCTCCACACTCAAAACAATACCCCCAAATTTTACTATTTATCTCTTCTAAAAGCTTAACGTTTTTTACCATAGACTAATAAGAAAAATGGTATTTATAAGCTTAGTCACAGAATACACACCAAAAAAGTGTGTAAGTTTTTAAAAAAGTCCTGATGGGATGAGCAACGCCACACCCAAAATCAAGGGTACCCGCTGCGCTTGTTTCGAACCGAAACAGTGCAACCCAATGATTTTCAGTAGACTTCAGTTAAAGAGAGCACGATTTATCTAATTACCAGCGAGTCGTAATCCGTCGATAGTTATCAGGGGTTTAACGCAACCCGGACAACAAATCCTGCTCACGAGATTCCGTTATGATAATTTTCTTGTTCTAATGACTTTTCAGGAGCATTTTTTCGTACAAAATGTCCTCTAAGTTTTTATGCTTACGATGAACTTCTTTTGGTATGCAAAAAGAGGGTGTTCTTAAATGGATTTCCAGGGGACGGCCGCGTGTTCTTGCAAAGGTCTTAATAAAGCCGATGACTGCCGGCGAAATCTGGCAGGCGGCAAGACAGTTAAATCCAAAAATCCAGCTTCGGGATGTTCGGCCTTTATTGAGGCCGTTTATTGAGAAAGGTCTTATTTATTGTTTGGTCCATGAAAAAGTGAAAGGCAGCCTGTTTTTCTGGACAGAATATGGAAAAGAAATTGTGTCATTAGCCGGTATTTATGTCCCTGCGGCCCCTGATATTGATTGGAATGCTTATTCCTTCGTTGTCCGCGCGAAAATGCGCAGGCTGATTGTCAGTGAATTGAGCCGGCCGGGCCAGAAACAGCCTGTCTGGACAGCAGAGGAAATCAGGCGGGTACTCAGCAAACAGCAGACCTTCGGGCTGCGTTCAATCACGAGAGCATTGAAAGGGCTTGAAGCCTGTGGTGTCATCGAATGCGTTGGATATACAGAGACGGGCAAGCGTAAACTCTACCGGCTTGTTGAAAAGGGTCGGAAAATCGCGTGCCAGTTGTCGGAATCACGGGCGGTTATGAATGAGTAAGCCCCGCTTTTTTGAATATTTCCTTTAAAGCGTCCATGTCAACGTTCTTAAACAATCGCGTTATATTTTTATCATTTCTTTTAATCAGCTTCCAGATAACATCTTCATAAGTTTCTCCCAAATCCCCTCGAAATTTCAATTCTTTCAAGAGTTCTCTGCTGACCTGTATAGATGTTTTTTCCGGCATTCTATAGACGCTATAGTAAAGATAGTATTTAAGCTTTTCGCATTAAAGATGGATTATATACTACAATACCACAATATTTATAAAGGGCGTTTCCCTTAATTCCGTATGACAAGCAAAGGACAAAAAGCAAAGACAATGGTTTCAGGAGGTTTTTAAGATGATAGTAAATATAAAAAACAAAAAAGACAATCACCTTAGATTTAAGGACAAGGCAGCTAAGATACCTAAAAGACTATAAGGACCTGGGTGAAATATTTTTTTTAAATCTTTCTAATAGTGATGTTGAGGGATACACCTATCTTTTTGAGGAAGACAGGAAATTATTTTTGGAAACATTAAAAGAGGATATTTACAGTTTTCTTGGGATAAGGATAAGCCTTGATGATTTGGAGATGGCATAATCTATGGGTGAAAAACAGGATTTCACGACAAGCATTAGAATTAATCCGAAAGTCTGGGAAGATTTTAAAATTTATTGCATTAAGAAAAAAGTTGCAATGAGTGAAAAATTAGAGCGACTTATAAAAGAGGAGATGAGGAAGGGAAAAAATAAATTAACCGGACAAGCTCAAGCTAATTTTTCGGAAGCGAAAGCTTTAAATATGTTGGATAGCCATATTCCAATAAAGACAAACTGGTGAACGAAAAATGAAAAATTCAACGGCAAAATTATCCGCGAACGGGCAAATCGTGATTCCTCGTAAAATACGGGAAAGCATGGGGCTTAAGCCTGGCGCAAGGCTTCTCGTGTCCGGAAATGCCGGCGAAATTGTACTGAAGCCGATAAAAGACGATATTTCGCAAACAAATACCGATATGTCCGAAAACGACGATTCTTCTGGTATGAATTGAACAGTAATGAGGACATTTTACAGGCCATAAATATCGCACAGAGCCTTTCTGCCTTTCTCTGTCAATCGCAGAACCTTGCTCTTTCCCTTGCCTGATACAACTTCTTGCTCCTGAATATAGCCTTTTTCAAGGAGCAGGCGCTTGATCTTGTCTCCCTGCCGGCCGCTTAAGCCGCAGCGATGATACCTTGCCGCTACCCCTGAATTCGGCAACAGGGCAATATCCTGAAGCAATTCCCTTTCATGGCCGGAAAGATCGCCATAATGGTTGGCCGGTTCTATTGAAACATACGGCTTCATTTTTTCTCCAAGCATTTCGTCGGTAACAATGCCCTTTTTAACCGGCATGAGCGGAATATGAACCATGAAAGGCTTCATAATGCGTCCCTGAAGCTTGACAAGGGCCTTGCCTATTTCCATCTCGCCGAGGGCATTTTTCTGGGAATCATCGAGCAACATAGAGCCTGCGAGGGTTGCCACATCCGCCTTTTCTTTGGCATTCATTGCGATTGTGCAATACGAGTTTGCCAAACAGGCCTTGGATATTTCAGACGGCATCTGGTCAAATACAAGCAATGCTTCCCCGTATTCCCTGATTTCCCGGAAAATAAGGTCTGTGATGGATTCGTTTCCGGCCAGATATTTACCGCGCTTTGCCAGGATATGATGTGCTTCTTCCAGAAAAATGGCATGGACAAGCTCTTCCCGCTGGGGTTGGGTCAGCCGGTAATCGTGGATCCAGAGCAATAATGCGTCGATAAAAAACACCTTGTCCGTATGCGACAGAGCGTCCATTTCAAATATCACCTGTTGCTGTAAAAGCTTTTCCAGGTCCTGGGTCGAATTCGTGTTGATGATGTCGTCAATCTGGCCGAAACAAAGGCAGGAAATCGTCCTCAGGCAGGATGCGGCCCACAGCATCTCCCTGCCTTTTAAATTCCTGGAAAAAGATTCAATCCAGTCAAACACGTCGTGAAAGGTCGGATATGTTTTGACACTTCCATCATAGACTCCTGCGCGTTGATATACGTCGTCAAGGGCGCACTGAAGCAGGTATAATGCTCCTGGCCCCAAGAGAAAGCTGTCGGCGAGCACGAATAGAAGCTTTTTGAGATATGATTTTGGATCCACGCCTTTTGGCGGTATCAAGGGATTGAACCTGAAGGGAGCAATGTTCCGGCCTATGGTATAGACTTTCAAATACTGGAATTCCGGGAAGGGCAGTAAATCCCTGTAATTCCTTTTCCATTCAAGAACAAGAAAAGGAACATCCTGCCTGGCCAGCGATTTCAAAATCAAGAAGCCAAGATTTGTTTTACCGCCGCCTGACCTTGAAAAACAGGCAAAATGCTGGAAAAGCTCTGATTTTTTCAGGCCAAACGGATAAAGCTGCTTGCCGTTATAGACGACATGACCGATTTCAATTTCGCCCTGCGCTTCTTCTCGTGAAGGCGGTAGAAACACCGGAGTTGTATTGGTAACCTCGTTTCTCAGGCTGGACAATGCAAGCAACTCGATTGTTTCCCCGATTTCTTCCTTCGCTTCCTCGTCGGCATAAATATAGCTCTGCCAGAGTTTTCCTGCTTGTTCCCCGATGACAGGCCTAATGGCCAGGCACATATCCTGAATATGCTGTGTCTGAAATTGGTTTATTTTCATAGTGATTTGAAGTGGAAACAAGGCCTGCCCGGAATTTTGCAGATTCGTAACGTTTTTCAGCGTCAATCAAGGCCTGCCTGAGCTCAAAAGTATCCCGCCATAATGTTACGTCCTGGTCCCGCAGCTCTCGTTCAAGGTCGGCCTTTAGCTTTGCAAGCCGCGTCTCGTGTTTTCGTGCATCCTGGCTATATTTAAGATTTTCCCAGCATGATATGTCGCCGGATACGTCCGCTATCTGGCCCATGATCCCTTTATGGTTCTTGTCCCTGATCTCTTGCCTCTCGTTCAGCAGTTGGATAATCGTTTCCAGCGCGAGATGATTGAATTTAAGCGGTTGGCCTGTGATAATCTGGACAAGGTCGTCTGGATATGACGGAGATTCTGAGATATAACTCTCGCTAAATGGCGTCAGATGCTTTTCCCAATTATTTCTATCTTCGTCGTAAGGTGATTTTTCCATTGTTTGAATTGCGGGTGGGAATCAAAGATGACGCGAAAGCCGGATTATTCTTCTGAATCATCCAAAACGCCATCATAGTCAGGACGTTCGTCATAACCTGGCGAATTGCGGCGATATGACACAATATCGCGGGTATCCTCGATGGTACTGGCTATGTCTTCTATCTGGGAAGACATATCACGAACAAGCTCCGTGAGCGAAGTCACGGCTTCATGCACGTCTCTCAAGGATGGCTCTGTTTTTGTTTCCCTTGCACGCTCATATTTATCTGCTGTCATTTTCTGGTAAAGACGCACAAATATTTAAAGCTGGTGGACAAATGGTACGGAAAAATAATTGGCAAAAATTTGCATGCCATAACGAATCAAGAAACTATTTACTGAAATGGCCCGAAATCAGAATTATCATTTCTTTCAAACGCGCCATGCGGCCACTGGGAAGGGTTATCAAGAAAATCGTGGCGCTCAAATTTGCCGATCAGGTCATCAAGTTTGGCAGCCATTAATTCCACGGCATTCCTTGTTGATGACATGTCATGTTCTATGTTTTCTATTTGTGCAGGTATCTGCTGGATCATATCAATAAGCCTGTTTATGCCTTGGTTATTTTGAGATGTTTCATCTTCCATAATCCGGTTGATATTTTGTTTGTGAATATGGCCTAATCAAGCGCAGACGTTCATTGAGTATTTTAATCCAGTCCGGCATTTCCGCCATGACGCTATCATCAACGGCCAAATGCCGGTGTGGTTGATATTTGTCGGAAGTCATAACGCATTAAAGACTCTGTTCTTTAAAAGGTTAGAGGACAATAGATACGGAATTATTCTGCCTGCCAGGCTTGCTTAATCCGTGCTGCCAAAAGGTCGAGCACCTCTTGGACTTTTGGGTCTTTTATTATTTTATTCATGGCCGGGTCAAAAATCATTCTGGTTTTTTCTTTTTGCATTATTTGGAATACTTCTTCCTGAAGGCCGGTGATTTCGTCCTTCTGCATCTCAATCCTCATGTCTAGAAGCTTCCTTCTTTCCCTTTCTTCTTCAAGGTCTTTTTGGACCTTGGCCAGATTGTTGTTATAAAGCTTTTTTTTCGGCTGATGCCTGTCAAGCGCCAGAAAATTGACATACTTGTTAAGTTCCTTGGAAGAAGGTTGATGACCTAGCCGCGCGTTTATTTCGTCTGTATGCCAGCCGGATTTAAGAAGATGGCAAGCCATGCCGGAACGCAGGTCCTTCCATGTAGGCTTTTGATTTCCTGGTTTGCATTTAATGCCTGTAATACCTACAGCCCTGTCAAATATCTTTTCGGCCTGGCGGTATTGAAAGGGGAAGACGTTATCTTCATCGGAGAGCGGCTCTAAAATCATCTCGGCCAATTTTGCCGTTTCCGGATAATTCGTCAGTTCGCTTCTGGGTTTTCTCGATCGTTTCAGGATGCCAAACGGCAGATTGACACGGTATTCGATTGTTTTGGTGTCATCGTTGAATTGCCGATAAAAATCCTTCTTCTTTAATTGCAGAAGAGAATTAATATTTTCCCCGATATCCCACGCCAGCCACAATAGAAATTTATGAAGCGGTTTAATTGCCACGTCAACAAGCTTCTGAAAGTCTTCCGCCTCAATGAACCGAACATCTTCATTGCCTTTATGAGTCCGAAACGTGTTGATAATCCCACGGGCAATATGATCTTTGCCAGCCAGCGCAAACGGCTTTGATTTGAAAATCTTATTGTAGTAGGTGACCTTATCCTTAAATGGCTGCCCCTTGTAATTTAGAATTTTCCCATCCTCAAGATTATCATAGACATTTTTAATGTCCTGCTCCGTGATGTCTTTCCATGGTTTATTTTGGAACCATTTATTGACTGTCCGGAGCCGGAGACAGTAATCGCCCAATGTTTTGTAGGACGGTTCATCAAGAGCAGAAAGCCCGTTCACTCTTTTGAGTTTATACTCTTCGAAGGCGAAGAATTCCTCAAATAACTTCCGGTTTCCCATGCAGATCGTCGGGTCGGTCAGCATTTTCTGCTTTCTTCTCTCGTATAATCGTTTGTTGTTCATGCCGATATAAGGCATGAGGAGTATTTATATTTTGCGCCCCTAGATACGTACTTTTTTGGTCAATGCTCCTGCCGAGGGTTGACCAAAAAGGTTCCTTTTTTGGGGGCGCACTTTTTGACTTTTTGCTCAGCAAATACTCGTGCGCCTTCTGTAATGCCAATATCGCCGCAGGCAATTCCCTGAGCGAAATTGTGGGAGTCCTGCCCCAGCGACCGTGCCTGCGGAAAATTACCTCCAGCTTCAGCTTGGGAAATTCAACGTCCTTTCCATCTATTCGAACCGTGTTCCTGAATATGCTGACCCGGCAGGGTCCTGCTTTGATGACATGATGTGGTCTTCGCATGTGTTTCCGGCCTCTCCCATCGATTATGTATATATCGATTTATATGGGGATATAATAAATCGATAGTAGGAAACAGCGGAAAGAGGTCTTAAGGCGCAATTTTCTCTTTTCAGAAGTTCCTGACCCTATAAAGCGTTTCAACTTAATAAACATTCCGCAGAGATATTTTTTACTGATCAGTAACATTTAAATACTTCCGAGTCTTTATAGGTGTGAAACCACTCATAGATCGTATGAGCATCATTTGCTCATAAAAAAATCGTAAGGAAGGTTCCTTGCGTGACGTCCATTGAATTCTTGCCGGATTCAGGACGTTTTTTCTTTTGTAACGGCAAATATTCAGGTTAGCGCGAGCTATAGCGTTCTGAATGCGGAAAGGAGGTTATTCCGGTGTTTCCGGTAGTGCGGAATAAGGTATTGCAGGCAAATTGAGTCAAAAAATCGAACGTTTAACATGAAAGGAATCATAAGATGAACAAATTCATTGGAGTCGGCAGTCTTCCCAGAAATGCAGTCCTGAATGGAAACGAAAAGAAAGTATTGCGGTTCACCCTGGCCACGCAGAACGGTCGGAACAGGAAAAACGGCAAGAGCAGGTTTTCGTTTGTGCCCTGTATTGTTTTCAGGCCTTCTGAAAATACTCAAAAGCTGCTGATCGAAAACGGGAAAGGATTGCCGATCAGGCTTGAAGGCCGGGTTCATACCTCGAAATTCGAATCAAAAGGCATGACAAAATACAGCACGGAAGTCATCGTGAATGAAAACAGCATCCAGACCCTTGCAGTGGGCGGCAATCTGGAAATGGCAAACGCAGGGGAACAGTAATGAACTACGTTACTGCCCTTGTGCAACTGCCATTGGTACGGGAGACGGGCAAGGAACAGATCCGCAACCCGGAGGACGTGGCGCGTGTCTGTGCCGATCTCAGCGAACTGGCGCAGGAGGCGCTTCATGTTTTGATATTAAGCACGAAGCACTGCCTGATCAACCGGCAGATGGTGACGCTTGGCCTGGCTGATGCCTCGCTTGCGCATGCCAGAGAGGTGTTCCGTCCGGCCATTGAAGCTGGCGCAGCGATAGGAATTATACTGGTGCATGGGCACCCATCGGGAGACCCAACGCCATCGGCGGAAGACATAAAAATCACCAAGAAGTTAATCGAGGCCGGCAGGATTCTGGATATAGCGGTTCAGGATCATGTCATCATCGGCAAGGCAACGGAATCCTCAAAAGGATTCTTCAGCATGCGTCAAGCAGGTCTCTGCGACTTCGGGGCTGCTTGAGTCAGCGAGGATAAACAATAAGGGCAGGCTTGTCAAAGCCGGCAGGTCTGCCTTTTTTCTATAGCAAGGGGGTGATGAACAATGGGTAAAGCCCATCAGATAACAGCATGCGAAGAACTCGCAAGAGGGTTTGAGGCAAATGCCGTGTTTGCGCACGTGCACTCTTATGACCTCTACCGGAAATGGCTTGAGGCTGTCTGGGCGTTTCTAGATGCGGCCAATAATCCGGCAGCATTCAAGGAAAATCTGGACAAGTACAAGTATGAAGAAGGCGCGGAGTTCGGAAGGCTACTCAATGTCTACACGGATGCCGTCGAGGAAATGCCCTTCCGTGACATCCTCGGAGAACTCTTCATGCGGCTGGACGTTAAGTCAGCAGCTTCCGGCCAATATTTCACGCCCTCAAATGTCGCTGAGATGATGGCGCGTATGCAGTTTTCCCGCGAGCATTTCGAAGCGCTTGTGGCTGAGAAAGGAGAAGTGACGGTTTGCGATCCTGCCGTGGGGTCTGGCGTCATGCTTCTGGCGTATGCCAAAGTTGTCCATGACGAACTAGGCCGCGAAGGACTTGGCAAGCTTAAGCTCTACGGCACGGACATAGATCAACGCTGTGTCCTGATGTGCCGCATTCAGCTTCGCATGAATGGACTGGATACATTTGGCCGGATGGCGGGATTGCTGGGAAGAATTCCTTGCAATAGCGCCGTAAACAACGCTTTGCCGGCGACATCGTCATCGAAACCAGACATAGACGCGGTAACCGCGCCTGTTTCGCCGGATGTTGTAATGCCTGTCATCGTCCCTCAAGAGGGCCAGCCAGATACAGAAACGCACTTGGCGGAGCAAATGACATTATGGTGAAAATCAACATGGAGGAAACATGGAAATCGTGCAAGAGAAGACAGGAAATATTCCTGAAAGAAACGTAACGCTGGATATGATCGCGGGCATGGAGGTTTCAAAACGCGCGTTGGAAGTGGCGCTGGCCGGAACCCATCCAATCGTGTTCCTGTACAACAGCAGCTCGTGCGCCGCTGACTTGGTTAAAGCCGGCAGGCGAATAGCCGCGAATCATGGACTCGTGTTTCACGCTCTGGCGTATCCCGTGTGCCCATGCGGGAACTATGGGAACAAGACCAAGGAATGCCGGTGCAGACCTGCTTCAATCAGCCGGCATCTGGCGAAGCTCGGAAAACGAAAACACGAGTTCGACCTCTGGATGGACGCCTGCCAGGTAAGGCCCGTCTCTGTCAGCGAACCCAACGGGGAAAGCGAGACAGTCATGGCGGAACGCGTTATGGCGGCGAGACGCAACGCTGAAGTCATTGGAAAGCCCGATCAGGCATCCCAGGAACTTTTGGAGGCCTGGCAAAAACATATCGGGCAGGCATGCAATCTCGAATGCATCCTGAGAACGGCAAGAACCATAGCCCGGCTTGAGGGAAGCGGAAAAAAACTTCACGCCTATCACATTGCGGAAGCGATTCAATATCAGGCTCAGTCACTCTCGTGGCTCTGGGACTTCATAAAACCTCAAGCAATAGAACTCAAAACACAAGGCAACGAAGGAAGGAGGTGATGCTACGTGTATTCCCCGAAAATAGCCGAGGACCTTGTCCATGTCCTGTATTTCGCGGCCAAGGACCGGAAAATGTCGATGACGAAACTCGTGAATGCCATTATTCGCGAAGCCCTTGCCTCAAACAACCTGCCAAAAATCAGCGCAGAGATTCCGGCCACGGAAATCTGTGCCCAGCCAAATGAGCCGTGCAACGCGGCTGCTTGATAATGACTGAAAATTAACCTGAATAAACCCTGAATAAAGCCTGAAATAAACCCAGGAATAAATTCGGGGCTATTCCACGAATAAACCTGAAGGGCAGTCTGGTTCCAGCCCGGGACCGGCTGGCCTTTTTTTTTCATCAGAAAGGATAAATGACATGGGACAGTATTACAAGATAGTGAACATCACGAAAAAGGAAGTCTTAAGCCCACGCGTACTTGGCGACGGCGCCAAGTTGATGGAATTCGGCAGTTCAGGATGCGGGACAATGACTGCATTAGCCATATTGCTGGCAGACGGAAACGGGCTTGGCAGCGGTGACTTGCATATACCGGAAAACCATTCGTTTGCGGAATTAGCCGGTTCATGGACCGGGAATCAAATCGTCGTAACGGGCGATTATGCCGACGAGGGCAGATTCGGAGCGCCATCGGACAAAACCCTGTATGAGGCTGCAAAGAAATACAAGGACATATCGCTGCATGTCATGGAGTTGATGTGCTGTGACAAGTACCTGCTCAAGCAACTGCTTGAATCAACACGTTGGCATGAAGACGTGGAATTATGCCCGGCCTTGTACAAGGAGCGTAGAAAAAAACGGCCAACTGGCGAGAACGCATCAAGCCTTCAAAACAGGCTTAATCCTTCGCTAACGCCGGCCTGAAATAGATAGAAAATATCGGATAGAACATGGGGCGGTCTGGCGTCCTCAAAGACGCCGGCTGCCCTTTCTTTTTTTTGAAAGGAAAATTGTCATGCAAATCGAAGCAGCAAGTCTTGATTCAAATCCAACGCAACCGGCCTGTTCGGGCTGGGTTTATGCTTATGGGTTGTATCAGCCCAGATGGAAGATCGCCAGGCATTTAAACTCTGACTGGAGCCAGGCTGTGATTCTGGCCAAGCGGAAATCAGAGGCCATTATCGAGGGGTTCGGCCGCATCATTGCCCAACATCTTGAGACGGTTCTTCTGGAAGAAGTGGAATATGCCATCACGCACGTGCCGGGAGAGGAAGACCATCAGCTTTATTTATTCCTCGATTGCGGCCGGTGCGCGACAGAGGTGCTGGCCGTGGCCATCTATTCCCATTTAAGGCACAGGGAGAATGTCCTGCTGGTCAATGTGCTTGCGCAGATCAAGCCCAAGCGGAAAAAACAGCATCAATGTTCGACTGACGCAGAACGGGCTGAAAACGTGAATGGCATTTACGCGGTCACGCGTTCCAGTCTTATCTATGGCAAATGCGTCATTCTGGTGGATGACGTGCTGACTTCCGGCGCAACAATGCGCGAATGCGCAAGGGTGTTGAAATCTGCCGGAGCCAGAAGCGTTATGGGCATTGCCCTGGCCAGAACCGAGAGGGCACGAAAGCCGGTGTTTGCGTATGACTGGAACCCGTGGCCGGGTGATGAAGCGGCATGAAAACAGAAAAGATAAACAATAACACGATGGAGGAATCACCGAATGAAAGAGAATCAATTATTGGATGCGCTGACCCGCGAGGGTGTTTTGATTAACGTGTCGGTCCGCTACTGGCGGGCGCAGAAGAAACTGAATGCGGAAGACCTGGGACTTGATCCTGAAAACGTGGGAAAACGGCTCATCAGCCTTGGGCATAAAAAACTTATTCCCAGGGAAGCGCTGCAAGCATTTGCCCTGCTTGAAGGCAGAACACACAGCATGGTCGAGGCAAACAGTTTTCCATTCCTCAATGGATTGGGACACTTTCTGCCGAACACCAGGCTGGAAGCAGTGACCAGAAAGCTGGCTGAACTGGAACAGGAATTCCATGCCGAAAAGCGGCGATTCCTGAGTATGTATGCAGCAATGCGTCAGACTGCCGCTGATGAATGGTGGAATCTGGCGCAAAAGCTCGTAAAAAC